>Ga0105251_10003050_pt1 | contig 12475 bp, 6 predicted proteins | sample KBSS64metaG_FD_80424 | JGI IMG/M metagenome (GOLD analysis project Ga0105251, IMG submission 80424) | Switchgrass rhizosphere microbial communities from Kellogg Biological Station, Michigan, USA - KBS S6-4 metaG | ecosystem: Host-associated > Plants > Roots > Rhizosphere > Soil | place...
GCCATAGGCCTTGTTGTTCTTGGCCAGACGCTTGTTTCCTGAAAACAATCGTCTCGCGCTCCTGGCTAAAGTGCTGCTCCCCTTGCATGCGCAGCTCGGTGGCCACGTCATGGATGAAAATCGCCACATCACCCTGCAGGCTGACGAAAGCGTTGCTCGAGGTGCACGAGAGCACCTCGAAGCCGTCCTCGGCGCGCCAGCTGTCCCACAATCCCTGGTAGGCATCGCGCGACAGCAAGGGCTGCTCGAGGGTGTAGAAGACGAAGCTGGCATCGGCGCTGAACGCGCCGAAGTAGGCTTCGCGATCATTGCGGGCGAAGGCGGATACCAGATCGGCAGCCGCTTTCAAGACCTGATCGCGTTCATTCATGACCGATCCTCAGCGATGGACCACGCCAGGCAGTACGCAGAGCATTTCGTACAGCAGGTTGGCGGCCAGCAGCGAGGTGTTACCGGTGGTGTCGTAAGCGGGCGAGACTTCTACCAGATCGCAACCGATCAGGTCCAGGCCTTGGCAGCCGCGAACGATCTCGATTGCCTGAATGGTCGTCAGGCCACCGATTTCCGGGGTGCCGGTGCCAGGTGCCCAGGCCGGGTCGATACCGTCGATGTCGAAGCTCAGGTACACCGGACCGCCGCCGACTTTCTCGCGCACTTCGGCCATCAATGGTGCCAGGGATTTGTGCCAGCACTCTTCGGCCTGAACCACGCGGAAGCCCTGGTTGCGGCTCCAGTTGAAATCGTCAGCGGTGTAGCCCTGGGCGCGCAGACCGATCTGGACCACACGGTCCGGGTCGATCAGGCCTTCTTCGACGGCGCGACGGAACGTGGTGCCGTGGGCGATTTTCTCGCCGAACATGTGATCGTTCACATCGGCATGGGCGTCGATGTGCACCAGGCCGACCTTGCCGTGCTTTTTATGGATGGCACGCAGGATCGGCAGGGTGATGGTGTGGTCGCCTCCCAGCGTCAGGGGGATCACATCGTGTTCGAGGATGTTGTCGTAGGATTCTTCGATGATCCGTACGGCATCCAGCAGGTTGAAGGTGTTGATCGCCACGTCGCCGATATCGGCAACCGACAGCGAATCGAAAGGCGCAGCGCCAGTGGCCATGTTGTACGGGCGAATCATGACCGATTCAGCGCGAATTTCGCGAGGCCCGAAGCGGGTGCCAGGGCGCAGGGAAGTACCGATGTCCAGCGGCACGCCGACAAAAGCGGCGTCCAGACCTGCAGCGGTCGGTACGTGGGGGAGTCGCATCATGGTGGCGATGCCGCCGAAGCGCGGCATTTCGTTGCCGCCCAGTGGTTGGTGAAGAATCTTGTCCACAGGTAGGGCCTCATCGTCGTTGTTTTATTTATTGGGTTTCGCCGTTCACGGAGGGCACGGGCGAACCTTGTGGCAGCGATTCTGCGAAATGTAGTGGCCGGGAAGAATCGCTACGGGCAAATACTTAGTTCAGATTTTTCTAAACTAATGGAAGTGGGAGAGATAGACTTCACAGGTTGAACGCCGCAACCCATGTGGGAGCGGGCTTGCTCGCGAAGGCGTCGTGTCAGTCGATATCAATGTTGCCTGATACACCGCCTTCGCGAGCAAGCCCGCTCCCACAGTTGATCTCCATCGCCATGAGCATCACGCGCTATTTTGTAATCGGAGCCCCCATGGCCAACGCTTTACCCGACCTGAAACTTTTGCGCATTTTCGTCAGCGTGGTCCGCCATCAGGGCTTCGCCAACGCCCAGCAAGAGCTCAACCTTTCGACATCGGCCATCAGCACCTACATGAGCCAGCTCGAATCCGCCCTGGGGCTGGTGTTGTGCCATCGCGGCCGTGGCGGGTTCAGCCTGACCAGCAAGGGTGAGCTGTTTCATCAGGAAACCTTGCGTCTATTGGGCGAACTCGAAGGTTTCGAACAATACGCCGCCGCACTCAAGGGCGAATTGCGCGGTACGCTGAACCTGGGAGTGATCGACTCCACGGTCAGCGACAAGGCCTTGCCGTTCGCCGAAGCCATTGGCGCCTACAGCCAGGAGCACCCGGCGGTGCACTTGCACCTGTCGGTGATGAGCCCCTATGAACTGCAACTGGGTGTGCAGGACAACCGCCTCGACCTGGCCATCGGCGCGTTTTCCACGCGCATGAGCGGTCTGGTGTACATGCCCCTGTACCGAGAGCAGCACTGGTTGTATTGCAGCACGCGGCACCCGTTGTTCAATGAACGGCGCATTCCCGAGCAAGTCATCACCCAACAACGCATGGTCGGCCGAGGCTACTGGAGTCAGGCCGAACTGGCCCGTCACGGCTTCAAGCACAGCGCCGCGACCGTGGAGAGTATGGAGGCGCAGCTGATCCTGGTGCTGTCCGGCGCCTACATCGGTTACTTGCCGGAACACTATGCCCAGGCGTGGGCCGACAAGGGCGACCTGCGTGTGTTGTTGCCGGCGACCTTCGGTTATCAGGCTCCGTTCTCGATGATCGTGCGCCGGGGGCGTAGTCGCGAGCCGTTGATCCAGACCTTTCGCGATTTGCTCAAAGCACAACTCAACCAGGCGTGAAGAAGATGCCGAGAATTCAATGCCCCCGCTGCCTGCGTCCTCAGAGCCATTGCCTGTGTCCGCTGATCCCCAGCCTCGACAGCCGCACCCGGGTGTTGCTGTTGCAACACCCGGGCGAAGTGAACCATGCGCTGAACACCGCGCGGTTGGCGGCATTGGGGTTGAAGAACGCCGAGCTGATCGTCGGTGAGGTGTTCGAGGATTTGCCAAGGTTATTAAGTCAGCCGGGCTATCAGGCGCGGTTGTTGTTTCCTGGCGAGGAGGCGCAACCGATGCAGGCGTATACCGCATCCGACAAGCCGCTGTTGCTGGTGGTCCCGGACGGAACCTGGCGCAAGGCGCGCAAGATGTTGCACTTGAACCCGTTGCTGGCGGCGCTGCCCAGGGTAACCCTGGCCGAGGGTGGCGTGTCCCGCTATCGACTGCGCAAGGCGCCAGGGCCCGGGGCTTTGTCGACGGTGGAGGCGATTGTGCAGGCGCTGGAAACTCTTGAGGAACCGACCTCGTTTGCGCCGTTGCTCAAGCCGTTTGAAGCACTGATCGAGGGGCAGATTGCGGCGATGGGGGAGGAGACTTTCCTACGCAATCACACTCACTGATAGTTCCCACGTTCTGCGTGGGAATTCATCCTGTGACGCTCTGCGTCACGCTTGTAAATGGGACGCGGAGCGTCCCGGGCTGCATTACCACGCAGAGCGTGGGAACGATCGGTGGTTAGCGCTCGCGCATCGCCTCGGTCCGTGCTTTCAGTACTGGTTTAAGCAGGTAGTCCAGCACCGTCTTTTCCCCGGTAATGATATCCACCGTCGCCACCATCCCCGGAATGATCAGCAAGGGTTTCGCGTCCCCACCAAGGTGGTTTTTATCGGTGCGCACCTGGATCAGGTAAAAGCTGTTGCCCTTGTCGTCGGTGATGGTGTCGGCGCCGATCAATTCCAGCTTGGCACTCAGGCCACCGTAGATCGTGTAGTCGTAGGCACTGAACTTGACCATGGCTTTCTGGCCCGGATGCAGGAACGCCACGTCCTGTGGCCGAACCTTGGCCTCGATCAGCAGGTTGTCTTCCAGCGGTACGATTTCCACCATGTCACTGCCCGGCTGGACCACACCGCCGATGGTGTTGACCTTCAACAGCTTGATAATGCCCTTGACCGGCGAGGCCACGGTAGTGCGGGTCACTCGGTCGTCGATGGCAATGCTCGAGGCCGTGATTTTCGACAGGTCGGTACGTTTTTCATTGAGCTCTTTCGCTGCATCCGAGCGGAACGACTGTTCGGACTCGTCGATCTTGCTGCGGATCTCGGCAATGGCCGATTCCGCCCGGGGAATGGCCAGGGTAGTGGCGTTCAGTGAGCCGCGGATTTCCACCGCGCTGCGCTTGAGTCGCAGGATCTCCACCGGCGACACGGCGCCGGTCTTGACCAGGGGCTCGGACATCGCCATCTCCTGGTTGACCAACGCCAGGCTGGAGCCGTACTGCCCGGCTTTGGAACGAAACTCCGCCAGTTCCTGGGTTTTTTGCCGCAGTTGTTCGGTCAGGGTGCGCTGTTCGCTGGCCAGTCGGCGTTGGCGCTGTTCGTACAGCGAGCGTTCGTCTTCGGCGACTTGCGGCGCCTTGGCGATCACCTCTTCCGACAGCTTGAATGGCCGTCCTTCGGCTTCCGCTGACAGGCGTTCGACCTGAGCGGTCAGCGCGTAACGATCGACCTCGCTTTCGCCCTTGTTCGACAGGTAGCGCGTGTCATCCAGGCGTAGCAGGGTATCGCCCTTGTTCACCATTTGCCCTTCACGCACGAAGATCTCGGTGACGATGCCGCCCTCAAGGTTCTGGATCACCTGGACCTTGCTCGACGGAATCGCCTTGCCTTCGCCCATGGTGACTTCCTGCAGTACCGCGAACTTGGCCCAGACCAAGGCGCTGATCAGCAATGCGGCGGCGAGCCACACGGTGATCCGCGACCAGCGTGGGGAGTCCTGCAGAGCGGCGCCAGCCGTTTCCGGCATGTACTCGGCTTCGGCACTTTTGCCGAAGCTGTCAAAGTAGCCACGTGCTTTCGAAGCATTCGATGAAGCAGACATAGGCGACTCCTAGACGGCCGCAGAGCCGACTCGGCCCTTGCGCAATGCATCGATGACCGCTTCTTTCGGGCCGTCGGCGACGATCCTCCCGTTGTCCAGTACCACCAAGCGATCGACCAGGCTGAGCATCGAGGTGCGATGGGTCACCAGCAGCAGGGTCTTGCCCTGGACCCAGGCGTGGAGTTTTTGCCGCAAGGCGTCTTCGCTGCTGTTGTCCATGGCACTGGTGGGCTCGTCGAGCAGCATGATCGGTGGGTCGAGCAATAAAGCGCGGGCCAGCAATACTGCCTGGCGTTGACCACCGGACAGCAACTGCCCACGCTCGCCGACCGGGCGGTCGAAGCCTTGCGGATGTTGCCGGGCGAGTTCGGTGACGCCGGTCAGTTCGGCCACTTCGAGCATTCGTGCGTCACTGATGTAGCGCGCGCCCAGGGTCAGGTTGTCACGCAGGCTGCCGGCCAGCAAAGGCAGGTCATGGGCGACGTAACCGATCTGATGGCGCAGGTCGGCGACGTCCAGCTGGCGCAGGTCCAGGCCATCGAGCAGCAATTGGCCTTGCGCCGGTTCGTAGAATCCCATCACCAGGCGCGCCAGGGTGCTTTTGCCGGAGCCGCTGCGACCGATGATGCCAATCCGTTCGCCGGGTTTCACGCTGAAACTGACATTGGCCAGCGCCGGGGCGTTCTGGCCGTTGTAGTGGAAGGTCACGCCGACCACATCCAGGGCGCCTTGCAGTTGCGTGCGCTCCAGCGGCCGTTGTTTGGCATCGCGCTCCTGGGGCAGGGACATCAGCGCGTCGGTGCTTTTCATGGTCAGTTGCGCTTGCTGGTAGCGGGTGATCAGGCCGGCGATTTGCCCCAGCGGCGCCAGGACGCGACTGCCGAGCATGTAGGTCGCTACCAACGCACCGACGCTGAGGTTGCCGGCGATGATGCTGTAGACCCCGGCGACGATGGTGGCCATGCCGGAAAACTGTTGGATGAACAGCGTGCCATTGGTGGCCAGCGCCGAGAGGTTGCGCGCGTGGCTGTCGAGGCGGGTGAGGGCGCCGTGGGTGCTTTCCCATTTGTGCTGGCGTTCGCTTTCGGCGCTGCAGGCCTTGAGGGTTTCCAGGCCGCCCAGGGTTTCGATCAACAGGGCTTGGCGTTCGGCGCCCAGGGCCAGGCTTCGCTGCACGGTGTCACGCAAGCGCGCCTGAATGAGCATGGCGAAAATGATCGTGATCGGAAACGCCAGCAGTGGAATCACCACCAGCCAGCCACCCAGCAGGCCGATCACCACCAGCATCAGCAGTGCGAAGGGCAGGTCGATCAGGCTGGTGAGGGTGACGGCGGTGAGGAACTCGCGCAGACCCTGGAAATCGTGAATGCTCTGGGCAAAACCACCAATGGTCGCTGGCTTGGCTTTCATCGCCATGCCCGTGATGCGTTCGAACAGGGTCGCCGAGAGAATCACGTCGGTCTTCTTGCCGGCGGTGTCCAGTAGATGCGCGCGCACCACCCGTAGCACCAGTTCGAATCCGGTGCCGATCAGCAGGCCGATGGACAACACCCACAGCGTCGAGGTGGCCTGGTTCGGCACCACGCGGTCGTAGGTCTGCATCACGAACAGCGGCACCATCAGCCCCAGCAGGTTGATCAGGAAGCTCGCCAGGATCGCATCGCTGTACAACCATTTCGACAGCTTCAGGGTGTCGCGAAACCACGCCTCTACCCGTGGCACCAGCGGTGAACGAAGGTCTTCGAGTTCATGCCGTGGCCGGGCGAACAGCGCCTGGCCACTGTAATGCCCGGCAAGCTCTTGCGTCGTGGTCCATTGTTCGCCGCCATCGGCTTCGCTGGGCAAAACCAGGACCCGGCCATCCTCGCCAAAGCGGCGCAGCACGGTGGTACGACCGTTGTTGAGCAACAGCAGCACTGGCAGGTTAAGTGCAGAGATGTCTTTGAGGTCGCGGCGCAACAGGCGCGCCTGCAATCCGGCCCGGGCCGCTGCGCGGGGCAGCAGGTCCAGGCTCAGGCGTTGGTGTGCCATAGGCAGCCCGGCACTCAGGCTGGCGCGACTGACCGTCGCGCCGTGGAGTTTGCAGAGGATCAACAGACCGTCAAGAAGCGGGTCATCGAAGCTCAGGCGTGGATCGACACCGGTGTTGGCGGTTTCCATGCTGGTCACATTGATCGCTCCGGTAATTGCATAGATACCTGCACATCAGCCCGTAGGAGCTGCCGCAGGCTGCGATCTTTTGACTTTGATTTCAAGAAAGAAAAGATCAAAAGATCGCAGCCCGCGGCAGCTCCTACAGGGGGTTATTTGAGTTCAGGCAGGCGAGCTTCGCTTTTCACTTCGGCCTGGGCGATTGCATCGGCGGGCAGCACCACGCGTTGCTTGCTCAGCAACTGACCCATGTTCGCCAGCACCCGGTACATCGAAAACTCCTCGATGTAGCGTACTTCGGTGTAGCGGCGATTGGCGTTGTAAAGCTCGTTTTCGCTGTCCAGCAGGTCGAGCAGGGTCCGTTGGCCGAGGCCGAACTGATCCTGATACGCCACGCGTACGCGTCGGCTGGTTTCGGCATATTCGCGGGCGGTCGGGGTTTGCTTCTTGGCGTTGACCATCGCGTTCCAGGCCAGGTGGATGTTTTCGTTGAGCTGGCGCAGGGCGTTGTTGCGAATGTCCATCGCCTGATTGATCTTGTGGGCATCGGACTGCAGGCGCGCCTTGTCACTGCCGCCGCGGAACAGGTTGTAGTTCATCACCACCCCGACCCGCCACTCGTTGTCATGGCCTTCTTCGCCCGCGATGTTGTTGTTCGCGCCCACCGCGGCTTCGGCGTCGAAGCGTGGGTAGAACGGCGACTTGGCGACTTCGTACTGGCTCTCGGCTGATTGCACGTCGGCCTGGGCGGATTTCAGGTAGGGGTTGTTCTCCACCATGCTTTGCTGGGCATCTGGCAGGGAGGCTGGCACCTCACCGCGGATCGACGGCGGGGCTTCCAGTTCATCGGGCAGGCGCCCGACGACGGCGGCGAAGTTCGACTCGGCATCGGCCAAATCGACTTCGGCGGTGTCGAGGTTGTTTTCCGCCAGTGCCCGACGGGCAGTGGATTGGTCGGCGTCGGCGTTGCTGCCGATCCCCCGCTGGGTGCGCATGCCGATCTGGTCGTTGACTCGAAGGTGCGCTTGCAGGTTGTTCCTGGCCAGGGTCACCAGTTCACGGCGCTTGAGCACTTCGAGGTAAACCTCGGCGGTGCGCAGGGCCAGGTCTTGGGCGGTGCCTTGGGCGTAGTACGCCCGGGAGTTGACCACGCCCTTGGTCCGCTCGACTTCGTTGGCGGTGTTGAACCCATCGAAGAGCATCTGACGAAGGCGCAGTTCTGATTGGGTGTAATTGAGGATCTCGGTGTGGTGATTACCCAGCGCCCGGGTGTTGGTGTTGTCGCTGTACCCGCGCCCGTATGCGGCATTCAGGTCCACCGATGGATAAAAGCCCCCCTTGGCGACCTTCACATCTTCATCAGCCGACAGACGGCTGTCCACCCGCGATGCAAGCTCCGGGTGGGTGGCGATAGTGCTCTGGATCGCTTCCGTCAGTGACATTGCATGCGCTTGGGAGCTGCAGGCAATTGCCAGCAAAACTGCGCTGTAGAGGGGGCTTAAAAGGCGCATCGTGCATCTCCCTGAATCCTAATGGTGCTTTATCAGTCGCCAATTATTTGACGACATTTATAGGCAAAACCGTTTCAAGCTTGTAACACAAGAGCTAAGAACATTTTCAGGAAGAGCTAAGAAGTATTTCTCATAACGCTTATGCCAAAAAAAACTTATGTACTCTGCAAAATCCAGCACATTGTTCACTGTGAAAGCCTTGATTTATGCGCTTTGTGGCGCACATCAGGATTTGAAAAAAGTTCAAATCCACTTATCGACAAAGAGCGGAGAAGTGCTGGAGGGGAGGGATGCGGTGCAGTCTGAGGTGACGGTTTTTTGTCACTTGGGTGGTTCAGGACTGTTACGCAAAGCTGGCGGATGACGTTGTTCTCGACAGGTAGCCCAATGCCATTGATTGCAAAGGTCTTATCCGGGTCATGGACACCGGCCGCGAGCAAAACGCTGGACGAGATCGACGCCAGGGCAACGGTTACTTCAGGTAGTCCGTATTGACTGGCAGACGATCTATCCGCTATCCCGCTTGAGCCCATGTGCATCTCCGCATTCAGACAGGTGCCGACAAAGCGTTGGCAGCGGAGGGAATGCACATGGCTACGCTCATCGGTATCGTCAGCAAGGTTATCGGTCAGGTCTTCGCGGTGGCGGGTGACGGCACCCGTCGAGTGTTGATCGAAGGGGACCGGTTGTTTGCCGGCGATCAGCTGGTGACCGGGGCCGAAGGCGCGGTGGCGGTGCATCTGCAAAATGGCCAGGAACTGACGCTGGGTCGCGGCAGTAGCCTGCAAATGACCGCCCAGTTGCTGGCTCAGTCGTCGCCCCATGTGGTGACGGATGAAGCGACGACCCCGAGCCAGGCACAGTTGACCGATGTCGAGCAATTGCAAAAAGCCATCGCCGCAGGCGACGACCCAACCCAGACCGCCGAAGCGACCGCGGCCGGTCCAGGTTCGACCGAACCTGCCGATGGAGCACAGGGTGGGGGCCACAGTTTCGTCATGCTCGAGGAAGTCGGGGGGAGGGTCGAACCGACCATTGGCTTCCCCACCGCCGGGTTCAATGGCATTCCAGAGTTCCCGCTTGCGCGGCACGACGGCGATAACAACCCCGACAACGCTGAGCCTGCGCCGCTGATCAGGCCGCCGGTGGTCACACTGCCCGAAGCCCCACCGTCGGACGTCACGCCGCCAGCCGTCATACCACCGGATGTCACGCCACCTGTCGTCACGCCACCTGAAGTCTTGCCCCCGGTCATCACGCCACCGGTGAACCATCCGGTCAGTCTCGATGGTCTGTCAGTGGAGGGTGGTGAACTGACCGTCAACGAAGCCAACCTGCCCGACGGTTCCGCCAGCAATCCCGCCGCACTGACCCAGAACGGCACCTTCACCGTCACGGCGCCTGACGGGCTGACCAGCCTGAGCATCGGTGGCATCGCCGTGATCAGCGCTGGCGTAGCCAACGGTTTTCCGCAGTCGATCACCACGCCGCTGGGCAGCACCCTGACCATCACCGGGTACAACCCAACCACAGGCGTCGTGAGTTACAGCTACACCCTCAACGACAACGAAAACCATTCGAGCGGAGACGGCACTCAACTCAGCGAACACTTCACCGTGATTGCCGGTGACAGCAATGGCGACACCGCCACCGGTTCCCTGGACGTCACCATCGTCGACGACATGCCCAAGGCGAAGGATGACAACAACCCCGACACCGCCTCGGAAACCCGGCTCAGCCTCGAAGGCAGCGTCCTGGGCAATGACGTGCAAGGTGCCGACCGGGTAGCGAGCGGACCCAACAGCGGCCCAATCACCCCCGGCACGTTCGTCGGCACCTACGGCACCCTGGTGCTCAACGCCAATGGCACCTACACCTACACCCTCAATCCCGGCGATGCCGACTTCAAGGCCTTGCACGCGGGCGGCAATGGCACCGAAACCTTCACCTACATCCTGACCGATGCCGACGGCGACAGCAGCACCGCCCAGCTGGTGCTGAACGTGCACAACAACGATGACGGGGTGACCCTCGGCGGCCTGGACGTCGCAGGCGGCGAACTGACCGTCTACGAAAAAAACCTCATGTACGGCAGCGACCCCGATGCCCCGGCGCTGACCCAGCACGGGACCTTCACCGTCAACGCCCCGGACGGCCTGCAGAGCCTGAGCATTTCCGGTGTCTCGATCATCAGCGGTGGCGTGGTGCAGCCGTTGCCGATCTCCGGCACTACCGGGTTGGGCAGCACCCTGACCGTCACCGGCTTTGACCCGGCCACCGGCGTGGTGAGCTACAGCTACACCCTGAACTACACCGACACCCACCCCAACGCCGACGGTGCCAACAGCATCACCGAGAACTTCGAAGTCATCGCCATCGATGCCGACGGCAGCGAGGCGCGTGGGGAAATCAACGTCAAGATCGTCGACGACCTGCCGACCGCCAACCCCGATGCGACCTCGGTGGTCGAGGGCGGCACCGTCACCGGCAACGTACTGTCGAACGACGTCGGCGGTGCCGATGGCTCCGGCGGCGGCGTGGTCGGCGTGCGTGCGGGCAATGACACCTCGACCCCGGTGCATGGCGGCCTGAACAGCCAGATCAACGGCACCTACGGCTACCTGACGCTGGATGCCGCGGGCAACGCCGTGTACCACAGCTACCCGAACTCGGTCAGCGGCCCGGGTGCGAGCGACGTGTTCACCTACACCCTGCGCGACGCCGACGGTGACGAAAGCACCACCACCGTGACCATCGACGTGCACAACAGCTGCCTGGTCGCGGCCAGCGATCATGACGTCACCGTCTACGAAAAAGCCCTGGACCTGCACCAGGACGGCCAGGACCTGGCCCCCGGCAGCGTGAATGGCAGCCAGCCGAGTAGCGCCGGTGAAACCGCCAGCGGCACCCTGGTCGGCTCGGTCCATGGCGCCAGTGGCGCCATCACCTACAGCCTGCTCAGCAACGCCATCGGCACCTACGGCCAACTGCAGCTGCACTCCGACGGCAGTTACACCTACACCCTGACCTCACCGGCCAGCACCATGCCGCAGGTCAACGACGGTGCCAATACCCTGCACGAGAGCTTCACCTACCAGGTCACCGACAGCCAGGGCAATGTCGCGACCAGCACCATCGTGATCAATATCGTCGATGACGTGCCGACCGCTACTCCCGATATAGCCTCGGTGGGAGAAGGCGGCTACATCGGCGGTAATGTGCTGTGGAATGACAACGCGGGTGCCGATGGCCAGTTCGCCGGCGGCGGCGTGGTCGGCGTGCGTGCGGGCGACGACACCTCGACCCCGGTGCATGGTGGCCTGAACACCCAGATCAACGGCACCTACGGTTACCTGACGCTGGATGCCGCGGGCAACGCGCTTTACCACAGCTACCCGAATTCGGTGAGTGGCCCGGGCGCGAGTGACGTGTTCACCTATACCCTGCGCGACGGTGACGGTGACGAAAGTACCGCCACCATCACCATCGACGTACACAACAATTGCTTTGTGGCGACCAGCGACCACGACGTGACCGTCTACGAAAAAGCCCTGGACCTGCACCAGGACGGCCAGGACCTGGCCCCCGGCAACGTGAATGGCAGCCAGCCGAGCAGCCCGGTCGAAACCGCCAGCGGCACCCTGGTCGGCGCGGTTCACGGCGGCAGCGGTGCCATCACCTACAGCCTGCTCAGCAATGCCATCGGTACCTACGGCCAGCTGTTGCTGCACCCCGACGGCAGCTACACCTACACCCTGACCTCGCCGGCCAGCACCATGCCGCAGGCCGACGACGGCGGCAACACCCTGCACGAAAGCTTCACCTACCAGGCCACAGATGCCCAGGGCAATGTCGCCACCAGCACCATCGTGATCAACATCGTCGATGACGTGCCCACCGCTATCATCGACCACACCTCGGTGGGAGAGGGCGGCTACATCGGCGGCAATGTGCTGTGGAACGACAACGCGGGGGCCGACGGCCAGTTCGCCGGCGGCGGCGTGGTCGGCGTGCGTGCAGGCGCGGACACCTCGACCCCGGTACACGGGGGCCTGAACAGCCAGATCAACGGCACCTACGGCTACCTGACTTTGGACGCAGCGGGTAATGCGCTGTACCACAGCTACCCCAACTCGGTCAGCGGCCCGGGTGCGAGTGACGTGTTCACCTACACC
>Ga0105251_10003055_pt1 | contig 12453 bp, 10 predicted proteins | sample KBSS64metaG_FD_80424 | JGI IMG/M metagenome (GOLD analysis project Ga0105251, IMG submission 80424) | Switchgrass rhizosphere microbial communities from Kellogg Biological Station, Michigan, USA - KBS S6-4 metaG | ecosystem: Host-associated > Plants > Roots > Rhizosphere > Soil | place...
ATTGGCTGATAGTCGTTCTGCTCCAGAACAAAACACAACATTTCACGGATGGGGGCTTCATCCTCCACAACCAAAATGCGCTTAGCCATTATTACTCCTGCTGATTATGACGGCTGTCACTGAGATTCGCGGCGCCATTATGCGTCAGATTTGTGACACTTTTATGAAAAACATAACCTGCCTGTAACGCCGTTGGTAATCATTTATGACAGCGCAGCGACAATTTTTCGCTTTGGCCGCAGAGCCAGTATAATCGCCGGGCGAATCACAACGGCAGGGACTCATCATGCGCATCATTCATACTGCGGACTGGCATCTGGGGCAGTTCTTTTACAACAAAAGTCGGGCAGCCGAACATCAGGCGTTTCTCGACTGGCTGTTGATCCAGATTGAACAGCATCAGGTGGATGCGTTGATTATTGCAGGCGATCTGTTTGATACCGGCACGCCGCCCAGCTACGCCCGCGAGATGTTTAACCGCTTTGTGGTGGCGCTGCAGCCCACCGGTTGTCAGCTGATTGTGCTGGCGGGCAACCACGATTCCGTGGCGACGCTGAATGAGTCGCGCGAACTGCTCGCCTGTCTCAACACCCGGGTAATCGCCACCCCCCAGGAGCAGGATGATGTGTTGCTGCTGAACACCCGCCAGGGCGAACCGGGCGCGCTGCTCTGTGCCATTCCTTATCTGCGACCGCGCGATATTCTGCGCAGCCGGGCGGGTCAGTCAGGGCGCGATAAACAGACCTCGCTGCTGGAGGCGATTGCCCATCACTATCAGCAACGCTTCGCCGCCGCCCAGGCGCTGGGTCATGCATTGCCGATTATCGCTACCGGACATCTCACCACCGTCGGGGTCAGCCAGAGCGATTCGGTGCGTGACATCTACATCGGTACGCTTGATGCCTTCCCCGCCAGTGCCTTTCCGGCCGCTGACTACATTGCACTGGGCCATATTCATCGCGCCCAGCGCGTGGCGGGCAGCGAGCATATCCGGTACAGCGGTTCGCCCATTCCGCTGAGTTTTGATGAGCTGGGCAGCGAAAAAAGCGTCTTTCTGCTGGAGCTTGCGGCAAGCGGCCTGCAATCCGTTACGCCGCTGGTGGTGCCGCAGGCGCAGCCGATGCAGGTGCTGAAAGGATCGCTGGCACAGATTGCGGAACAGTTACACGCCTTCAGCACGGCTGAGCAGGAGAAGCCAACCTGGCTCGACATCGAAGTCACCACGCAGGAGTACCTCAGCGATCTGCAGCATCAGGTCGAAACCCTGACCGCCACGCTGCCGGTTGAAGTCCTGCTGCTGCGCCGCAGCCGCGAGCAGCGGCAGCAGAGCCTGGCGCGGCTCGACAACGAAACCCTGAGTGAGCTGAAAGTGGAAGAGGTCTTTGCCCGCCGGCTCGCGCTGGATGAGGAGCTGCAGCCTGCGCAAATCGACGAGATGACCACCCTGTTCCGCCAGACGCTGGCCGCCATGGAAGAGACCCAATGAAGATCCTCACGCTACGGTTTAAAAACCTCAATGCTCTGCGCGGTGAATGGTTCATCGACTTCCGCGCCGAGCCTTTTGCCAGCAATGGCCTGTTCGCCATAACCGGCGCGACCGGCGCGGGTAAAACCACCCTGCTGGACGCCATTTGTCTGGCGCTCTATCACCAGACGCCGCGCCTGGGCGCGATTTCCCAGAGCCAGAATGCGCTGATGACGCGCGACTGTGCCGAATGTCTGGCTGAAGTAGAGTTTGAGATCAAAGGCGAAGCCTGGCGCGCCTTCTGGAGCCAGAACCGTGCGCGTGGCACCGCCGACGGTAAGCTGCAGGCCCCGCGCGTTGAGCTGGCGCGCTGCGCCGACAACACCATTGTTGCCGATAAAGTCGGTGACAAGCTGAAGATGATCGAAACCCTCTCCGGGCTTGATTTCGAACGTTTTACCCGCTCAATGATGCTGTCGCAGGGCCAGTTTGCCGCCTTCCTCAACGCTAAAGCCAGTGAGCGTGCCGAACTGCTGGAGGAGCTGACCGGCACCGAAATTTACGGCCTGATCTCCGCCGCTATCTACGAGCGTCACAAAGAGGCGAAAACGCAGCTGGATATGTTGCGCAGTCAGGCGGGTGCGATGGCACTGCTGGATAGTGACGCGCGTGACGCCCTGCAACAGCAGCTCACCGATCCGACCGACGCGGAACAGCGGCTCAGCGCGCACTATCAACAGGCGCAGCAGCAGCAGCAGTGGCAGCAGCAGGCGCAGCAGTTACAGCAGGAGAGTGAGCAGGCTGATGCCGCGTTGCAGCAGGCTCAGTCTGCATCCCAGGCGGCAGAGACGGACCGCCAGCGGCTGGCTCGCAGCGAACCGGCTGAAAAGCTGCGGATAAAACTGCAGCAGCGTGATGCATTACGCACCGAACAGCAGCAGATCGAGAGCCACTGCCAGCAACTGACCGCATCGGCGCAGCAGGCGCAGAACCAACAGCAGCAGCATCAGCAAAATTACGCTGCTGCTCAGACGGCCCGCCAGCAGGCGCTTCAGGAACAGCAGCAGCAGGAGAACCTGCTGACGGAACAGGTATTACCGCTGGATCAGCGAATCATGACGCTGCAGCAGCACTTTGCAGAGCAACAGCAGGAAAATGCCCGCCAGCAACAGCAGGCTGACCAGACGCAGACCAGACTGGCGGAGCAGAAGCGTCAGGTCACGTCAGTGCAGCAGGCGATGAGTGAACAGCATCAGTTACGTGAGCAGCTTGCCGATCTGGCGCATTGGGGCGCTTCACTGCCGGTATGGCAGGAGAACTTTGCCCTGCTGGCACAGCGTGAGGCGACGCTGGCCGAACTGCAGCAGCAGTGCGAACAGCAACAAAAACAGAGCGACGCGCAGCAGGCGAAACAGCAACAGCAGGCACAGCAGGCCCTGCCGCGCCAGCAGGCGGAGCAACAGGCGCACCAGGCGTTGTTGCAGGCGGAGCAGGCACTCACTTCGCTTCATGAACAGCATCCGCCCGCTGCACTGCGGCAGGCATTAAGCCAGTTGCAGACCAGCCGTCCGGCCCGTCAGCAACTGTTGCTGCTCTCCACGCAGTGGCAGCCACTGCATCAGCAGCTGAATCAGCGCCAGCAGCGGCTGACCGCGCTTGAAAAAGCGCAACAGCAGAGCGAAGCGGAACTTCAGACTCTGCGTGAAACGTGGAAACGCGAAAAGCAGCAGCTGGATGACGTTGAAAAAATTTGTGCGCTGGAGCAGCAGATTATCGATCTCAGCGATTACCGCGCCCGGCTCACCCCCGATCAGCCGTGCCCGCTGTGCGGCTCCTGCACCCATCCGGCCATTGAAACCTACAGCACGCTGGAAGTGAGTGCTAACCAGCAGCGCCGGGCTGCGCTGCAGCAGCAAACTGAGGCATTGCGTGAAGCAGGAACGGCAAAAAGCGAACAGCTAAAGCAATCTGCCGTTCAGCAGCAGACCCTGCGTGACGAAATCGCGGAAATGCAGCGTCAGCTTGACCAGCTTGAGCAGCAATGGCAGGCACTAAGCGGTGAGCTGGCACTTACCTTCACCCTTGCCGACCGCGAAGCGTTAGCCGCGTGGCAGCAGCAGCAAAGCGAACACGAAAGCCAGCTTGAGCAACAGCGGCAGGCACAGGAAGCCGCCGAACAGGCACGTCAGGCCGCGAAAGATCACCATCTTCAGCAGTTGCAGGCCTGGCAGCAACATCTGCAGGCAGAGCAACTGGCGCAGCAGTCGCTGATCAGCCTGCAGCAGGCGCTGGATGCGCTGCACCAGCGGAAGCAGCAGGAACAGCAGGCCATGGCGCAGTTGCAATCCCGTGTAGCCCAACAGTTCAGCGCCCACAACCTTGCCCTTCCCGATGCCGCGAATCGCGACACGTGGCTGGCGGAACAGCAGAGGCGCTGGCAGCGCTGGCAGGAGAGTGAGCAGTTGCTCGCTAACCTGCAGCAGCAACTGTTAAAAGGCGAAACCCAGCTCACCGCCCTGCAACAGCAGGCAGAGCAGGAACAGCAGCAACTGGCCATCCGTCAACAGCAACAACAGCAGAGCCAGAGACAGTTAGGTGAAATGCGTCAGCAGCGTCAGGCGCTGTTTGGCGATCGCGAGGTCACCCTCGCCCGTCAGCAGATGCAGGCCCGTATTCAGCAGTCTGATGAACAGCTGACGCAGCAGCTCGCTGCCCTGCAGCAGGCGCAGGCTGAGGTCAGTCGACTGCAGGGTGAGCTGTCGGGACTGGAAAATCAGCGTCAGACGCTCAGCGGCAAACTGGCTGAAGCGGAAAGTGCATTGCAGCAGTCACTGGAGAGCGCCGGATTCGCGGATGAAGCCAGCCTGCGCGCGGCGCTATTGGATGAGCAGACCGCGCTGCAACTGCGTCAGCAGCTGCAGCAGCTCGACCAGCAATGCCAGCAGCAGCAGGCGCGACTGGCAGATCTGCGCCAGCGGCTCAGCGTCCATCAGCAGGCGAAGCCTGACGCGATGCCGGAATCCGCCGAAGCGCTGGCACAGCAGCTCGAGCAGTTACGGCTGGCACTGCGCGACAACGCCAGCCTGCAGGGCCAGGTTCAGCAGCAGCTGCACAGCGATGCCAGCCTTCGCGCCCGTCAGCAGAGCCTGATGACGCAGATTGAACAGGATGGTGTGGTGCTGGCGCAGTGGAGCCGGCTCAACGATCTGATCGGTTCCGCGACCGGCGACAAGTTCCGGCGCTTCGCCCAGGGCCTAACGCTGGATCATCTGGTGTCGCTCGCTAACAGGCAGCTTGATCGGCTGCATGGCCGCTATCTGCTGCAACGCCGGGCGCAGGATTTGCTGGAGCTGGATGTGGTCGATACCTGGCAGGCTGATGCGGCACGCGACACCCGCACGCTGTCGGGTGGCGAGAGCTTCCTGGTGAGTCTGGCACTGGCGCTGGCGTTATCGGATCTGGTCAGTCATAAAACGCGTATCGAATCGCTGTTTCTGGATGAGGGATTCGGCACGCTGGATGCTCAGACGCTGGATACCGCGCTGGATGCGCTGGACGCGCTTAACGCCAGCGGTAAAACCATTGGGGTGATCAGCCACGTGGAAGCGATGAAAGAGCGTATTCCGGTGCAGATTAAAGTGCGCAAGATGAATGGGTTAGGCTACAGCCAGCTGGAACTGCCGCAGGGATAACGGGCGCCAGCGCGCCCGTCTGAGTCTGATCAGCGGGCGCTAAGCAGCGTGTAGCGTGGGCCGGTAAGTAACCCGCCCTGCTCGTTCTGGGACAGCAGTCGATTGCTGGTCAGTCCGGCCACGGTGTGCGCTTTATCAGTGACGTTGCTGGCAATCTGTTTGATCGCCGCGTTCACCAGCATCCCCACCAGTCCGCCATTGTTATTGTTGTTATCTTCACTGTCGCTGGCAGTGGCCTTACCCTGCCAGATCTCTTTGCCGCTGCGCAAATCCACCAGCCGTGCCTGGGCCGTCACGGTCGTCACGCTGTCAATGACCCGATAGCTACTGCCATATTCGCTGATCGAGACATAGAGCGCGCTGTCGGCATGGAAAATCTCATTCAGACGCGTCGCGCTGACCGCCTGGGCGTCAGTGGCGCTGGTCACGCCATTCTGCTGAAAGGTCTCTTCAACAACCGCCACCGGGAAGACGTAGTAACCGGCTTCGGCCAGCGGACGCGTCACCAGCGAGTTCAGGCTGTGAGCAGCGTTGATATCCGGTGATTTATTATCCGCAGGCAACACCAGAATTGAGGCGGGCTTGCTGGCACGAAACGCGCTGTAATCATAAGGTTTTTTCGGGTGCGCACAGCCGGTCAGCAACAACACCATCAGCGCGCCGCTCAGGGCAATCAGTTTTTTCACTGAACCACTCCTTGTTTTTTACTCATCAGAAAATCCATGTAAGGTGCCGATTCGGGAAACAGCTGCTTCTCGATGGCAAACTGCTCAAAGGCTATATTGGTGTCGCCGGTTTTGGCAAAGAGCAGACCCAGCTGGGCATGCAGGCCAGGCGCAACCGGCTGGTTAACAGCACGGGCTTTTTCGATATCCAGATTCAGCGCATCAATCTGCTTCAGCGGATCGCTGCCCGGCTGATAGTAGCTGTAGACCGGCTGCTGATAATCGCCCCAGTAGTAGATCGTCTTCGGTGCTTTTGGCGCACAGCCGGCCAGCAGCGCTGCGGCAATCAGCAGGCTGCTCAATGTCATCATCTTCATTTACTGCTTCCTTATTTAGCCGGACGCCATGCGCCGTTGTTGATTCCATCCACTAAATGATCGACCGCTTCACGAATCGCCAGATCCATAACTTTGCCGTTCAGCGTTGAGTCATAGCTGCTGGTGCCGCCAAAGCCGATGACTTCACGCGCCGAAAGCTGGTACTCGCCTGCGCCCTGGGAGCTGTAGACCACTTCAGAAGTGGTGACATCCACCACGTTCAGATTCACTTTGGCATAGGCGACCTGCGTTTTGCCGCGGCCCAGAATGCCCCACAGCTGCTGATCGCCCACTTCTTTGCGGCCAAATTCGGTGATATCACCGGTGATGATGTAGTTCGCGCCTTTGATATTCTGCTGGCTGCGTTTGAAATCCGACTCCTGCTGCAGCTCTTTCAGGTTGCTGCGATCCAGCACGCTGAGACGATTGGTCTGCTGCAGATGGGTAATCAGAATGGTTTTCGACTGATTGCCCAGCCTGTCGACGCCATCAGAGAAGATGCCGTTCATGTACGAGGAGCGATTATCAAACTGGCCTACCGCAATCGGGCTACGCACGCCCTGGTAAACCGGCTGACTGGCTGCGCGAACCTGCGGGGCCTGAATAGCGCGGGAAGATTCGGTGGCACAGCCGCTGATCAGCGACGCCATTAACAGGGAGAGTGCCGCAAAGGCATAATTTTTCTGCATTTCTAATCCATGAAGTAAAAGAGACGTAATCCGCGCCAGGGCGGTAAATTCTGGTTCTGTCGACAGTCGGAGTAATGCCATAGCATTCATGATGCCGGTCTGTAGACTGTCGGCAGTAGACAGGAAGATCTTTAAGGAAAATTGGCCAGTTAAATGAATTTAATTAATATGAAGATGAGAATATTGCTGGGGATGATTATTGCAGTGTCGCTCAGCGCCTGTCAGCAACCTGTGACAAAGCAACAGGATAGTGTGGCAAATCTTTGTCAGCCTGCGAAAGATCCGGACAGCAAATCCTGTCACTGGACTAATCAAATGCAGCCGGTGCTCAACAGGCAGTTCACGGATGCGGCGCGTTATGCGGGCCAGCAATGTCTGGTACGGATGGAGTGGCAGGCGCACAGCAGACATTATGCGGTGACCCAGACTCAGGGTGATGAAGCGCTCTGCCTGCGTGCCTGGCAGCTGGTGGCGCAGACCCGCGATCTGCCGCCGCCACCGGAGCCCGGGCAACCGGCGTGGTTCGGCTTTGCGCCGCGCGGTTAGCTGGCCAGACCTTCCTGACGCCACTGGCGCGGACTGATGCCAAACCAGCGGCGAAACGCGCGTGAGAACGCACTGACTTCCGAATAGCCCAGCAGTAGCGCCATCTCTGAGATCGGCAGCTGCTTTTGCTGCAGATAATATGTCGCCATTTCGCAGCGCACCTGATCCACCAGCGCGGTAAAGCTACTGCCCTCTTCGCGCAGCCGCCGCTGCAGTGACCAGCTCGACAGCCCGAGTTTATCCGCCACCTCTTCCAGCACAGGCTCACCCTGCATCAGCGATAAATTAACCTGCGATCGCGCCTGTTCAATCATGCTTTGCTGTGACGTACCACGATTAAGCCGCCGGATCGCATCCTGCATCACCATTAACAGGATCGGATCGCTCTCTGGCATTGCGCGTAGCAGATCGCGCTTCGGGATCACCAGCGAATTAAACGGCTGATCGAACCAGACCGGCGCATCAAACACTTTACAGTGATCGTGCCACTGGCCGGGACGCGGATGTTCAAAGTGAACTTCACGAGGTGCCCAGTGCCTGCCTGCCACGTGACGGATCAGATTCATAAACATGCCAAGTGTAAGCTCGGCATCCTGACGGCGCGACAGGATTGCGCCGTGTCGCACCTGGTAGTCGAGCCGCCAGCACTCCCCCTTATCCACCAGCCGGGTTAAGGTGTCGTGCTGATGCCAGGGAAACGCATTGACCACATTGTGCAGCGCCTGCTCCAGCGTGTCGGAGCACAAGCCGATATAACCTATCAGGCCTAATGACTGCGGTTTAAACTGCCTGCCGTAGTGCAAACCGAAGTTATCAAAACCAGAGTGACGCGCCGCCTCTTCCAGTACCCGACAGTAGTTAACCAGTCCCAGACTCAGCGTCGGGCTGGCCAGGCGCTCCGGATCAATGCCGCTGATGCCGAAGATGCGATCAACATCGCCGCCCTGGGTATGAATAAAGTCGCTTAAGCCGGTCGCCGCCGCTGCCAGCACGCCGTGATTGCCTGCTCCCGCCGCTGCAGAACAGGCCGCAAAGGCATCAGGCTTTATCAGTGTCGGATTCATGGTCGCCTCTGTCAGAATTCAGGTGGATCACCCGTCACATGATCAGAGCAAATTCCATACCAGGTCCCCGATGCCTGCCACGCCGCCTGTGGGGGCGTCAGGCTGCGCGTGAGCATGGCATCGGGCACTGCGGCGGCGCAGTCACGCCCGCCGCTGGTGCATCAGACGCCAACCGGCAGCTGCTGACCGTCCAGATAGCGGCGGCAAAGACGAACCGAATGGCTGGCCCACTCCGGACCCAGACTGTGCGCCATTTCAGTCTCGGCATGGGATCCCACCCATGCAGTGAGCTGGATGCGACGCTGGATCAGCAGCGCGGGTAACATGGCCATCTCCGCGTCGCTGATATGCGCCACCTGCTCGTAACCGCGAATCCAGTGATCGATCCACTCTGGCGCGCGCGGATGATGCTCAACAAAACTGATCGCCGCCGCCAGATCGTGCAGATACCAGCCAAGTCCGCAGTCATCGAAGTCGATCACCCGCGTTTCACCCTTGTGCAGCAACAGATTGGTGAGTCGCAGATCGGCGTGGATCAGGCCATAACGATCCGATCCTTTGCCAAACTGCGCCATCGACGCACCCACCTGACTTATCGCCTGCTCGACCACGCCGTGATCGGCGGGATTAAGATTGGGCGCATCCTGCCAGCGTCCCCAGTGACTCTCGCTACTCGTCATGGTGTGGTGATCCCAGATAATCCGCTGGAAACCCGCAGGCGGCTGCCACTGTTTACTGTGCTGATGCAGCCGCGCGGTAATCCTGCCCAGCTGCTGAAAAGCGCGGGGATCGACGTCGGTGGTTGGCATCTCGCCATCAATCCAGTGAAACAGCACCACGTAGCGCTCACCGCCATCCGGCAGTCGCAGCGTCAGTACGGTTTCCCCCTCTTTGTCCGGCACCGCTTCCGGCACCATAATGTCGGTTTCACGCAGCGCATCGAGCCACAGCAGCTCACTGACAATGTCCGCTTTTTGATGGTAATCGCCGCGATGCAGCCGCAGTGCATAACGCCGGCCTGCTGCCTGCAAGAGGAATGTGGCATTCTCTGAGCGGCACAGCAGGCTGAGATCTCCCTGTAGCGCGGCGGGATAGCAGGCCAGCGCCTGCTGCGCCATCAGGGTGAGTTGGGAATCAGTCAGGTTGTCATATTGTTTAGCGCTCATCAGTCCGGCTCCTTTTCACTTGCGTTATCTCAGCATGCGTTGCCAGAAGGTGAGCTGCTTGACCTCAGAAGAGACAAAGTTGACCGCAGCGTGCATCCGGCCCGGTTGTTGCCTGTGAGTTGACCGTGGAGGACAGAAGTCACTGCGCCCGCGTCAAGTCGTGGTGAGTAATGCAACGGCATTATCACCTTACTTTAGTCGTAATGGCGGTGTAACGCCGCGTGCGACCAACAACGACGGGGATAACAGTATGACAAACAGACTCAAGCCCACGCTGGGCACCCTGCACCTGTGGGGGATTGCGGTTGGCCTGGTGATCTCAGGCGAATATTTCGGCTGGAGTTACGGCTGGGCTGTGGCAGGCACGCTGGGATTTCTGGTCACTACCGCGCTGATCGCCACACTCTATACCTGCTTTATCTTTAGCTTCACCGAACTGACCACTGCGATCCCTCATGCGGGCGGGCCGTTTGCCTACAGTCGTCGCGCCTTTGGCGAAACCGGCGGACTGATTGCCGGTCTGGCGACGCTGATTGAGTTTGTCTTTGCGCCACCGGCGATCGCCATGGCGATTGGGGCTTATCTCAATGTGCAGTATCCCCAGCTCAACCCAAAAACCGCAGCGGTCGGGGCTTACCTGGTGTTCATGACGCTGAATATTCTGGGTGTAAAACTGGCGGCGATGTTCGAACTGGTTGTCACCGTGATGGCTGTCATTGAGCTGCTGGTGTTTATGGGCGTGGTCTCACCCGGCTTTAGCCTGGCGAATTTTGCTGCGCACGGCTGGGCAGGCAGCGACACCTTCGGCATGCCCGCCTTCTCCGGTATTTTCGCCGCCATTCCCTTCGCCATCTGGTTCTTCCTTGCCATTGAAGGTGCAGCGATGGCCGCCGAAGAGGCAAAAGATCCCACCCGAACCATTCCCCGCGCCTACATCAGCGGGATTCTGACGCTGGTGGTGCTGGCGATTGGCGTGATGCTGATGGCAGGCGGCGCGGGCGACTGGCGCAAACTCTCGGACATAAACGATCCGCTGCCGCAGGCGATGAAAATGATTGTCGGCGAACACTCTAACTGGATGCATATGCTGGTGTGGATTGGCCTGTTTGGTCTGATTGCCAGCTTCCACGGCATTATTCTCGGCTATTCACGGCAGTTTTTTGCTCTGGCACGCGCGGGCTATCTGCCGCCTTCTCTGGCAAAACTGTCACGTTTCCAGACCCCGCATCGGGCGATTATTCTCGGTGGCGTACTGGGCATCGCGGCGATTTACAGCGATGGCGTGATTAATCTGCAGGGAATGACGCTGACGGCGGCGATGATCACCATGGCGGTGTTTGGCGCGATTGTGATGTACATCATGAGCATGCTGAGCCTGTTTAAACTCCGCCGCAGCGCGCCGGAAATGCCCCGCAGTTTCCGCGCGCCGGGCTATCCGATTGTTCCGGGCATCGCCCTGCTGCTGTCGGTGGTCTGTCTGCTGGCGATGCTGTGGTTTAACCCGGTGATTGGCGCGCTGTTCTTTGCCATCATGCTGGTCGGCTATATTTACTTCCTCGCCACCAAAGCGCAGCGCGACCGGGCGCCACAGGACACGATGCTGGTGGGCGAATAAACGCGGCGCGGCAGGATGCCGCGCCGGGGGTTACGTTCAGCGCCTGAAATCCAGGCGCTGAACGTCAGCGGATGTGCGGGACACTCAGCCGTTAAGCGGCCAGAGCCACGCCGCACCGCGTACGCCGCTGGAGTCGCCATGCTGCGCCTTCAGCACCGGCGTTTCACACTCCCCGCCAAACACCCACTGCTTCATCAGCACCGGCACAGTCTGATAGAGCCGATCCACATTGCTCATCCCGCCGCCCAGCACGATCACGTCAGGATCGATCAGGTTCACCACCTGCGCCAGCGATTTTGCCAGACGCAGTTCATAGCGGCTCATTGCCAGTTCGGCGATCGGATCCTGCTGTGCCAGCAGTGAGACGATCTCCGCGCCCTTGCGATGTACGCCGCTCAGCCGCTGATAGTCGATACCAAAACCGGTGCCTGAAACAAAGGTTTCGATACAGCCCTGCTGCCCGCAATAACAGGGCACTTCCTGACGATAACGCAGCTCATCCTCATCCATCCACGGCAGCGGATTGTGGCCCCACTCACCGGCATTACCGTTACCACCGATGCGCGATTCACCGTTAATCGCGACACCTGCACCCGATCCGGTACCGATAATCACGGCAAACACCAGCGACTGTCCGGCACCGGCACCGTCGACCGCTTCCGATACGGCCAGGCAATTCGCGTCGTTGGCGATGCGCACTTCCCGGTTCAGCGCCTGAGCCAGATCTTTATCCAGCGGCTGGCCGTTAAGCCAGGTGGAGTTCGCATTCTTCACCCGCTTACTGAAAGGCGAAAGCGAGCCGGGAATGCCCAGGCCGACCGTGCCGGTCTCGCCAGTTTTCTGCTCCGCCAGCGTGACCAGATCAACAATTGCCTGCACCGTTGCCTGATAGTCGTCACGCGGGGTATTCACGCGGTGACGGAACAGCTCCTGTCCCTTATCTGACAATGCAATCACTTCTGTCTTGGTGCCACCCAGATCTATGCCTATGCGCAAGGTTACTTCCTCGTTATTCGTTCAGGTGAGAGATACAGTAAAAGGCGGCTGCCTTAAAGGCAATGAAACCACTCCGATGTTTCGCTATCATGCGCGCTGACTCTCGCAGACTTGTGCGCCCGATCGCGCCACGGTAAGGAATCCCGATGTTGTGGTTTAAAAATATGATGGTTTATCG
>Ga0105251_10003057_pt1 | contig 12446 bp, 10 predicted proteins | sample KBSS64metaG_FD_80424 | JGI IMG/M metagenome (GOLD analysis project Ga0105251, IMG submission 80424) | Switchgrass rhizosphere microbial communities from Kellogg Biological Station, Michigan, USA - KBS S6-4 metaG | ecosystem: Host-associated > Plants > Roots > Rhizosphere > Soil | place...
ATCGTGACTTGCTCAAGCATTAACAAAACTTCATCAGCAATTTTAGGTGCTAAAACCTGTTTGCCTTTGGGCTGATCATTTAATTTATAGAGACTTAAAGGATATTCCACACCATGATTGGCCAACATTGCATAGCCTTGCGCCAACTGTAAAATCGTAGCATTTAGACCATATCCATAAGCCATTGTACCAATTTGCGAAGAATTTAACTTTTCAGGTGGAAGCACTAAACCTCCACTCTCACCTGGGAATTTAACCGCCGAACGCTGACCAAAACCGACCTTTCTAAAGAAACTTGGCAAGGTTTCTTTTGGTAAAGACAAAGCAATTTTTGCCGAACCGACGTTCGAGGACTTGATAATCACACCAGTGACGGTCAACGAACCATAGTTATGCGTATCACGAATGGTATGTGAACCTAAACGCATCGAACCTGGGCTGGTACTAATCACCGAGTTTGGGGTATATTTGCCACTTTCCAAACCCGCTGCAATGGTAAAAGGTTTCATGGTTGAACCCGGTTCAAACATGTCAATTGCACCACGGTTACGCATGGCATCTTTATTACTTAAGCCATTTTTATCGTTGGGGTTATAAGAAGGCCAACTCGCCATAGCCAGAATTTCGCCCGTTTTTACATCCACAGCAATTGCAGAAGCAGAACGTGCATTATTGGCAACACCCACCGCAGTCAACTCACGATACATAATATATTGCAAACGTGAGTCGATACTTAAGGTGATATTCTCCCCTGCTTTCACTTCTTTCACAACTTCAGGGGTGGTAATACGGTTACCATGTTTATCACGAGAAATCTTTTGCTCACCATCTTCACCAGCCAGACGGGAGTTTAACTGCATCTCTAAACCTTCAATCCCCGTCCCTTCACTATTGGTGAGGCCAATAATTTGCGCATTGGGTTGCGGTTGAGGATAATAACGTTTATAGGTTTTCTCGGCATAAACGCCAGCAAATTTATGCTGGGTAATAAAATCTGCTTGTGGTGGTGGAACTTCTTTTTTAAGTACCAAATAACGAGAACGTGGACGTTCATTTAAACGTTTTTTTAAGTCTGCACGATCAAGACCGACCGCATCTGCCAATTCATCTAAATTTAAATTTTCATCAGGCAATTGGCGTTTGAGTTTACGACTGTTAGGTGTCTTCTGTAATTCAGCCGTGATGGTATCAAACTGTTTTTTAGTCTCAAAATATTCGCGCGGATCAATCACCACTTTCATGATTGGAGAACTGATTGCCAAAGGTACGCCATGACGATCACTAATCACACCACGCATGGCTTTTAATGTTTCAGAACGTAGAATATTGGCATTGGCTTTATTTTGTAAAAAGTCTTTATTAATCACTTGCACATAAAATGCACGTCCGACCAAGCCGACAAAACATAAAAGCACCACGCCCCACATTAAATAGAAACGCCACATATCTATCGATACAGTACTTTTCTGGGTAATGGAAGGCTGCTTTTTACGTGGCTGCCGAGTCGGTTTAGTTTGCTTATCTGCCATACAGATGCCTTACTTCTTCTGCTCTGATTCAGTTGGTAATGAAATGACAACTGTTTGCGCAGCTGGCGGTGAATACATTCTCAATTGTGTTACTGCGCGTGTTCCTATTTGCGCAGTTGCACCAAATGTTTGTTGTTCAATGAGCAAACGTCCCCATTCCGCATTGATATCTTCACGTTCACGCATATAACTATTTAAATCACGAAAATCATGACGATAAGCAAAGACTTGCAACACCACCATAAAGGCACTGATCAACACTGCGACAACCAATACGCCATAAACAATCGCTTTTTTTATTGCCAGCTTATGACTTGATTCTTCTATAATTTCTTGTTTCATTCTGCGCCTTTTTGTTCTAAGCGTTCTGCAACTCGAAGCCAAGCACTACGTGAGCGAGGATTGGCTTTGACTTCTTCCTCACTGGCACGAATTCTGTCTACTTTTTTCAGTCGACGAGTATCTTGTACTTTTTGAGGCAATCCCCAACCATTATCTTCTGGCAACGTTGATTCTTTTTGAATAAATTGTTTAATAATCCGGTCTTCAAGTGAATGGAAACTAATGACGGCCAAACGTGCATTTGATTTTAACAAATCTACGGCTTGAGGTAAAAAGGTATGTACGTCATCGAGTTCTTTATTAATTTCAATACGAATAGCTTGGAACGTCCGTGTTGCAGCATGTTTATTCTTTTCCCACTTAGGATGCGCAACTTTCACAATTTCCGCTAATTTTCCAGTGGTTTCAATATAACCTGCTTGCTTAATCGCACGTGCAATACGACGACTATAACGTTCCTCACCATATTGAAAAATCACATTGGCCAAATGTTCTTCGTCTACATCCACTAGCCAATCTGCGGCTGTTTGTCCTTGAGAATTATCCATACGCATATCAAGTGGTCCATCTTTCATAAAACTAAAACCACGGTCTGCTTGATCTAGCTGTGGTGATGACACCCCTAAATCTGCCATAATCCCATCGACTTGATAAATATCCAATTGATTTAATTCTTGTTGTAAATCTGCAAAACTGGCATGAATAATTTTAAAACGAGGATCTTCTTTTTCTAACTGATATGCCACTTCTAACGCTTGTGGATCTTTATCAAAAGCATAAACTTTTGAATATTCATCTAATTTAGACAACAATAAACGGGTGTGTCCACCACGTCCAAATGTCCCATCCACGTAAATTCCTGTATTGCGATCTGCAAGTAAAGCATCGACAGTTTCATGTAGTAATACAGAAATATGAGACATAATTATGATTTCAGTTTAAGCAAAAAAAGTAACTGCACATTATTACCTTGTTTTGCCAAAGCTCCAAACGACTTTTTGTAGGGAAATATTACTTTTTATAGAGAAAACCGTTTTAAAGTGCTTTTTATAAAAGTTCAGTACAAAAAATAGCTCATCCATCCTGCCACAAAGCGTTATCGTGTCTTGAGCATTTTCACACCACCATTATCAAAATACGCTGAAACACGCCAACCCTGTCGGAGATAAAATTCAAAAGCACGACTTTTTTGATCGGTTTCCAAGCAAATTTCTTGAAAATATTCAAATAATAAATCTTCTGCTTTTTTCAAAAGCGCAGTTCCGACACCTTTGGCTTCAAAATCAGGGTGAACAAACATGGCAAATACGCTACCGTCGGTTAAATCTGCGATCGAAAAACCACACACTTGATGCTGCAGCTCTGCAAGCCAGACAGTCGAAGTATTTTGAATTAAATCCAATATGACCGACTCAGTGATACCCAGTTCAGTCAGTTGTTGTTTTGACAAATGGTTTTCTTTGACTGACGTTCGTATATCAAAAATAACCTCAATATCATTTTCAGTCGCAAGCCTTAGCGTAATATCCATAGTTTAAATTGATTACTCACTTTGATATTAGTCTAACTAATTCATAACAGATTGAAAAAACCTCCTAAAAAGGAGGTTTTTTCAATCAAAATAGTTGATGCTCAGCGCTTGCTATTATAAATCTGATCGAAAACACCGCCATTGGCAAAGTGCGTCTGCTGTGCTTTTGCCCAACCACCAAAGACTTCATCAATGGTAAATGTTTTCAGTTCAGGGAATTGATTGGAATATTTAGCTAAGATTTTTGCATTGCGCGGGCGATAGAAATGACGTGCTGCCATATCTTGACCTATTGGAGAATACAAATAGTTAATATAACCCGTTGCTAACCATTTATTGCCATTCTTCTCTACTGTTTTATCAACAATTGCCACTGACGGTTCAGTCAAAATTGACATCGATGGATAGACAATATCAAATTTATTGCCAGATGCTTTCTTACTCACCATGGCTTCATTTTCCCAAGTCAGTAAAACATCACCAATCCCACGTTCAGCAAATGTGGTCATCGATGCACGTGCAGCTGGATCCATAACTTTTACGTTATGGTACATCTTAGAAACAAACTCACGTGCTTTAGCATCATTACCACCCGGTTGTTTAAGTGCATAGCCCCAAGCTGAGAGATAGATCCAGCGTGGTAAACCGCCTGTTTTAGGATTAGGGGTAATGATTTGTACACCAGGTTTGGTCAAATCTGTCCAATCTTTGATACCTTTGGGATTGCCTTTGCGTACCAAAAATACAACGGTAGACGTATACGGTGCTGAGTTATTTGGAAATTCTTTTTCCCAACCCGGATTAATTTGACCTGATTTCACAATTTCATTGATATCATTGGCCAAAGCTAAGGTCACCACATCACCTTTTAAGCCATCAACCACAGCACGCGCTTGTTTTCCCGAACCACCATGCGATTGTTTAAAATCAACAGTCTTGCCTGTACGAGATTTCCAGTAAGCACCAAATGATTTATTAAACTCATCATAAAACTCACGCGTTGCATCATAAGACACATTTAAAAATTCACGGTCAGCAGCATAACTTGCTGTCGTTGCAACAGTTAATCCCGTCGCAATAACCACAGCACTCATCAGTGCTTTAAAATTAGTTTTCATATTATGAGTGCTAACATCGCTAAAATTATTCTAAATATATGAAATAAGCGAATAAACTTCAATCAAAAAGCGAAATACCAGCAAACTCAGCACAGATTAAAAATCAATCTATTGTTTTAATTGATGAAAGCGCTCAACATCGCTGTGGTTTATATTTTGTCTGTTTTATTTATTTTCATCACAAAAGTATAAGGCTAAAAAAAGCCCCCTTTGATCAAAGAGGACTTGTTTGTATTTGATTCAAATTACTTTTCAGCCGTAAATTGATCGTAAATCCCCCCATTGGCAAAATGGGTTTTTTGCGCTTTTGCCCAACCACCAAAAACTTGATCTATGGTAAAGAGTTTAATTTTTGGAAATTTTGCCGCATATTTGCCCGCAGCTTTGGCATTACGCGGACGGAAATTATATTTTGCTGCCAAGTCCTGCCCTACAGGTGAATAAAGATAATTTAAATAGCCTTTCGCTAAATTACGATTACCATCTTTATCAACCACTTTATCGACGATTGCGACTGAAGGTTCGGCTAGGATTGAAATGGATGGATAAATAATTTGATATTTATCTTTATCTGGACCAGACGTCGCCAAAATTGCTTCATTTTCCCAAGACAACAAAACATCTCCAATACCACGATCAGCAAATGTTGTGAGTGAGCCACGTGCGCCTGAATCTAACACTTTGACATTTTTATATATTTGTTTAACTAATTCACGCGCTTTTGCATCATTGCCACCCGGTTGTTTTAATGCATAGCCCCACGCTGATAAATAAATCCAGCGCGGCGCACCGCCTGTTTTAGGGTTTGGTGTGATAATTTCAATCCCCGGTTTTACCAGATCATTCCAATCTTTAATTGCTTTGGGATTGCCCTTACGCACTAAAAAAACAACGGTAGATGTGTAGGGTGCAGAATTATTTGGAAATTCTTTTTGCCAGCCTTTTTCAATCAGACCCGCATTGACAATTTCATCAATATCATTAGCCAAAGCCAATGTCACCACATCTGCTTGCAAACCATCTACCACTGAGCGTGCTTGCTTACCAGAACCACCATGAGACTGCTTAAATTCAATATCTTGGCCTGTTTTTGATTTCCAAAATTGACCAAAACTCTTGTTATATTCTTGATAAAATTCACGGGTAGGATCGTAGGATACATTTAAAAATTCTTTCGCTGCATAAGCATTCCCTGTGACGATTAAACTGATCGCACTTAAAAGCAGTAGTTTTTTCATTTCTTTCTCGGTTTCTAATGATTTAGAAGCACTATATTTTTATTGTTTTAATTTAACAATCAATTACTTATAAATATTTAAACTATCTTATTCATAATTTAAGATATCTAAAAATGTGTATTACTCATGTAAATTATTGAGTATATTTTTTACACAAATTAACCTAAACTTGAATTCTTCACGATTCATCCACATTTATATGTTATCAATTAAAATATTACATTTCGTTTCAATGATTGTTTTTTAAACATTTTTTGTGTAGTATTATTAAAAAATGTGACGTAGTTATGCTTTTTGTAAGTTGTTTTGCTACAATAAACATGTTCAAGAACAAAAATTTGACCATCAAGGGGAGCCGATGGAATGAATGATTCTTATTTAAAGATCTTGGGCTTAAGTCTAGGACTCACACTGATGGCACAAACAGGCCATACTGCTGCAATTAAAGATACGACCAAGCCAATACAATCATTAATTGTTGTGGTAGACAAACAATCACCGATTGAAAAAGCGCTCAATCAACAAAAGCGTGGCGAGAATAAACTGATCTCAGATAAAGATCAGCTTAAAGTTTTAACGTCGATTAAAACCACAGCCTCACAAAACTTTTTAGCTGAACAACATCAGAAATTTTCTTGTTTTGTACAAGCTTTATTCCAACCACATACTTTGTAAAAATTTGATTTAGAAAAATAAATTCTACGCTCCTCAAAAGAATTTAGAAGCCCAATCGTTTATTGGTGAATTAACCCTTAAGCAGTTGGGCTTTTTCGTTATAATAGTTTCAATTTACATTCTGAATAATATTTAGTTATGAAAGTCCGTACTCGTATTGCACCCTCTCCAACTGGTTTTCCGCATGTAGGCACTGCCTATATCGCCTTGTTTAATTTATGCTTTGCACAACAACATGGTGGCGAATTTATTCTTCGTATTGAAGATACCGACCAACTCCGTTCAACACCTGAATCTGAAAAAATGATTTTAGATTCACTGCGTTGGTTAGGTTTAAACTGGTCAGAAGGGCCTGATATCGGCGGACCTCATGCTCCTTATCGCCAATCTGAGCGAATGGGAATCTATAAACAATATGCTTTAGAACTTGTTGAAAAAGGGCATGCCTTTTACTGTTTCGCAACAGCGGAAGAGCTTGATCAAATGCGTGCTGAACAACAAGCCCGTGGTGAAACCCCTGGTTATGATGGTCGTGGCTTAAAGCTTTCTCCAGAAGAGGTACAAAAGCGTTTGGCTGCGGGTGAAGCCCATGTGATCCGTATGAAAGTCCCTGAAGAAGGCGTTTGCCAATTCAATGACTTACTTCGTGGTGAAGTGGAGATTCCTTGGGCGCAAGTCGACATGCAAATTCTACTCAAAACAGATGGTTTGCCAACTTATCATTTAGCCAATGTGGTCGATGACCATTTAATGGAAATCACCCATGTGATTCGTGGCGAAGAATGGATTCCATCTGCACCAAAACATCAGTTGCTCTACCAATATTTTGGTTGGGACATGCCAACATTGTGCCATATGCCATTGTTGCGTAACCCAGACAAGTCAAAATTGTCTAAACGTAAAAATCCAACCTCAATCAACTACTACAAAGACATCGGTGTTCTGCCTGAAGCCTTACTGAACTATTTAGGCCGTATGGGTTGGTCAATGCCAGATGAAAAAGAAAAATTCTCTTTGGCTGAAATGATTGAACACTTTGATATTCAGCGTGTGTCTTTGGGTGGTCCAATTTTTGATGTTGAAAAACTAAACTGGCTCAATGGACAATGGATCAAAGCACTCAGCCCTGCTGAACTGTTAAATACACTTTTGGCTTGGAAATCTGATCGCCAAACCTTAGAAGATATTGCTGCGGCCATTCAACCACGTATTAACTTACTGTCTGAAGCGGTAAATTGGGCTGGTTTTTACTTCAACCAATTCCCAACATTGACCAAAGAACAATTTGACAGCAAAAAGTTGACTGAAGAACAAGTTCGTCAAAGCTTACAATTTGCAATTTGGCGTTTAGAAAGCTTGTTTACCTGGAACAACGATACTGTGAGTCAAACACTGATGGATTTGGCGAATCAAATGGAAATCAAACTCCGTGATTTCATGCCAGCATTCTTTATCGCAATTGCTGGTTCAACATCATCGACTCCTGTGATGCAATCGATGGTCACCATTGGCCCGGATTTAACCTTTGCCCGTTTACGTCATGCACTTGAAATTGTGGGTGGCCCGAGCAAAAAAGAAGCAAAAGTTTGGGAAAAACTGAACGAAAGCATCAAATTGCCGAAAAATGATGCAGTTGATGAAGCTTAATTAAATTTTCTGTTGACGTGTGAGCGCAATATCCCTAATATTGCGCTCACACAGACTGGGGGTTATAGCTCAGTTGGTAGAGCGCTACAATGGCATTGTAGAGGTCAGGAGTTCGATCCTCCTTGACTCCACCAAAAGTTTTACCTGTGTTGCCTCACTTGTCCCTATCGTCTAGAGGCCTAGGACATCGCCCTTTCACGGCGGTAACCGGGGTTCGAATCCCCGTAGGGACGCCATATTCAAGATGGCGACATCTTTGTAAAAAACCCAAGCACAATGACTTGGGTTTTTTATTGCCTAAATTTTGCTTTTAAGCTGCAATTCAGTCTTTTTTGCATTCTAAAATAGAACGATTAGAATATGCTTAGATTATAAATGTGGAGCCACCATGCAATACCAATGTCCAAAGTGCCAAAGTCGAAAAATCTTGCCTGTTACCCATGGAAATACGCCTGCTGTACGTCCTGTTGTTCCAAAAAGCTTGGTATTTTTGATTCCGTTACTGTTTATTTTGTTGTTACTGGTCGTCATTAGTATTGTGATGTGGATTTTCAGCAACGGTGCAGGTCAAACATTGCAAATTGCAACAGTCGTGGTCTTCATTGCAGCTGTGATTGCAGGGGTAATGTTTTGGCGTGATCTGCCTGATTTTAAAATATCAATGCAATCATTTATGCAAGCCAATAAAAGCTGGAAGTGCCGTGACTGCAATCATGAGTGGCAAATCTAATCCTTCAGTTTTGCCTCATGTTCAAATCAAACCATTCACCTTAATGTGATTGGTTTTTTACTTCATCTGTATGTGTGTCATCATCAGCATTACTGTGATCATGCCCATCTGATTCATGCGAATGCACCATACACTCATTGTCTTCAATTTGTAGCGTCATCTCAGTAATCCCATGTTGATGGCTGAGCATTTCCATGACCTTTTGATACAGTTGATTCCGATCCGCTTCTGGTGCAAATAAATGTACTGTCAGATGCACATTTTTAGATGTAATGGCCCAAACCTTAAGTTGATGAATACTTTCTACACCTTTAACCGATAAAAGATCATTACGTAATTTTTCAATATCAATTTCCTCAGGCACACCTTCCAGTAAGATATTGATACTTTGTTTTAGCAGAACCCATGTTCTTGGTAAGACCCAAAAGCCAATGAGTACAGCAATAATCGTATCCACCCACATCCAGCCGGTGAAATAAATAATTGCGCCCCCGATGATCACCCCCACAGAACCCAGTGCATCACTTAACACTTCCAGATAAGCACCTTTTATATTGAGGCTTTCCTTTGAACTGGAGAATAAAATCTTCATTGAAATGAGGTTAATCACCAACCCAATAACCGCCACAACCATCATACCGACACTCTGAATTTCAGGGGGTTGGCTAAAGCGCTGATACGCCTCATAGAGAATATAAATTGCAACCACAAACAGCATCATGGCATTAAACAGCGCTGCTAAAATTTCAAAACGCTGATAGCCAAAGGTCCGTTTATCATCTGCGGGTAATTTACCAATTTTGATGGCAACCAATGCAATTGCCAATGCTGCTGCATCAGTAAACATATGTGCTGCATCGGACAATAAAGCCAAGCTTTGCGTCATGAAACCCGCAATCACTTCAACAATTAGAAAGGTACTGGTTAACGCCAATGCAAAGGTTAGTTTTTTTACATTTCCTTCTGTGACGACAGCATGACTATGATCATGCCCTTGTTGCTCACTCATGTTCATACCTCTGATTTTGTTTTATCAAAATAATGAATATTTTTTCTATTTATTATTGATAATAATTATTATTATCAATAATAAGGTTTCTTCTATATAATGGCGACTATATTTTCCACAGTTCAAATACCCCTGTTAATGGAATATCGACAATGAAAAAATACCTCTACCTTTCTGTACTTCTTTGCTCTTATAGTTATGCACATGAACCCTATGTTGCACCTCTGGGCTATAACACCACAAATACACAAATCCCAGTGATTGCATCCTATGCTGAAGAAGCACTAAATGCAGAACATGCCATGAAACAAACCGCGCTCAACGTGATTCAACCAGATCAAAGCAAGTTACAAGTTGAAGCTGCAAGCACTTTAAAATCGGCTACGGTGTTTGACTTAGCCTTACCACAAGCAGGCACCTATCACCTGTTCAGCAAAGCGTCTTTCCCACTCAAATATGTCCAACATAATAAAGAATGGAAAATGCTTTTTGATGTCCCTGCTGAGAAAGCAGGTAAGATCGCTGAGCGCGAATATGTGATTCCTGCTGACTTTAAGAAACCGCCTGTACCGATCACCATTAACCGAGAATGGTCAATCCAAAGCTATATTTCTAAAGAAAAAACGTCACCTATTCAAAACAACACTGATGCTGCAATACAAGTCGAATTTAAAACCCACCCCAACAGCATTACTGCGCAGCAACCTGTACAAATCTTGATTAAAAAATCAGGACAAGCACTCAAAAATGCTGAACTGCTCATCCGTGCTCAAGGGCAAACCGATAAACAAGCACAAAAAGTTCCAGTTGCTCAAGATGGTTCAGCGACAGTCACTTTTCCTTATTCAGGGCAATATCTGGTTGAAGTCAGTGAAGCATTTAACAAAACCATTCAACCTGTGAATCAAAATTACATCATCATCAGTCTAGGTGTATTGCCTACCAGTTAGTAATAAACTGCAAATAGAGTTTCAATACCTCACCGTTCTAAGCGAAGAACGGTGAGGTTATTTTTAAATTAACGATCAAGCATCAGTTTGTGCTTTAACTTTACGTTCATTCATCCAGCGATAAATCACCGGTAAAATCACCAAAGTCAGTAAGGTGGATGACATGATGCCGCCAATCACCACGGTTGCCAGTGGACGCTGAACTTCCGCACCTGTCCCTGTAGCCAACGCCATCGGCACAAAACCTAACGATGCCACACAAGCCGTCATCAATACGGGCCTTAAACGTAAAATTGCACCTTGCCATGTGGCCTGATAAACATCCAGTTGTTGACGTAATTCCTTAATAAAGGTCAACATTACCAAACCATTTAATACTGCCACACCTGAGAGCGCAATAAAGCCCACACCTGCAGACATCGACAATGGTATACCGCGAAGCCACAGTGCAATTAAACCACCACACAGTGCAAATGGCACACCAGTAAATACCAGCAAACTTTCCTTAAAGTTATGGAAAACGGCCATCAACAGCACAAAAATAGTTATCAGCGCCAGTGGAACGACCAGCTGCATACGTGCCTTCGCAGAGGTTAGGTTTTCGAACTGTCCGCCATAACTCAACCAATAACCCGCAGGCATTTCCTGCTTCGCCAAAGTCGATTGTAATTCGGTGACAAATGAGCCCAAATCGCGCCCTTCGACATTGGCGGTCACAACGACACGACGTTTACCATTTTCACGACTGACCTGATTAATACCAAGGATATTTTCAACTTTAGCCACATCCTGAAGTTGGATTAGACCACCATTCGGTGTTTGAATAGGTAAAACGGCCAGATGTTCAGGTGTACGTTGAGCATCATCCAGACGAATCACAAAGTCGAAACGGCGGTCACCTTGTAAGATCTGACCAACATTCTGCCCGCCGACACTGGTTGCCACCAAGTCTTGAATCGCTCTCACCGACAGACCATATTGCGCTGCCGCGGCTTTGTTCACTTCAACATTTAAAAGTGGTAGGCCTGAAGTCTGTTCCACATTGACGGCAGTTGCGCCAGTAATCCCTTTGATTTGTTGTGCGATCTTAGTGGCTTGCTGATTCAACACCTCCATATCATCGCCAAAAATCTTGATCCCCACATCACTTCGTACGCCAGAAATCAATTCGTTGAAACGCAGCTCAATCGGTTGAGAAAACTCACTATTATTTCCGGGTAACGTACCAAGAAATGCAATCATACGTTGACGTAGCTCATCAATTGTTTGCTTTGGATTCTTCCATTCATCACGTGGCTTTAACAGCACCACAGCATCGGAAATATTAGGTGGCATGACATCTGTTGCCACTTCTGCCGTCCCTGTACGGGCAAATATAGCTTTGATTTCTGGAAACTCTTTGAGCAATAACTTTTCAGTATTCTCCTGCATACGTAAAGACTGCTCTAGGCCAGTACTTGGTGAACGCATTTGTTGTACTGCAAAATCGCCCTCACTCAAGGTGGGTGCAAACTCACTACCAATTTGAGTGGCAAGCACGCCCGTTAAAAACAGAATACTCACCGCAAGAGTGACGACTAACATTCTAAAGTTATAGGCTAAATTGAGTAGTTCTTCATATTTTTGCTTTAACCACAGCATCCAGCGACTTTCTGTTTCTTTAACTTCACCATTAAC
>Ga0105251_10003058_pt1 | contig 12444 bp, 12 predicted proteins | sample KBSS64metaG_FD_80424 | JGI IMG/M metagenome (GOLD analysis project Ga0105251, IMG submission 80424) | Switchgrass rhizosphere microbial communities from Kellogg Biological Station, Michigan, USA - KBS S6-4 metaG | ecosystem: Host-associated > Plants > Roots > Rhizosphere > Soil | place...
TATCCACTCGCCGTTGGATCACTGCATCCAGGGCGGCGGTGGAGGCTCTTCCGATGCCTTGCTCGGTGGCGCATCGTCTGCCGCACGAGTTGCTGACCCTCTGGCAGGACCGGGGCCGTGCGAGTGCCGACGTGAAGGCGCTGGCCCGCCAGCATATCGACGAGCTGAACCAGAAGATCCGCGAGTTGGGGCAGTTGCGCGATACGCTGCAGGACCTGGTGGAACACTGCCAGGGTGATCATCGGCCGGATTGCCCGATTCTCAAGGAATTGGCGTCGGGCAGTTGTTGCGCCTGAGCAAGTTTAACCAGACATGCACGGAACCAAATGTGGGAGCGGGCTTGCTCGCGAATGCGGAGTGTCAGTCAATACATCAGTTGACTGAACCAGCGTTTTCGCGAGCAAGCCCGCTCCCACATGTGGATATCCACTCGCCGTTGGATCACTGCATCCAGGGCGGCGGTGGAGGCTCTTCCGATGCCTTGCTCGGTGGCGCATCGTCTGCCGCACGGATCGCCTGGCGACGCTCTTCATCGAGCCGCGCCGCTTCGATCTCGCGGATAACACCGCCCACGTCAGCCAACTCTTCCGGCTCGTCGAACTCGCCGGTCAAGACGCTGGCCGGGTGCAGAGTGCCGGCTTCGTACAGCGCCCACATCTCCTTGGCGTACTTGGTCTTCTTCAACTCCGGGGCAAAGCGCCCGAAGTAGGAAGCCATGTTGCCCACATCCCGTTCCAGCATGGTAAACGCGTGGTTGTTGCCCGCCGCATCCACCGCCTGGGGCAGGTCGATGATCACCGGGCCCGTCGGCGTCAGCAGCACGTTGAACTCGGAAAGGTCACCGTGCACCAGGCCGGTACACAACATCAGCACGATCTGGGTAATCAGGAAGGCGTGGTATTCGCGGGCCTGGTCCGGCTCCAGCGTCACGTCGTTCAGACGTGGCGCCGCGTCGCCGTATTCATCGGCCACCAGCTCCATCAGCAGCACGCCTTCAAGGAAGTCGTACGGCTTGGGCACGCGAACGCCCGCACCGGCCAGACGAAACAGCGCTGCTACTTCGGCGTTCTGCCAGGCGTCTTCGGTTTCTTTCTTGCCGAACTTGGAGCCCTTGGCCATGGCCCGGGCCTGACGGCTGTTGCGGACCTTGCGGCCTTCCTGGTATTCGGACGCCTGACGAAAACTTCGTTTATTCGCCTCCTTGTAGACCTTGGCGCAACGTAACTCGTTGCCGCAGCGCACCACGTAAACAGCTGCTTCTTTACCACTCATGAGTGGGCGCAGCACCTCGTCGACCAGACCGTCCTCGATCAGGGGTTCAATGCGTTTAGGAGTCTTCATCAGCTTTTATTGTGGGTCCTTTATTACCAAACACGCGTATGGCACTCGTTATACGGCAATCCTCTCGCCTCGGGGAGAGGGTACCGACCTTTGACCGCTTAAGAATGCATCCAATATGCCAGATTAATCTGCAATCCCCTGTAGGAGCGAGCTTGCTCGCGAAAAACCCGAGGACGCCGCGTCGATTCAGCATGCCCGCATCATCGTTAACGACCTTCGCGAGCAAGCACGCGCCTACAGGGGTTGTTGTTCATCCATAGTGTAATTCAGCGCTCAATAATCGCGGTGACGCCCTGGCCCCCGGCGGCGCAGATCGAGATCAGGCCCCGGCCCTTGCCGGCTGCGTCCAACAGCTTGGCCAGGTTGGCGACGATCCGCCCGCCAGTGGCGGCAAACGGATGACCGGCGGCCAATGAGCTGCCTTTGACGTTCAAGCGGCTGCGGTCGATGGAGCCCAGCGGTGCGTCCAGCCCCAGGCGGGTCTTGCAGTATTCCGGATCTTCCCAGGCCTTCAGCGTGCACAACACTTGGGCAGCGAAGGCTTCATGGATCTCGTAGTAATCGAAGTCCTGCAGCGTCAGGCCATTTCTGGCCAGCAAACGTGGCACCGCATACACCGGCGCCATCAGCAGGCCTTCGGCGCCGTTGACGAAATCTACCGCTGCCGCTTCGCCATCACGCAAATAGGCGAGAATCGGCAAGTTGCGCTCCTTGGCCCAGGCTTCACTGCCCAGCAGTACCAACGAGGCGCCGTCGGTCAGCGGCGTCGAGTTACCGGCGGTGAGGGTGCCCTTTTCGCTGCGCTCGAAGGCCGGCTTGAGGCTGGCGAGCTTTTCCAGGGTCAGGTCGGGGCGCAAGTTGTTATCGCGGGTCAGGCCGAGAAAGGGCGTGAGTAGATCGTTGTGCCAGCCCTCGGCGTAAGACGCGGCCATTTTCTGGTGGCTTTCCAATGCCAGTTGATCCTGCTCGGCGCGGGGGATCTGCCAGGTCTGCGCCATCAATTCGCAATGCTGGCCCATGGACAACCCGGTGCGCGGTTCGCCGTTGCGCGGCAGTTCCGGCTTGAGGTGATGGAGACGAAGTTGTAACAGGACTTTTAATTTATCCGCCATGGATTTGCTGCGATTGGCTTGCAGCAGGATTTTGCGCAGCCCCTCATTCACCCCAATCGGCGCGTCGGACGTAGTGTCAACGCCGCCAGCAATCCCGCACTCGATCTGCCCCAGAGCAATCTTGTTCGCCACCAGCAACGCGGCTTCCAGCCCTGTGCCACAGGCCTGCTGGATATCGTAGGCCGGCGTCTGCGGCGACAGGCGCGAGCCCAGCACACACTCGCGGGTCAGGTTGAAGTCCCGGGAATGCTTGAGCACCGCCCCGGCGGCCACCTCGCCAATGCGCAGGCCGTGCAGGTTGTAGCGTTCGATCAGGCCTTCCAGGGCGGCGGTCAGCATCGCCTGGTTGCTCGCCGTGGCGTAAGGGCCGTTGGAGCGGGCGAAGGGGATGCGGTTACCGCCAATGATCGCTACACGGCGCAATTGAGTCATGGAAAGCTCCCTTGAGGTTATGGGGTGAATCTCTGAGCCTAGCCTAGGCTCAATCGAACGACTTTCACCTATTGATGGTCCACCGTTTGAACCCCAGCACTCGGAGAGCGTTCCATGTCTGACCGTTATATCGACTTCGCCAACTCCAGCCTCGGCCATCGCCTGGTCGCCGCCATTGGCCTGCCGTCACCGGTGCGCCTGGAACGCTGGCAGGCCGGACGCCTGCGCCCGGTGGAGGGTGCACTGCTGATCGGCGGCGGCCCGTTGGCAACAAAAATCCTGCCATTCGCCAATAAGCTGACCGACGCTATCTATAGCTACGGCACCGAACCGTCGACGGCAACCACCTGGATTCCCGGCCACGGGCCCAAGCTCAAGGCCGTGGTGTTCGACGCCAGCCAGTTGCAGCACACCGATCAACTCAAGCAGTTGCGGGAATTCTTTCAGCCGTTGATGAAGAACCTCGACCACAGCGCGCACCTGGTGATCCTTGGCCGCGCCCCGGAAAGCCTCAGCGACCCATTTGCCGCCAGCGCCCAGCGCGCCCTTGAAGGTTTCAGCCGCTCGTTGGCGAAAGAGCTGCGCAGCGGCGGCGTCCTGCAGTTGCTGTACGTGGGCGACGGCGCCGAAGACCAGCTGGAAGGTGCGTTGCGGTTCTTCCTATCACCCAAAAGCGCGTATATCTCAGGCCAAGTGATTCGTTTGAATGCCTGCCCGACCCAGGTCGAGGATTGGACCCGACCACTGGCCGGGCGCAAGGCATTGGTGACCGGTGCGGCCCGCGGCATTGGCGCCTCGATTGCCGAAACCCTGGCCCGTGATGGTGCCGAGGTGATTGTGCTGGACGTGCCCCAAGCCAAGGCCGACCTCGATGCCCTGGCCGCGCGCCTGGGTGCCCGCAGCATCGCCCTGGATATCTGCGCCGAAGACGCCGCCACGCAGTTGATCGAACACCTGCCGGACGGCCTCGACATCGTGGTGCACAACGCCGGCATCACCCGCGATAAAACCCTGGCCAACATGACCCCGGAATACTGGGACGCAGTATTGGCAGTCAACCTCAACGCGCCGCAAGTACTGACCAAGGCGCTGCTGGACAGCGGCACCCTGCACGACAATGGCCGCGTGGTGCTTCTGGCGTCCATCAGCGGTATCGCCGGTAATCGCGGGCAGACCAACTACGCCGCGAGCAAGGCCGGGCTGATCGGCCTGGCACAGGCGTGGGCGCCGTTGCTGGGGGAACGCGGGATCAGCATCAATGCCGTGGCCCCAGGCTTCATCGAAACTCAGATGACCGCACATATTCCCTTCGCCTTGCGCGAGGCCGGGCGGCGTATGAGTTCGCTGGGCCAGGGCGGGCTGCCCCAGGACGTCGCCGAAGCGGTGGCCTGGCTCGGTCAACCGGGCTCGGGCGCGGTCAGCGGGCAAGCGTTGCGGGTGTGTGGGCAAAGTCTATTGGGAGCGTAAGCATGCAGTGGCACACATTAGGCAGCACCCCGTTTCTGCCGCCGCTGTATTGGCGTGCGGCGCTCAAGCGCAAGATCACCGGCACCACGCTGCCCGAGCAAGGGTTGCGCTGCCGGGTCAGCGTTAACCCCAAGGATGCGGACGCCTATCGCAAGGTCTGCGGGTTTGCCCAGAGCCCGGTGCTGCCGGCCACTTATCCCCATATCCTGGCGTTCGGCCTGCAGATGCAATTACTCACCGACAAGGCGTTTCCATTCCCGCTGCTGGGGTTGATCCACCTGAGCAACCGGATCCGCATCCTGCGCCCATTGGGTGGTGTGAGCGACCTGACGGTTGGTGTCTACGCGCAGAACTTGCAACCCCATGCCAAGGGCGCAACCTTCGATATCGTGACCACGGTCGAGGATTCACTGGGGCTGCTGTGGGAAGCCGAAAGCCGAATGCTCTGTCGCGGCGTGAAACTCGATGGCGCTGCGGCGGACAACACCCTGCAAGCGCCCACCAACGTAAGCGAGCTGACCCGCTGGAAAGCCCCCGCCGACATCGGGCGCCGTTACGCCCGGGTGTCCGGCGACTACAACCCGATTCACTTGAGCGCCCTCACTGCCAAGTTATTTGGCTTCCCTCAGGCCATCGCCCATGGGTTGTGGAACAAGGCACGCGCACTGGCCGCGCTGAGCGAGCATTTGCCTGCGGCCAATATCGAAATAGACGTCGAGTTTAAAAAACCGGTGCGTTTGCCCAGCGAGGTAACTTTATTGACAAGTGCTGCGGGCTCAAGTGGTGATTTTCAACTAAAGGGTGCTGGGGATATTGAACACATGGCCGGGCGTTGGCGGCCAATCTCCTGATAAATTGTATATATACATCCTAAGTTATAGCGGGCTATCGATAGCCCGCTATCTTTATTAACCCTATGATTTTAAACACTTCGCAACTTCTACATCCTCCCCCACTACACCCTTGGTATTAGTCGCTAAGCAGACTAACTCTATCTGTATATAAATCGTTAATACCAAGTTGAGCATTGCGAGATAACGCACCCGGGTCTGTTATAGCCACAACGGACGAATGTATCGCTGCCCCTAGAAACAGCGAACTTCGATAACAGCAAAGGCTGTACCTGGTGCAAGGAAATCAATCATGAAAACTCAAGTCGTGTTGTGGAAAGCAAGTACCGCGCTGGCCCTGGTTCTGGCAGTAAGCCTCGGAGGCTGCAGCAGCGGTGGTGGTGGTCATCACAGTAGCGTCGCCGCGTCCTCTCCGGATGCCGGCGCCGGATCAGGTGGTGGCACTGGCGGTGGTACAGATGGCGGCACTGGCGGTGGTACCGGCGGAGGCACTGATGGCGGTACTGGAGGTGGTACCGGCGGTGGTACTGATGGGGGTACTGGAGGTGGTACCGGCGGCGGCACAGGTGGTGGCACTGGCGGAGGTACAGGCGGTGGCACAGGTGGCGGCACTGGCGGAGGTACCGGCGGTGGCACAGGTGGCGGCACTGGCGGCGGTACAGGCGGTGGCACAGGTGGCGGTACCGGCGGCGGTACAGGTTCGACCACTCCGCTGGTCACCGGCCAGGTAGTTGGCGCTGTCGGCGGTGTCGTCGGCAACGTCGGCACTGCAGTGGGCGACCTGGGTTCAACCCTCACCACTGTCCCCATTGTCGGCACCACTGCTGGCGGGCTCGTCACCGCGACAGGCACTGCCGTCAACAGCATCGGCACCGGCCTGACCGACGGCCTGGGCACACTGGGTACCAATAGCAATGCCTTGGGCACCACTGTTGCCGGTGTCGCCAACGGCGTGGCCGACCTGGGCACCGGCGTTTCCAACACCGGCAAATCCCTGGGCACTACGTTGGGCGGCATTCCCGTGGTCGGTGGCTTGACCGGCGGCGTAGGCGGTGCGGCTGGTGGCCTGGTCGATAATGTCGGCCAAACCGTGACCATGCTCGGCGACACCTTGAGCACGGCCAGCACCACCGGACCACTGGGCGGTTTGACCAATACGCTCGGCAAAAGCGTACTGGTGCCCGTCGTCTCTCTGGTGGAAAACACCACAGGTAACCTGGGCAACAAGACAGGCCTGGGCAACCCGGTGGGTGGTTTGATCGATAAAGTGGGCGCCACTGTCACCGGCCTGGGTGGCCAGGTAGCCAGCGCCGGTGGTGCAGGCAACCCAGTCGGGACACTCGTCGGTGGCGTATTGACTGGCGTCGGCACCACCGTTGATAAGTCGAGTGGCTACGTCAATCCGGCAACCACGACTCCGCAATCGGGTCTGCCTGAACTGGTCGGTGGCCTCGTCGCCAACGTCGGCAACGGCCTGAATATCGGCAACACCAATGGCACTGTCAGTGCTGCGGGCGTGACCGGTGGTGCCGTGGGCAACACCGTCGCGTCCGTCGGCACGCTGATTGGCGGCAACGGCGTAGCCAACACCGGCGCCACGGCTCCGGTCGAGGGTCTGGCGACCACTGTCGGCGCCGCACTGAACCCAGTGACGACGAGCGTTGCCGGGCTGACCCAAAACATCGGCACCACCACCGGTGTCGGTGCACCGGTGAACGGCCTGGTGACCCAAGTCGGCGGCGCAGTCAGCGGCCTGGGCACTAACCTGACGGCAGCCAATGCCAACCCGATCACCAACGCCGTAGGCGGTACCCTGAATGCAGTCGGTAACACGGTCGGCTCGGTGGGAGGCTTGGTCACCGGCGGCACCAGCGGTAGCGGTGGTGGTCTGCTCGGCGGCTTGAACGTAGGTGCCAGCGCTTCTGCAGGAGGCACCGCAGGGGGCACTGCAAACACCAACACCGGTGGTGGCCTGGGCGGCTTGCTCGGCGGGCTGACCGGCAAAAAATAGAATTGCACCTGGCCATTAGACGGCCTCCCCTCCAGCGCCTACGCTTGGTTGAGACGAGAGATTCCAATGAGTCTCTCGTCTTTTTTATTGGCCAGTGAAGGCCCTCCCGGACCGCGCCCCAGAGCCCGGCGGGGACCCGCGAAACGCTGCTGCAGTTTGACCATGGAGTGTCCTATGCGCGCCTTGACGCCTTTGTTTCTACTCACCCTGATTGCTGCCAGTGTCCACGCCGAGACCCTGCCCAGCTTCCTCAACAGCAACGACACCATTCGCAACCTGCCGGTGCCCAATCTACCCGCCGACGCCTATCGTCCGGTCACGCCGCAAACCCAGCTGCCCGAGCCGGCCGCCACCCAGAACCAGCCGCTGTTGATGGACACCAAAGTGACCATCCGCAAGCTGCAAATCGATGGCGGCACGATCTACCCACTCAAGGATGTGGCCCAGGTTTTCGAGCCGCTGATTGGCCACGAAACGACCCTCGCCCACCTGATCGAAGCCACCCGCGGCATCACCCGCCGCTATCAGCAGGACGGCTATCTGCTGTCCTACGCCTACCTGCCTGATCAGCGCTTCGAAAACGGCCTGGTGCACGTGGTACTGGTGGAAGGCTACATCAAGGATTACAACGTGCAGGGCGACATCGGCTCAGTCTCGGCCTACGTCGACAAACTGGCGGCCAAGCTGCTGGGCGAGCGCCCGTTGACCCGCAAGACCTTCGAGCGCTACACCACGCTGATGGGGCGTATTCCGGGTGTGACGCTACAGGCGCAAGTACCGCCGCCGGGCACTACCGATGGCGGCACGCACATGCAAATCCAGGCCTCGCGCAAACCCTTCACCAGCAGCATGAGCATGACCGACGACAGCCGTGGTGGCCTACAAGCCCTGATCACCGGCACCAGCAACTCCCAGACCTCCATGGGTGAGCAACTGAGCCTCAGCGGCCTGTTCCCGCCTGGCGAAGACAAGGAGCACTACTACCGCCTGGGCTACAGCCAGTTCGTCAACGCCGAGGGCACCCAACTGGTGGTGAACGCCGAACGCTACCGCGCCGACCCGCGCAGCAACGTGCAACTGGACGGCGGTTTTGAACTCAAGCCACATCAGGAAATCGACCGCTACTCCGTTGGCCTGAGCCATCCACTGATCGCCTCTCCCACCGAGTCGCTGACCCTGGGCACGCGGCTCTATGCCGTAGACCAAACCACGCGTTATCAACTGGTGGGTTTCCCCCTACGCTTCGACCTGGAAACCAACCTGCGAGCCCTGGCTTTTGAGGGCGACTGGCGCAAGTCCGACACGCGCCAACTGCGCATCCTCAGCGCCGGCCTGTACCAGGGCATCGACGGCCTGGGCGCCAAGACCCGCAGCGACTTCGAAGGCATAAAACCGGACATCGACTTCTTCCGCCTGCGCCTCTCAGGCGTACAGAGCGACAAGTTCTTCGACAACTGGCAAGGCGTCGCCTCGGCGGCTGTTTACTGGAGCAACGACACCCTGCCCGACAGCGAACGCGCGACATTCGGCGGGCAGAATTTCGGGCGTGGCTACCCCGACGACCAGGGCTCGGGCGACAAGGGTTGGGGCGTGGCGTATGAGGTCAACTACAGCTTCAACCGCAGCGGCGAATGGGTAAAAATCCTGCAGCCGTATGTGGTGCTCGACAAGGCCAAGACCTGGTTCAACGAGCTGCCGGTCAAGGCCAACAACATGTCGTCAGCGGCGGTGGGCCTGCGTTTCGGGGACAACAAGTACTACAACATTGCGCTGGAAGCGGCCAAGCCGATGTCGGACATTGCCCTGGACAGTTTTAATCGTCGCCCACGGTACACGCTGAGTTTCAGCTACCAACTCTGACCCCTATTTACTGTAGGAGCGAGCTTGCTCGCGAAGAGCGTCAACGATGACGCGGGCAGTCTGGTTCCCCGCGTTGTCTGGACGTTTTTCGCGAGCAAGCCCGCTCCCACAAAAGCCCGCACCCACACACAAGCCCGCTCCCACACAAGCGCGTTCCTACATCAATCTGATCTTGGGGATGGGGAAAAGGTTGTTGAGGGTGTCGATCAAGCGCACCAGATAGATCGGCTTACGAAACAGGTCCAGTACCTGCAAACGCAGCATATCGCTGACATCATCCATCTCGGCATGGCCAGACATGACGATCACCGGCAGGTGCTGGCGAGCGGTGTGTTCGCGCAGGCGCTTGATCAAGGAAATACCACTCTCCTCGGGCATGCGCAGGTCGGTGATTACGAGGGCGATATCGGGGTGCAGGGTCAGCTCTTGCAAAGCGAAGGTGACCGAGGTGGCGGTGAAACAGACAAATCCCTCGTTCTCCAGCGATTCCGCCAGTTCAATGAGGGCGTCCTCTTCGTCATCCACCAAAAGGATTTGTTGCCGGGGAGACAAAGAGGAGTTCATGGGGAAATGCCTGAAATTAAGGATTCACTCAGTGTAGCCCTTGGAACGTTTGCCGCTGACAGTCTGCTCAGGTGGAGGTGATGCTCGCAGAGAGCACGTTAAACAACGCCTTGGCGCGCTCGCTGATCGGGCTCATGAAGATCCCGATCACCGCCGCACACATGGCCGCCACTATGGCGTATTCAATCCCTGATGCACCTTCCCTTGCAGAAACGAACGACTGCATTTTCACGACAATGTTCAGGACGCTATTGGCAAACATTCAAGGTCTCCCGGGAAGGGCAATCGTTCTACAGGGGACGCTCGAATCAAGTACCAATACCATTCTTGATGCTGGTAAAGATGGACGTGACCTTCGTGCTGATCGGCGACATGAAAATCCCGATCACTGCCGCGCACATCGCTGCGACAATCGCATATTCAATACCGGAGGCTCCCTCTTTTCCGTAGGACAAAATCTGAATTTTGACAAAAACTCGGCGAATGGCATCAAGGAACATAGTGACTTCTCCTTTGCGCTCAAGGCGCTGGTGTAGCAGTGCTGCAACATGATTCCGGTGTGCCACTAGAGCATTGTCAACAAACGCCATACCAACAACTGTAAGAACGGATTAATCACAAAGTATTAGCCATCTCCTGACGCCAGAAATCCGCCTGTTTTACCTGATATCGTAGATATTTTCCGGCGCAGTAATGGCATTTTGTCCTAGTTGAACTACCTTCAAATAGCGAAATAGTTGAGATTAAAAGCGACCTGTTTGCGTAGGAACTCGAAGGAAGTAGCAGTGGGTGCAGCGGGATAGGGAGAGCCATCATGAACAGTCGCATCAGCTTGATCCTGGCCGGGTTGCTATTAGTAGGTGCGCTCATTGCTGGCTATTGGGGCCTGGTGCTGAGCCGTCCCGCGCCTGTCGCACCCACCGTGGTCCAACCACCCTCGACCGTCGTGCAAACCATGGCTGCCGCTGAAGACCAGACGCGCCAGACGGTGGTCGTTCTGGCCCACGATGTACCCGCCTTTGTCGCACTCACAGATGCCGACCTGGTGCTGGAAAAACTGCGCACGCCTCCCGCTGGCAGCCTGACCTCATTCGAACAGGCCGTGGGCAGAAAACCGTGGCGGCCACTCACGGCCGGCACCTGGTTGACCGAGGAAAGCTTCAACTCGGGCAGCAACCTGTCACGGATGATTCGTCCTGACGAGCGCGCACTCGCGGTGGCCGTGGATGAAGTGAGCGGTGCCGGCGGGCAACTGAGCCCAGGGGATTATGTCGACGTCCTGCTGTTTCTGCGCCAGGAATCCAGCAACCCGCAACCGTCTGCCCAAGTCGTCATACCCGCATTGCGCCTGCTGGGCATCGGTGACCAACTGGGGTTGACCAACGACGGCAAGCCCGGCTCGCCACCGCCGGCCAATGACGAAGAAAAGCTCAGGCAGCAACAGAGTCGCGCCAGCGCACGCATCGTGACCCTGGCGGTGCCGGAGCAACTGCTGAGTCGGCTGATGCTCGCCGCACAATCCGGCGTGCTGCGCCTGGCGGTACGCAGTGCCGACGAGCAACTGCTGAGCCATTACTGGAGCGGAGAACGTGATTCCGCAGCGAACCTCGACAACGCCAAGCGCGATCTCTATCAGTTCAATCAACTGGCGTTAAGTACTGCCCCCATCAACGGCTTCAACCCACCGGCAGGGAGTGGCGCGATACGGCGCTCGGGGGTCGAAGTCATACGCGGCAATCAGGTTACTCAACAAACGCCCTGACAGAGCTAAGGATGCCTTGAATGAGCAGTCGTTCCGTGCCGTTTTTTTCACGCGTGTTCTGGGCCATTTTCACCCTGAGCCTGCCCGTCGAGCTGGCCTTCGCAGCCCCGGGCAACTGTGCCAGCCTGGGTCAATTGCCAGCGGTGCTGGAGGTCGGTGAAGGCGTCCAGCAGGCCATCCAGTCTCCGGTGCCGATCACGCGCCTGGCCATTGGCGACCCCAAGATTGCCGATGTGCATGTCAACGGCAGTCAATCGTTCCTGCTCACGGGCATGGCTCCCGGCGCGACCAGCCTGATGGTGTGGACCGGTTGTTCCACGAGCCCGCGCCAGAGCATGGTGTTTGTTCAAGGCAAGGCCACCTCGGCACTGACCAGCCTGGCCCTGTCGCCCTCCGACGACCCTACACTGCCCAGCCAGGTGCAAACCGATATCCGCTTTGTCGAGGTCAGCCGCACCAAACTCAAAGAGGCCAGCACCTCGATCTTTGGCGGCACGCGCAATTTCCTGTTCGGCAGCCCCGGCACGGGCGCAGGCACCCTGCCGCTGGATAACGGCAGCTTCAATATCGGCTTCGGCAGCGGCCGGTTCGGGGCGCTGATCAACGCTCTGGAACGCAGTGGCTTTGCCTATACCCTGGCCCGCCCCAGCCTGGTCGCCATGAGCGGGCAAAGCGCGACATTCCTGGCCGGTGGTGAAGTGCCCATCCCAGTGCCCAGCACCGGCAGCGACACCATCTCCATCGAGTACAAGGAGTTTGGCATTCGCCTGACGCTGACCCCCACTGTCATCGACCGTAATCGCATCTCCCTCAAGGTCGCGCCGGAAGTCAGCGAACTGGACTACTCCAACGCCGTGCAAATCGAAGGGATCTCCGTGCCGGCACTGACCGTGCGCCGCACAGACACCAGCGTGTCCCTGGCCGATGGGGAAAGCTTCGTCATCAGTGGCCTGATCAGCACCAATAACCGCTCCACCATCAGCAAGTTTCCCGGCCTTGGCGACATCCCGGTGCTCGGCGCGTTCTTCCGGGATTCCAATATCA
>Ga0105251_10003059_pt1 | contig 12443 bp, 11 predicted proteins | sample KBSS64metaG_FD_80424 | JGI IMG/M metagenome (GOLD analysis project Ga0105251, IMG submission 80424) | Switchgrass rhizosphere microbial communities from Kellogg Biological Station, Michigan, USA - KBS S6-4 metaG | ecosystem: Host-associated > Plants > Roots > Rhizosphere > Soil | place...
AAAAAATGCCCAGGACACTCTCAGCTGGACTCAACTCACTGCACCCACCGCAGGCCGGATCACCGCCATCACGGTTCAGCCTGGCCAGGTGGTCAGCGCTGGACAAAATGTGATGACGCTGGCAGCGGGAGATGCACGCGATGCGGTGTTTGACCTGACCACACCAGCGCTTTTGCGTCCTGACGACCAAATACCACTAAAGGTGACGCTGCTCGCCGATCCCACCGTGCAGGCCAGCGGCACGGTGCGTGACATCAGCCCACAAGCCGATCCGCAGACCCGCACGTGGCGACTGCGCATCTCGTTGATAAATCCACCTGAGGCGATGGCACCCGGTGCCACGGTCACCGTCAGCCTGCCCGATGCACAACCGCCAGTGATCGCCCTGCCCGCCAGCGCTCTGACCCGTTTCTCAGACAAACCCGCGCTGCTGGTTGTTGATGCAGCGTCACGCTTGCAGCTTCGTCCGGTAGTCCTGGCCCGCTTTAACGCGCAGCAAATCTTTGTAACTGCCGGGATCCAGCCGGGCGAGCGCGTTGTGACGGCCGGCGTTAATACCCTGCAGCCCGGCGAAAAGGTCTCGCTGATGCAGGAGGCGCCATGAAAAAACCGGCTGGCTTTAACCTCTCTGGCTGGGCGCTGGCGCATCAGCAACTGGTCATCTTTTTCATGCTGCTGGTGATGGCGGCAGGTGTACTGAGCTATGAACGTCTCTCCCGCAATGAAGATCCGGCGTTTACCATCAAAACTGCCGTCATCTCCGCCCAATGGCCGGGCGCGGACGTGGACAATATGGTGCAACTGGTCACTGACGTACTGGAACAGAAGGTACAGGAGATCCCGTCGCTGGACGCCGTTGAGAGCGAAACCCGCGCCGGGCAAACGGTGATATATGTCAACCTGCGTGATGACACACCACCCTCTCAGGTGGCTGGCACCTGGTATCAGTTACGTAAAAAGATGACAGACGTTGCCGCTTCACTGCCTCAGGGCGTGCAGGGTCCGGCAGTGAACGATGAGTTTGATGACACCTTCGGCACAATTTATGGGTTTACGGCTGATGCTTTTACCGCCAGAGAGTTGCGCGATCGGGTCGATAACCTGCGGCGAAGTCTGACGAGTCTGCCCGACATCGGAAAAACCACCCTGCTGGGTGTGCAGGAGCAGCAGGTGGTTATCGCCTTTTCCCCGCGCAAGCTAAACGGCATGGGACTCGATTTACAGCAGGTCAGCGACGCCATCAAAGCGCAGAACGACGTGGTACCCGCGGGCAGCCTGCGAACCGACCGCGAGAACATTGCGCTGCGGGTCAGTGGCACCCTGACCTCGGTCGAAAATCTGCGGGCAATTACCCTGCATATCGGAGAGCGTTTCATCCCGCTGACTGAACTGGCTACCATCACTCTTCAACCTGCCGATCCCCCGGCACCCACGTTTCGGGTTAACGGCGTTCCGGCTATCGGGCTGGCGATTTCCATGGCCCCAGGCGGCAACATGCTCGATTTCGGCAAGCAGATTAACCAGCGCATGCAGACACTGGCCAGTCAGTTACCGCACGGCATCACCCTGACCCGCGTGGCTGACCAGTCATCCGTGGTGAAAAATGCGGTCAGCGGCTTTGTCCGGATACTGGGCGAAGCGGTCGTCATCGTGTTAGCCGTCTCTTTCGTCTCGCTGGGACTACGTGCTGGTCTGGTGGTGGCAGCGGCCATTCCGCTGGTGCTGGCCATGACCTTTACCGGCATGTTGCTGGCGGGCATCGGCCTGCAACGAATTTCACTGGGTGCGCTGATCATTGCGCTGGGGCTGCTGGTGGATGACGCGATGATCACTGTCGAAGCGATGGTGGCGCGGCTGGAAGCAGGCGACAGTAAGTGGCAGGCCGCGACGTATGCGTTCAAAACCACCGCATTCCCAATGCTGACCGGCACGCTGGTGATGATTGCGGGTTTTATTCCGGTCGGGTTCGCTGCCTCCAGTGCCGGAGAGTACTGCTATTCGCTGTTTGTGGTGATTGCGCTTGCATTGCTTTGCTCGTGGGTGGTCGCAGTAATCTTTTCTCCACTCACCGGCTGCTGGCTGCTGTCTGCAAAGCACATAACAGCCCACCCGTCGCCGGGCGTGCTTGCACGCACTTATCACCGACTTCTGGACGTGATTCTGCGTAACCGACTGGTGACAATGGGCGTGGCAATGGCAGTGCTGTTAGTCAGCCTTTATGCCACCACCTTTATGCAGGGTGAGTTTTTCCCGGCGTCAGACCGCCCCGAATTGCTGGTCAGCCTGACGCTGCCCGCCAATGCCGCGCAGGCCGAAACCCTGCGTCGTACCGTACAACTTGAAAAAATGCTCCAGAATGACCGGGATGTGGCGAACTTCACCAGCTACGTTGGCTCAGGTGCAATCCGCTTCTATCTACCGATGGATGTGCTGCTGGATAATGAAAACATCGCGCAGCTGGTGGTGGTGGCAAAAGATCTCACCGTGCGCGATCGGCTGCGCAGCCGGCTGGAACGAAAACTGGCAGCAGATTTTAACGATATCAGTACTCGCGTCTCACCGCTTGAGCTGGGGCCGCCGGTTGGCTGGCCACTGAAATATCGCATCACCGGTCCGGACAATGCACAGGTTCGGCAGGTCGCCGATCGGCTGGCGGCACAGCTTGCTCGCTCACCGCTGACCCGGGGTGTCAATCTCACCGCCGGAGAGCCAGAACGCGTTATCAGGCTGGCAGTAAACCAGACAGCGGCCCGCGCGGCTGGACTCTCATCAGACACGATAGCCACCGCGCTGAACACGCTGATGTCCGGCAGCGTGGTGACCACGCTGCGCGATCGCAACCGCCTGATCGATGTGGTGCTGCGCGGCGATGACAAGGCGCGCCAGGACACTGACTTGCTGGCAGGATTGATGATTACCAATGCCAGCGGACAAAAAATTCCGCTGCGGCAGGTCGCGACGCTGAACTGGGGGGTGGACGACCCGGTGATCTGGCGCCGTCAGCGGCTGGCTTACATCACCGTACAGACCGATATCGCACCCGGTCAGCGGGCTGAACAGGTTTCGCAACAGCTCGCGCCAGGTGTTGCCGCTCTGCGTGCTTCACTGCCTGCCGGATATGGTATTGAAGAAGGTGGCGTGGCGGCAGAATCAGACAAAGGCAACGGTTCTGTGTTTGCTCTGTTGCCGGTGACGATCTGCGCCATGCTGATCCTGCTGATGATTCAGCTGCAACGTTTCTCAGGCATGCTGCTGGCGCTAAGCATGGCACCGTTTGGTTTGCCAGGCATCATATCCGCAATGCTGCCGGCGGGTACTCCGCTGGGGTTTGTGGCGCTGCTGGGGATTATTGCACTGGCGGGAATCATCATCCGCAACGCCGTGATTATGATCAGTGAAGTGGATACGAACAGCCGCGCCGGACTTGCCGCTGGTGAAGCTATCCGGCAGGCCGCCCATCACCGGGCGCGTCCAATCGTGCTGACCGCGTGTGCCGCAATCCTGGGCATGATCCCTATTTCTCATCAGGTTTTCTGGGGGCCGATGGCACTGGCGATTATTGGTGGTCCGGTGAGCGGTACGCTGGTGACACTTACGGTATTGCCCGCTGCGTTAAGTCTGATGATGGAACGCCGTTCACGTTAAATCCGTTCAAAAAAAGTCCGGCGATTCTGTACCAGGAACAGCAGAATCGCCGGACGTCCTCAGTTCATCACCTCGACCAGAATCAGTGGGCACTTTCTGACTTTGCAGGCCTGACTGTAGGCCAGCGAGCAGACCGAACAAAGGTCACGCACGTCAGACTGGTACTCATACTCCATGAAATAGCGGAACTGGCCGCCTGCCGAATCTGTTCTCCAGAATCGCTGCGGCTCCAGAATTTCATCCAGTTGCCTGAATGTCAGGGCTGACGGGTTATGAAACCCGACTCTTACGCGATATGTAGTCATGCACCGATTATTGGCATCCCGGCTTCGTGCCGCCAGTTGGTTATTGTTTTCATTACAATAGCTGGCGCTTATCAACCCATCTCTTAGTGTGGAGCAGGCAGTTCTGCCAGCATTGCCAGCAGATGCAGCACCGCTTTTGACGGATGAAGCCGACGCCAGGCAAAGGCCACGTCGGTAAACAGCGTGTTGTTTTCGATATCGCAGAAACTCACGTCGGGGTTATCGACGCAGCGCATCGACTCCGGCACCAGCGCAATCCCGCAGCCGGCCGCAACCATACCCAACGACGTGGTGATTTGCGGCGCCTGCTGGAAGGTGTGGCGCGAAAAGCCCGCCCGCAGACAGGCAGTGACAATCAGCTCATACAGGCTCGGCGAGACGTCACGCGGGAAAATGATCAGGGTTTCATCCGCCAGCGCGGAGAGCGGCACAGTGGGTGTACCGCTTAAGGGATGAGAACGCGGCAGCGCAATCAGCATTTTTTCGGTGGAAATGACACGCAGATTAAACGCTTTGCTGCTTTCGCACGGCAGCCGGATAAAGGCCGCATCCAGTAATCCCTCCTGTAAATCCTGCATCAGCCACGCCATATTCTCTTCACGCGTCAGCAACGTCATCGCGGGATAACGTTCCTTAAACTTATGGATTAGCGTGAAGATGCGCGAATTAAACGCCACCGAACTGGCAAATCCCAGCGACAACTGACCGCTGATCCCGCGCGCAATGCCACGCGCGTTTTCCAGCGCCTGATCGGCCAGCTGCACAATCTGTCGGGCATCCGCCAGAAACGCTTCTCCCGCTTCAGTGAGTTCAACCCCGCGCGTCAGCCGCTTCAACAATGGCGTGCCGATCTCCTGCTCCAGCCGCAATATCTGCTGACTCAGTGGCGGCTGCGATATCCCCAGCAATTCAGCGGCTCGGGTAAAGTGAAGCGTCTCGGCTACGGCAACAAAATAACGCAGATGGCGAAGTTCCATATCAAAAACGTCTCAAAGTTAACAGGTTTCGCTATTGGACCCACCGACTGAATCGGTTCACCATTAGGTTAACACGGCTTAACGGTTAATCGACGAGGCATCAAATGAGCAATTGTGTAACTGATTGTTCCTGCGAGGATCAACTAAAACATACTGTCTTAACGCTTTCCCAGGATGCGCCAGAAAGTGTTATCTATCAGACCTCTTTAATGAGTGCGCTGCTGAGCGGCGTCTATGACGGTAATGTCCGCATTGCCGACCTGCTGCGCAAAGGGGATTTCGGCCTGGGCACCTTCAACCGGCTGGATGGCGAGATGATCGCGTTTGACAGCAAAGTCTATCAGTTGCACGCCGACGGCAGCGCGCATCCAGCCGATCCGGCGCAGAAAACTCCGTTTGCGGTCATGACCTTTTTCAAGCCGCAGCACCTGTTTGAGTTTGACCGGCCGATGTCACGCGAGGACATCCATCGGGTGATCGACAGCGAAATCACCTCCGATAACCAGTTCTGTGCGCTACGCATCAGCGGTCGTTTCAGCCGCGTCGATACCCGCACCGTGCCGTGCCAGTGCCGCCCGTATCGATCCATGCCGGAAGTGCTGGACGATCAGCCTACCTTTTCCTTTAGCCAGCGTGCGGGGGAACTGATTGGATTCCGCACGCCGCAATATATGCAGGGCATTAACGTTGCGGGCTATCACGAACATTTTATTACCGACGACCGCGAAGGCGGCGGCCACATTCTCGATTACGCGCTGGAACAGGGCACCCTGACCTTTGGTGCCATCAGCAAGCTGGTCGTGGATCTGCCGCAGGACAGTGACTTTCTCAATGCCGACCTGAACCCCGCCAATCTTGACGCCGCGATCCGAGCGGTAGAAAGCTAATCAGAGGAATGACGATGAAAACTTCAACCGATACCACGCTCTGGACCTGTGGCGCTGACCTGGTGGTCGCGCAACTTGAGGCACAGGGTGTCCAGCATGTCTTTGGCATCCCTGGCGCAAAGATCGATAAGGTTTTTGACTCGCTGCTGGACTCATCCATTCAGACCATACCGGTTCGCCACGAAGCTAACGCCGCGTTTATGGCCGCCGCAGTTGGCCGTCTCACCGGCAACGCGGGTGTGGCGCTGGTTACCTCAGGGCCGGGCTGCTCTAACCTGATCACCGGTATGGCTACCGCCACCAGCGAAGGTGATCCGGGGGTCGCTATCGGCGGCCAGGTGAAACGTTCCGACAGTGCAAAGCAGGTTCATCAGAGCATGGACACCGTTTCGATGTTTCGCCCGATCACCAAATATGCGGTTGAAGTGACCGATCCCTCTGCGCTTTCTGAATGCCTGTCAAATGCGTTTCGCCATGCGGAACATGGCGGCGGCGGCGGTGCCTTTATCAGCCTGCCACAGGATATTGTCGATCAGCCGGTGACCGGCAAAGCGCTGAGCAGTAAAGGCCGTCCGGTGTTAGGTGCCGCGCCAGACGCGATGATTGAGGCAGTCAGCAGGGCGATTGCCGGGGCTAAAAATCCGGTTATCCTGCTGGGATTGATGGCGAGCCAGACGGAGAACAGCGAAGCCATCGACGAGCTACTGACCCGTAGTCATATTCCGGTCACCAGCACCTATCAGGCAGCCGGGGCCGTCAGACAGGATCACTTCTCACGTTTTGCCGGGCGTGTCGGGCTGTTTAATAACCAGGCAGGCGACCGGCTGCTGCAACAGGCTGACCTGATCATTACCATCGGCTACAGCCCGGTAGAATATGAACCTGCGATGTGGAACAGCGGCAATGCCACGTTGATTCATATCGACGTGATACCCGCAGAGACCGACAACCGCTATCTGCCCGATGCGGAGCTGGTGGGGGATATCGCGGCCACGGTGCGTAAACTGGCTGCGCGTATTACTGCGCCACGGCAACTGACTGCAGAAACTGCCTCTATTCTTGACGATCGCCAGCAGCAACGAAAATTACTGCAATGCAGGGTGCCAGCCTCAATCAGTTTGCCCTGCATCCGCTGCGCATCGTGCGCGCCATGCAGGACATTATTAACAGCGATGTCAGCCTCACCGTTGATATGGGTAGCTTCCACATCTGGATCGCCCGCTATCTCTACAGCTTCCGCGCCCGCCAGATCATGATCTCCAATGGTCAGCAGACCATGGGCGTGGCCCTGCCGTGGGCGATTGGCGCCTGGCTGGTCGATCCGCAACGCAAAGTGGTGTCGGTTTCAGGTGATGGCTGCTTCCTGCAGTCCAGCATGGAGCTGGAAACCGCCGTCCGGTTAAAAGCAAATATTCTGCACATCGTCTGGGTTGATAACGCCTACAACATGGTGGCGATGCAGGAAGAGAAGAAATATCACCGCGTCTCTGGTGTTCATTTTGGCCCGATTGATTTTAAAGCCTACGCAGAAGCATTTGGGGCTGCGGGCTTTGCGGTGACCAGTGCAGCAGAACTGGAGCCTACGCTGCGAAAAGCGATGGATGTTCAGGGACCTGCAGTTGTGGCTGTGCCTGTTGATTACGCTGACAACCCGTTACTGATGGGCCAGCTGCATCTGAGTCAGCTTCTTTAAGTTCATGTAAAAAGGAAATCATGATGAAAAACAGAGTGGCATTTGTGACTGGCGCAGGCCAGGGCATTGGTGAAGCGATCGCCCTGCGTCTGGCGAAAGATGGACTGGCGGTCGCGGTGGCCGATTTCAATCAGGAGACCGCCCGCCAGGTCGCAGACAAGATCAACCAGTTGGGCGGAAAAGCGATAGCCCTGAAGGTCGATGTCTCGCAGCGCGATCAGGTGTTGACCGCAGTCGAAGAGGCTCGTCTCGCACTGGGTGGTTTTGACGTCATCGTTAACAACGCAGGTATTGCGCCCTCCACGCCAATTGCGGAGATTACCGAAGCGGTGGTCGACAAGGTCTACAACGTCAATGTCAAAGGGGTGATCTGGGGTATGCAGGCCGCGATTAAAGCGTTTGCTGCAGAAGGTCACGGTGGCAAAATCATCAACGCCTGCTCCCAGGCGGGTCACGTTGGTAATCCGGAGCTGGCGGTTTACAGCTCAAGCAAGTTCGCCGTGCGCGGCCTGACACAGACCGCCGCGCGTGATCTGGCGCCTGCCGGGATCACGGTAAATGCCTTTTGCCCGGGTATTGTCAGAACGCCAATGTGGCAAGAGATCGACAGACAGATTTCCGAAGCAGCTGGAAAGCCCGCCGGTTACGGCACGGAGGAATTTGCGAAACGTATTACGCTGGGACGTCTTTCTGAACCGGAAGATGTTGCCGCCTGCGTCGCCTACCTCGCCAGTCCCGACTCCGATTACATGACTGGCCAGTCACTTTTGATTGATGGCGGCATGGTGTTTAACTGATCTGCCCTCGCCTGCTTCGTTCCGGCTCAGCAGGCTCTGCTTCTGCACCCATTAAAACATTAGTTTCTTTTATCTCAAAAACGGTTAGCCATCAGCCTGTTGACCGTTTAATCGCGCCAGACCTGCGTTTTTGTCGCCTGAGAGATTAAAGCTGCTTATTATCCTGCCGATAAAACAGAGACTCCTCGCCCTGTTCAAAGCGACCATGTTAACGATCAACCATAACGAGCCCGCCGTCATCACGAACAAAATGCGGTACAGCACTGACTCTGTTCTGGGACGAACGGTTGAAAGGTTATCATCAGGGATGCGGATTAACAGTGCGAAAGACGATGCGGCAGGTCAGGCGATTGCCAACCGCATGACGGCCAATATCAACGCCGATGCGGTGGTAGCGCGCGGCCTCAATGACGCTATCAGCTATTCCCAGACCGCCAGCGGCGGCCTGGGTAGCATTGTCGATCTGCTGATCCAGGCCCGCACGCTTTCGGTTCAGGCAGCCAACGGCACGCTATCGGATGCGGACAGGCAGAGCGTCAACGGTGCATATCAGCAGATTCTGGCAGGCATCAATGACATCGCGGATCACACCGAGATTTTCGGGCGTTATCCGCTGGCGACCAATAATCCCGATCTGCCTCCTGCGAAACTGGGTAACGTTGACCCTATCAACACGACGTTCCCGGTTCCAGGCAAGAATTACTCTTTTACCTCCGGCGTGATCCCGCTGGCCTATATTCCGGCAGGCTCGACAGCGATAAGCATCACCATCGACTCGCTGGGTATGGATGACGATCTCCAGCTCTTTACCCGCGACGGTAAGCATCTGGTCGGTACACCGCTGGATGGCAGTGCGCCCGATTACACCTGGGCCAGCAAAGGCATCACCAATGCGGCTACCGCAGATACCCGCCTGCTGACCAGCAAAAACGGTTTTGGCAGCGGTGCGGCATATGACAGTTCGCAACTGCTCGAGGGCGGTACAAGCTGGGCGCTGGCGGGCAGCAACAGCAGCACTTATAACGGCATGAACATCACGTATAGCGGTGATGGCGATCGTTATGAAGATGTCGCCAGCGGCGATTTCAATAACGGGACCATCACCAGTAACCGGCTTGAGCGCATCACGCTGGATACTGTAAACGAAGATTTGATTGTGGTGGTGGTGGGCAATGGCTCTTTCACGGGTAATCTGACCTGGGGAAAACTGCCCGAACCTAAAGGCGTGCCTGAAACGCCGCCACATGAGAGTCGTCCTCTGGAAGTGGTCACCAGCGCAGATTATGGTCAGCCAGTGCAATCGGATACCATCCCGGCTACACCGTCAGATACCAAAACCCTGGGGCTGAACAACACAACACTGCTGAACAGTCAGGACATCTCCAGCACCATGAAAGCGCTGGAGCGCGCGCTGGCGAAGATCAGCGGCTATCAGTCGACTTATGGCGCGAAGATTAACCGTTACGAATCAAACCGTAATGTGCTGGCGCAGCAGGGCGTGGATACCTCAGCAGCTCGCAGCCGCATACAGGATGCGGACTATGCAGAAGAAGCCAGTCAGCTGGCTCGTAACCAGATTATTCAGCAGGGCCAGACTGCCGTCAGTAAAATGGCGAACAAAACACCTGAAATGATTATTCAGCTGTTAGGCAGCTAATACTTTTAACCGGCAGGGCGTCCTGCCTCAGCCGTTTTCCCTGTTTCTTCTCCATTAACATCGCCTGATTCGGCCCTCTGCTGGCCCGAAATCCCCGGTTACCCCTCGTCACGCTTTGATCCCAGTCACACAAACTCGTTTAAGATTCGTTTAAGAATGGTCGTCATCACCTTTTTTTGTTAAATAAATGCTAAATGCTGATAACAATTTAATATCACCATCCTGCGCAGGATTAACTAAAACAACAGGTTAATCGTTACCAGACTAAGTAATTACCTGAATTTTCCTGCGGTCATAAGCACTTTTCATTACTTATACGCCATTGCGAGGGCTGTTATTTTGCTGACAATACTGGGTTTTACCATGGTTGTTTGCTTCATGTATCTGATCATGACCAAACGCATGTCAGCCTTGATTGCGCTGATTCTGATACCAACCATATTTGCGCTGATTGGCGGTTTTTACGCGGGCCTGGGTGACATGATGCTGGACGGCGTCAAGAAGCTGGCTCCTACCGGCGTCATGCTGACTTTCTCCATTCTCTATTTTGGTCTGATGATTGATGCCGGACTGTTTGATCCGCTGGTGCGCCTTATTCTCCGGATGGTGCGCGGCGATCCCCTGTAAGTGCTGGTCGGCACGGCGGTGCTGACCCTGCTGGTTTCACTGGATGGTGACAGCTCCACGACGTATATGATCGCTATCGCCGCGTTCCTGCCGCTCTATCACCGGCTGGGTATGAATGTGCTGATGATGACCTGTCTGGTCAACCTCGCCAGCGGTATCATGAACCTCTCGCCATGGGGTGGCCCGACAGCCCGTGCCGCAGCGGCACTGCGCATTGATGCCCTCGACATCTTTATTCCGATGCTTCCGGCCATGTTGCTGGCCTGCGTTAGCCTTGTGGCCATGGCAGTGCTGTTTGGTCTTCGTGAACGTAAGCGTTTAGGCGTGATGACCATGAAAGATCACCATCTCGACAATATTGAACTGGGTCTGGGGGATGCCGAAGAGTGCGCCGCCAATCGCCGGCCAAAAATGTTCTGGCCTAACTTCATCCTGACCACTGTGCTACTGGTGCTGCTGGTGGTTGGGTTAATGCCGATTCAGATCCTGTTTATGCTGGCATTTGCGATAGCGGTGATGCTCAACTATCTCACGCTGGAAGAGCAGAAAGCGCGCATCAGCTCCCATGCCGGTAACGTTCTGGCGGTAACCGCGCTGATTTTTGCCGCCGGTATTTTCACCGGTATCCTTTCCGGCACCGGTATGGTTGATGCAATGGCGAAAAGTTTGCTGGCGGTCATCCCGCACAGCTTTGGCCCTTACCTGGCAGTATTTACCGCGCTGGTCAGCCTGCCGTTCACCTTCTTTATGTCGAATGATGCGTTTTACTTTGGCATTCTGCCCGTTATTGCTCAGACAGCGGCCAGCTATGGCATTACCGCTGAAGAGATTGCTCGCGCTTCCATTGTCGGCCAGCCATTCCGCCTGCTGAGCCCGCTGGTACCGTCAGTCTACCTGCTGGTGGGTCTGGCGAAGGTCGACATCGGCGACCATCAGCGCTTTGCAATCAAGTGGGGAATTCTGGTGAGTCTGGTATTGATGGCTGGCGGTCTGCTGACCGGTGCTTTCCCGTTGTTCCACCGTTAATCCTCTGCTTTCGGGTGGATAGCCGGCAATGTTCCCGGTTATTCGCTTCCCGAACTACAACAGTCATTGTACAATGACTTGTATTGTTCATTACGGAGGTTTTATGAGAGCAATCAGTTACAGCGAAGCCAGACAGAATCTTTCTGCCACGATGGTTCAGACAGTTGAAGATAAGGCACCGGTGTTAATCACTCGCCAGAACGGCGAATCCTGCGTGCTGATGTCGCTTGATGAATATAACTCACTGGAAGAGACGGCCTATCTGCTGCGTTCGCCTAAGAATGCTCGCAGATTGATGGATGCTATCGAAAGCCTGCAAAGCGGTAAAGGGACTGACAGGGATATTATTGAGTGAAACTGACCTGGTCCGCAGAAGCCTGGGAAGATTATCTGTACTGGCAGGATACTGATAAAAAAACCGTCAGAAAGATTAACGAACTCCTTAAAGATGACAGCAGGACGCCTTTTGAAGGCAAGGGAAAACCCGAGCCCCTGAAGCATAATCTTGCGGGATTCTGGTCCCGCAGGATTACGGCGGAACATCGACTGGTCTACGCCGTCACTGAGGAGGCATTATTAATCGCCTCATGCCGTTATCACTACTGACCAGAAATCGCCTTCCTGACATTGACGATCAACCGAGTGATTGGGTACAGGAAGCATCACACGGTTCCTGCACCCAGACACGGCCCCCATCCCGCAACAGATCGCTATGCCACCCGATTAATCCGGATCGCCTGCCCTCTTTTTCAGCTGCGCCGAAAGCCAGGGAGCTGTCAGACTTTCTGCAGAGAGACTCACCTCTTCTGGTAAGCCGGATGAAACAATC
>Ga0105251_10003060_pt1 | contig 12441 bp, 12 predicted proteins | sample KBSS64metaG_FD_80424 | JGI IMG/M metagenome (GOLD analysis project Ga0105251, IMG submission 80424) | Switchgrass rhizosphere microbial communities from Kellogg Biological Station, Michigan, USA - KBS S6-4 metaG | ecosystem: Host-associated > Plants > Roots > Rhizosphere > Soil | place...
ACGGCAACACAGAATACGAAGACGCTGATTTGGTCACAGGTTTTCCCACGCCTCCGATTGCTGAGTCTGGAGAGGTCCGTGTAGCCGGATATCGCCGCGTGCCTCTTGTCGCGTTTTACTCGCCCGCCATCGCGACGAATCAGCCTGTGAACGAAGCGTGGCCGGATGCGTTGAATGCGCTTCCCAATTGCGCGAAAGTCATGAAAAAGATGAGCGCCGATAATCGGCCGGATCGTCGAATCATTTCAAGGATCGAAACCCGGTTGACGCTTATCAAGGATATTACTTTCGAATCCTCACGAAATAGCGAAAAGTATGCGCCAGGACGGCGCCTCCGGCTATATCATCGACGGGCGCATGCTGGCGGGCTTCGCGATGACCGCGTATCCCTCGCAGCACGGCGCGACGACATTCGTTGTGAATAGCAACGGCGTCGTGTATCAAAAGATTGCGGTGCGTCCGCGCAAGCGCACGGAATTTGGATCGCGGCGGTCCTGGCCCGCTTGCAGAAGCCTCGAAGGAAGACCGGGGCGCGGATTTCGCGGAAGCGCCGAAATTTTGAATGGCTTGAATTATCGAACTCAGGGAAGGAGTCACCATGAATGCAAAGAGATTGCGTGCGGGCTGCGCCATCGTGATCGCCGTGATGGCGCTCGATGCCGTCGCACAGAGCAAACCGATCGCTTACCCGTCCAAAGGTCAGAGTGCGCAGCAACAGCAAAGCGACGACGGCGCGTGCTATAGCTGGGCAAAAAGCAACACGGGCATCGACCCGGCGACTGCTTCCGCGGCGCCGCCTCCGCAGGGCGGGCCGGCCGTGGGCGGCGGTGAGCGCGTGGGCGGCGCGGCGCGCGGCGCGGCGGGTGGCGCGGTGATCGGCGCGATTGCGGGCGATGCGGGCAAGGGCGCGGCGATCGGCGCGGCCACCGGCACGATGGCGGGCGGAATGCGCGCGCGGCAGAACAAGCGCGCGCAGGAAGCCAACACGCAGGCGCAGAGCCAGGGCGCGATGTCCACGTACTACCGCGCGTGGGCAGCCTGCATGCAGGGACGCGGCTACTCGATCCAGTAACTTCGTTGCGGCGCGGATATAAACAGGGAGCACGATCATGAAACGTGTAAGTCTCGTTGTCTTGTCGTGCCTTGCGATATCCGCAAGCGCATTGTCCGCCGAGCCCGAAAACGACGTGAGCGTCACGCGCGATGCGAACGGCGCCACGGTGCAGGGCGTCGCTAAGGTCACGGCGACGATCGTCGGCATCGATCCGGCGACGCGCACCGTCACGTTGAAAACGCAGGCGGGCAAGGTGATCGAGCTGGAAGTGACCAACGAGGCGCGCAACTTCGACCAGCTCGCGCTCGGCGATGTCGTCACGGCGCGGTATCGGGAATCGTTGACGCTGAGTCTCATCGAGAAGAAAACGCAGGCGTCACGCTCGGAGAACGACACGGCCGAGCGTGCGCCGCGCGGTGCGAAGCCCGGCGGCGCGCTCGGCCGGGAAGTGACGGTCATCGCGGATGTGATCGGCGTCGATCGTCATGCGAAGATCGTCACGTTGCGCGGGCCGCGCGGCGAAATCGTGGACCTGCGCGTGCAGGACCCGGACCGCCTGAAGCGCGTGAAAAAGGGCGATCAGGTGAAAGCGGTCTATACGGAAGCGCTCGCGATCTCCGTCGAGCCTGCCACGAAGAAATAAGCGTAAACGAGCATCACGGCAACACGGGGGAGACCATGAAAAGACGCTTCGCATTCGCGATGACGCATGGCGCGTGCGCCGTCGCGCTCGCGCTCGCCGGTTGCGCGCAGCCCGAGCAGCGCGTGCAACCCGGCATGGATCAGCAGGCGATCATCGCGAAGCTCGGGCCACCGAAGGAAACCTACGACCTGCCCAATGGCGGCAAGCGTCTCATGTGGCCCACGCAGCCTATGGGATCGACGACCACGGCCGTCGATCTCGACGCGTCGGGTAACACGGTCAGTGTGCGGCAAGTGCTTCAGGAAAACGAGTTCTATCGGGCCGAGATCAACAAATGGACGCGCAACGACGTGCTGGTCGCATTCGGCCGTCCGTTCGAGACGGCCTATTTCAAGCGGATGGATCGTGAGGTGTGGTCGTATCGGTATATAGAGAACAACATCGACCATATGCTCTTTCACTTCTATTTCGACGCTCAGGGCGTGCTCAGGCAAACGCAGAAGCAGCCGGACCCGAAATACGATCCCAGCCAGCGCAACGTGCTGTGAACGGCGCCTGACATGGGCGTGAACCCGCGCACTTTCTCAGGCCGCGGGAACGATGAACGCATGCGCGCAAATCTAGAAGCTGACGGCGAAGCCGAACGACACGCCGTGCACGTTGTGGCCGAACACGTAGCGCACCATCGCGCGTGTGCGCGTGATGACGACCGGATACCGGCTGCTGTCGAGCTCCAATCCGACACCGAGCGATGTCAGGTCGTTGAAGCCGAGTACGCCGGCGCTGTCGCCGAAGTAATGCGAGTACGCGGTTTCGAGCACATAGCGCACCGGGCGGTCGAGCGCGGCAAGGCCTGTGGGGGCACGCCAGCGCGCCCACAGGCTGAATTGCTGGGCCGTCGCCGATCCCTGAACGGCTTCCGACGAACTGCCGAAGCTGCGTAAATAGATATCGGTTGCGCGGAGTTCGAGATCGATCTCGTAGTGTTCGCGGTAGTGCTCCAGATCGAGCATCAGCGAGCCGCCGAGACCGTACGCATTGAGCGCGCCGTCTTCGAGGAACTGGAGGTTGGAGTTGGCGACACGGTTGAACACGGTCTGAGCGACGCGCAGATCGCTCGCCACACGGCCGATCATGCCGTTCAGGATCGGCCGCAGGCGCAACTCGTCGGTGATCGGGAAATCCCAGCCGATGCCGATGGTCGTGCTCGCGGTGTTCCATTTCGCCGGCACCGGACGTTGCTGATTGCCTTCGGTCGCGATGAAGGTCGGGTCGTACCGGCTGTACGCCACAGTCCCTTCGAGGTAAAGCGGAAACGAGCGGCTCAGGGTAAAGCCGCCGCCGAGCTGCGTCTGGCCGAAGCCCGGATTGCCGGTGGTGCCGCTGTTGATGGAAAGCGAACTCGTCGTGACATCCGGCACCGCGGTGTACGACATGATCGCGAGCACGGCGTTCGCGTAGCTCTTGACGTTCGCCCCGACGACGGCGCGGTCCGGCGCGGCCTGCGCGTGCGCGAGGACGGGTGCGAGGGCGATCGGGACGAGCATCGAAAAGATGCGCAACCGGATCGAAGAAAGGATCGGCTTTCGCATGTGCGCAGCGCTCGAACGTTGAACGGCTGATTGGTCGTACGTTGCAAACGGCTGCTCCGCCGATGTGCCGATGCACATCGCATGCGCGGAGCCCTTGAACGATCCCACGGTCACACGCAGGAAATGTAGCCTACCGGGCGGCGCGCGCCAAGCCCGACGCATACGAGAGCGTTCACACGGCGACCCAGGATTTCCTAAACTGGATCTATTCCGCGCAACATCAGGAGAGAACGATGAGATTGAACGAGCCGCGCATGGTGGTTGCCTCGATCGGCGTTTTCATCTGGCTCGGCGGCCTCTACTTCACGATTCATGGTCTGCTGTATGACGTGAAGCCGGAATTCCGCTACGGCATGTGGGCGCTCGGCATCGGCATCGTGACCTTTGTCGTCGCGTTGAATCCGCTCGCGCAACGAAGATCCGGAAAGCGCGATGAATCGACCTGATCGGCCGTTCGTGTACTAGGCTATAGAAGCAGAAACAACACGAAACTCAACGGAGAATTTCGCAATGGGTGATCTCTGGATAGGCAATGTAGACGAGTCCACGACCGACGATGAAATCCGGCAGTTCCTCTGCAATTACGGCTTTCCTCCGTACGATTCGATTCAGCGCGTGCCCGGCACCGGAGAGCATCCGGCCGCCGTCGTGAGCTTCGATAACGTCGAGCCGCACGTGCTGCGCACGTTTCAGCCGCGCATTCACAACATGTTCTGGAAAAATCGCACGCTCATGGTGCAGGTTGTGCCCGAGCGCAACGAAACCTGATGGCGTCATGACGGGGCCGCGACCCGGTGCCGCGCGCACCGTCTCGACGGCGGCCGCGGGGCGGCCGCACGGGTTGCACCGAACCACATGGGGAGACAGCGATGAAAGAAGAGAAGGCTGTCGGCGAATCGAGGGGCGTGCGCGAAGGCGCGGCTGTGCATGAGCGCCTGAGCCGAAAGCAGTATGAGAAGGAGCTTGCGCGTCTGCATGTCGAGCTCGTGAAGCTCCAGGAATGGGCCGTCCACACGGGGGCGAAGGTCTGCGTCGTATTCGAAGGGCGCGACGGCGCGGGCAAGGGCGGCACGATCAAGGCGATCACCGAGCGCGTGAGCCCGCGCATCTTCCGCGTGGTCGCGCTGCCCGCGCCCACCGAGCGCGAGAAGACGCAGATGTACGTGCAGCGTTATCTGCCGCATCTGCCGGCGGCGGGCGAAATCATGCTTTTCGACCGGAGCTGGTACAACCGCGCGGGCGTCGAACGCGTGATGGGCTTCTGCACCGAGGAGCAGGCGAAAACGTTCCTGAAGGGCGTGCCGCTCGTGGAGCGCGCGATCATCGATTCGGGCATCATCCTGCTCAAATACTGGCTCGAAGTCGGCCAGGAAGAACAGACGCGGCGCCTCGAAGAGCGCATCCACGACGAGCGCAAGATCTGGAAGCTCTCGCCGATGGACCTGCGCTCGTACAGCCGCTGGTACGACTATTCGCGCGCCCGCGACGACATGTTCGAAGCAACCGACACCGATCTCGCACCGTGGTACGTCGTACGTTCCGACGACAAGCGCCGCGCGCGCCTGAATCTCATCAGCCATCTGTTGACGAACATTCCCTACACGGCCGTGCCGAGGGAAAAGGTGAAGCTGCCCAAGCGCCAGAAGCCGGAGGGCTATCGCGAGAGCGACCGGCCGCTGCGCTACGTGCCCGAGCGCTTCTGAGCGCGACACCGGCGCACGGGTTTCGTCATGCCGCCGCGCGCGCCCATCGCTCCCGAATGGCTCTTTCATTATGAGAAACAGTGGGCGCGCGCCGATGCGATCGCGGGTCTGACGGCGGCGGCCGTCGTGATTCCGAAGGCGCTCGCCTACGCGACGATCGCCGGCCTGCCCGTTCAGGCCGGCCTTTACACGGCATGCGTGCCGATGATCGTCTACGCCTTCACGGGATCGTCGCGCGCGCTCTCCGTGAGCACGACGACCACGCTCGCGATTCTCGCCGCGAATGCATTGAGTACGACGATCGGCAACGACGACACGCACGCGCTCGCCATCGCCAATGCCACGCTGACGATGCTCGTCGGCGTGATGCTCGTCGCGGCAGCGTGCCTGCGCCTCGGCTTCGTCGCCAACTTCATTTCCGAGCCGGTGCTCGTGGGCTTCAAGGCGGGCGTGGCGATCGTCATTGTCATGGATCAGTTGCCGAAACTGTTCGGCATCCACTATCCGAAAGGGTCGTTCTTCCACAATGTCGGCGCGTTCGTCGCGGGGTTACCGCATCTTTCGGCGAGCACGCTCGCGCTCGCGATGCTCACGCTCGTCGCGCTCGTGCTGCTCGAACGCTTCACGCCGCGCGCGCCGGCGCCGTTGCTGGTCGTTGCGGCGGCGATCATTGCAGTCGCCGCCTTCGATCTGCGCGCGCACGGCGTCGAAACGGTCGGCGCGGTGCCGGCGGGATTGCCCTCGTGGACGCAGCCGGATTTGTCGCTTGCCTTGAAGCTGTGGCCGGACGCGCTGGGCATCGCATTGATGAGCTTCACCGAAAGCATTGCGGCGGCCCGCGCCTTCGCGCGCAACGACGAGCCGGTGCCCGACGCGAACCGCGAACTGCTCGCGACCGGTCTTGCGAACGCGGGCGGCGCATTGTTCGGCGCGATGGTTGCGGGCGGCGGAACGAGCCAGACGGCCGTGAACCGGCAAGCGGGCGCGCGCACGCAACTCGCGAGCCTCATGACGGCGCTCGTCGCGCTCGCCGTGATGCTGCTGTTCGCGCCGCTGATGGCGCTGATGCCGCACGCGACACTCGCCGCCGTCGTGGTGTTCTATTCCATCGGGCTTTTCAGCCCCGCCGAATTCGACGCAATTCTGAAGATCCGCCGCACCGAGTTCGTCTGGGCGCTGACGGCATGCGCGGGCGTCGTGCTGCTGGGCACGCTGGAGGGCATCGTCGTCGCGATCGTCGTGTCGCTTTTTGCGCTCGCGCATCAGGTGTCCGATCCGCCGGTCTATGCGCTCAGGCGGATACCGGGCACGAACGTGTTTCGCCGCGATTCGTCGAGACATCCCGATGACGAATCGTTTCCCGGCCTGTTGCTGCTGCGTCCCGAGGGACGGATATTTTTCGCCAATGCGCAACGTGTCGCCGAAAAGATCCGGCCGCTCGTGCGCGAGTCCGGCGCGAAGGTCGTCGTGCTGGACCTGAGCCGCGTCTTCGATATCGAATACACCGCGCTCAAGATGATGAGCGAAGCGGAAGCCCGCCTCGCCGCGAACGGCACCACGCTCTGGCTCGCGGGCCTGAATCCGGGCGTGCTCGCGGCGGTGCGGCGCTCGCCGCTCGGCGAAGCGCTCGGCGAATCGCGCATGTTCTACAACCTCGAACATGTTGTGACGAAGTACCGGCAGATTGTTTCGCCCGACGGCGATACCGCCGCGCGAACCTGAGTTGCCTTATTTGCCACTTCCCTGTCGCACATTGCGCATATATTTTAATGATGGTATTCAATTCATCGGTCCATGCGTTCATCTCGCCGGCCGATACATCTGCTTTGAGCCTCATCCCTTGCACGTTCTCTTCGCGGAGGTCACGTCATGCCGTATGCAGGTCAACTGGCGCGAAGCCAGGAAATCGCGGAAAAAGTCGCGCGCGTGTTCGAGAAGCGCGCGGAACTGGCGCAGCAGCAATTCAGCGAGCGCACGCGCGATGCGGGCACGCGTCTTTTCGGCAACGGCGACGCGGATCGTTTCAGCGATGCGGGCGCGAACGCAGCGGGCCAGTTGAACGGCTACACCTATGCGCTCGATCTCGTGCAGCGTTCGATTCTCTTCTGGGACACGCTGCGTCAGCGCGGCAACAATTTCATCGAGCAGACGAAGCGCGGTCTCGAACCGGTGCTGCACTTCGCGCATGAAATGCTGCTCGATGGCCGGACCTTCGCGCGGCCCGTGAACTACGCGCTCCTGCGCATCGTGCCGCCCGAGGGCGTGAGCATCGATCCGTTGAAACGGCCTTATCTCATCATCGATCCGCGTGCAGGGCACGGTCCCGGCATCGGCGGTTTCAAGGACGATTCGCAAGTGGGTGTCGCGTTGCGCGCGGGTCATCCGGTGTACTTCGTCACGTTCTTCCGCGACCCGCAACCCGGTCAGACGCTGCTCGATGTATGCGCGGCCGAACAGCAGTTCGTCAGGCACGTGCGGGAGCTGCATCCCGACAGCGCGAAGCCCGCGATCGTCGGCAACTGCCAGGGCGGCTGGGCCGCGATGATGCTTGCGAGCTCGCAGCCCGACGATACCGGCCCGCTCGTCATCAACGGCGCGCCGATGTCGTACTGGAGCGGCGCATGGAGCGAAGGCGAGGGCGACAACCCCATGCGCTATTCCGGCGGCATGCTGGGCGGCACCTGGCTCGCGTCATTGACGGCGGACCTCGGCAACGGCAAGTTCGACGGCGCGTATCTCGTCGAGAATTTCGAGAACCTCAATCCCGCGAACAGTTTCTGGGACAAGTACTACAAGCTGTTCGACAACATCGACACCGAACCGCCGCGCTTTCTCGACTTCGAACGCTGGTGGGGCGGCTATTACCTGATGAACCGCGAAGAGATCGAATGGATCACGCGCAATCTTTTCGTCGGCAACAAGTTATGGTCGGGTGAAGTGCGCGGCGTGTCGGGCGCGTCCTTCGATCTGCGGGCGATCAAGTCGCCGATCATCCTCTTCGCGTCGATGGGCGACAACATCACGCCGCCGCAGCAGGCGTTCAACTGGGTCGCGGACATCTACGGCAGCACGGACGAGATCAAGGCGCGCGGCCAGGTGATCGTCGGATTGATGCATGAGAACATCGGCCACCTCGGCATCTTCGTGAGCGGCAAGGTCGCGAAGAAGGAGTACACGCAGATCGCATCGGTGCTGGAGGCGATCGAATCTTTTCCGCCGGGGCTGTACGGCATGGAGATCGCCGAACGAAAGGGCGAGGGCGGCAAGACCGAGTACGACGTGAGCTTTCGCGAGCGCCGTCTGGAAGAGGTGAAGGAACGCTTCAATCGTTTCGAGCGCGTCGACGAGCGGCCGTTCGAAGCGGTGAAGCAGGTATCGGATTTCAATCAGCGCGCCTATGAACTTTTCGCGCAGCCCTTCGTGCAGGCGATGGCCAACGACACCACCGCGAGCATGCTGCGCGCGTTTCATCCATTGCGCGCGCAACGCTGGATGTTCTCGGATTACAACCCGTGGCTCGCATGGCTCGGCCCCGCGGCGGATGCGGTCAGGGCCGCGCGCAAGCCCGACACCGGAACCAGTGTGCTGCGGCGTGCGGAGCATTGCGGCTCCGACATGATCAGCGCGAGCCTCGACTTTTATCGTGCGATGCGCGATGCCACGACGGAAGCAATGTTCTTCTCCGTCTACGGCAACCTCTTCTCCGCGCATCAGGCGCAACGGCAGGAGGCGCCGGAGCCTGTAGCCGATCCGCGCGATCTGCCTTTCGTTCAGGACGCGCTTGCATCGATCGGGCACGGTGGGTATGCGGAGGCCGTCGCGCGCGTCGCGTGCCTGCTGATGCGGCACGACGAGCCGCTGCCGCTCACGCGCATGGTCTTGCGGCAGGCGCTCGCGGCCGACTACGCGGAATATCTGCCGCAGATGCCGCCCGACCAATGGCGGCGCATCCGCGGCGAGCAGGAAATCATCGTGCGCTACGAGCCGGAGCAGGCGCTCGCGACCTTGCCCGATCTCCTCGACGACAACGACGACCGCAAGAAGCTCATCACGCTCTTCGACAAGCTGCACGCGGACAGCCGCATGCAAGGCTTCGAGCCGACGGCCGCGCAGCACGACATGCTCGCGCGCATTCGCGCGGCGCTGCCCGTCAAGGCCGCGCGCGCGGCAAGACGTTCAGCGCCCGCGCACTGAGGCATCGGCGGCGCATCTCACGTTCAACGGGAGGCGGTATGAATCATACGCACGAGAAGTATGAACGGCTCATCGAGATTTGCAGGGCACTGCCGCCGCTCGCGGTGGCGGTCGCGCATCCGTGCGACCGGACATCGCTCGAAAGCGCGGTCAAGGCGCATGAGATGGGCCTGATCGCGCCGATTCTCGTCGGGCCGCGCGAGCGCATTCGCGAGGTCGCGGAGGAATGCGGGCTGAACATCGCGGGCTTTCCTGTCGTCGATGCGCCGCACAGTCATGCGTCCGCGGAAAAGGCGGTGGAACTCGTGCGCGAAGCGAAAGCCGAGGCGCTCATGAAAGGCAGCCTGCACACCGACGAGCTCATGGCCGCCGTCGTGAAACGCGAGCGCGGCTTGCGCACGCAACGGCGCCTGTCGCACTGCTTCATCATGGATGTGCCGGGCCACGAGAACGTGCTCATCATCAGCGACGCCGCGATCAACATCGCGCCGACGCTCGCCGACAAGGTCGATATCGTGCAGAACGCAATCGATCTCTGCCACGCGCTGCCGATGGACGAGGTCAGGGTCGCGATCCTCTCCGCGATGGAAACGGTGAACCCGAAAGTGCCGTCGACGCTGGAGGCAGCAGCGCTCTGCAAGATGGTCGATCGCCATCAGATCACCGGTGCGCTCGTCGATGGCCCGCTCGCGCTCGACAACGCGATCGATCCCGAAGCCGCGAGGACGAAGAAGATCGATTCGCCCGTCGCGGGGCGCGCGAACGTGCTGATCGTGCCGGATCTCGAAGCGGGCAACATGCTCGCGAAGAGCCTGTCGTTTCTCGCGGGCGCGGATGCGGCGGGCATCGTGCTCGGCGCGCGCGTGCCGATCATCCTGACGAGCCGTGCCGATTCGCTGCAATCGCGGCTTGCGTCGTGCGCGATCGCGTCGCTCGTGGCGTCGAAGCGCCGCGAAGCAGCGCAAGTGGCGGGGTAAGCCATGGCCGACGTCATCATGGTTCTCAACGCGGGTTCGTCGAGCATCAAGTTCAGCGCGTTCGATGTCGAAGGCAAAGCGCTCGAACTCGTCACGCGCGGACAAGTGGAAGGTCTCTTCAGCTCGCCGCATTTCGTCGCGTTCGATGCGCAAGGCGAGAAGACCGGCGAAAATGCGTGGGGTGAGGGCGCAAGGCTCGAACATGCCGATGCGATCGCATATCTGGGCGCTTTTCTGCGCGGTCATGGCGTGGGGCATCGTCTGATCGGCGTGGGGCATCGCGTCGTGCATGGCGGCGCGCATTTCACGAAGCCCGTGCTGACGAACGCGCACGTGCTCGACGAGCTCGACAAGCTCACGCCGCTCGCGCCGCTGCATCAGCCGCACAATCTCAAGCCGATCCGCATCATCGCCGAGCGCAATCCGGGCCTGCCGCAAGTCGCCTGCTTCGACACGGCCTTTCATGCGGATCAGGCGCCGCTCGCGCAGGCGTTCGCGCTGCCCGAATCGATCACGAAGAACGGCGTGCGGCGTTATGGCTTTCATGGCCTCTCGTACGAATACATCGCGAGTACGCTGCCCGATATCGCGCCCGATGCGGCGCGCGGGCGCACGGTCGTCGCGCATCTGGGCAACGGCGCGAGCCTGTGCGCGATACACGCGGGCAGGAGCGTCGCGAGCACGATGGGCTTCACCGCCGTCGATGGCCTCATGATGGGCACACGCTGCGGCAATCTCGATCCCGGCGTGATCCTTTATCTCCTCGACGAGCTCGGCATGAACGCGCGCGAGATCGAAGACCTGTTGTATCGCCGCTCGGGCCTGCTCGGGGTATCGGGCATCTCGGGGGACATGCGCGCGCTCCTCGCGAGCAGCGACGAACGCGCGCGCTTCGCCATCGACCTTTACGTGTATCGCATCGGCCGCGAGCTCGGCTCGATGAGCGCCGCGTTGCAAGGGCTCGATGCCGTCGTGTTCACGGCGGGCATCGGCGAGCATTCGAAAGAGATACGTCAGCGCGTGTGCGAGCAGGCGGCATGGTGGGGCATCGAGCTCGATGCCAAAGCCAACGAGAGCGGCGGCCCGCGCATCAGCACCGCGTCGAGCAAGGTGAGCGCCTGGGCGATTCCGACCAACGAGGAACTGATGATCGCGCGTCATGCGCTCGCGTTGATCGAAGGAGCGCGCGTATGACGCTGAACGTGCCACATCCCGTGTTGAAGGGCGCGAAAGCGCTCGTCACCGGCATCGCCAACGAGCATTCGATCGCGTATGGCTGCGCGAAGGCGTTCCGCGAACTGGGCGCCGATCTCGCCATCACCTATGCGGACGAAAAGGCGCGCCCGTATGTCGAGCCGATCGCGAAAGATCTCGAAGCGCCGATCTTCATGCCGCTCGACGCATCGAGCGAGGAGGAGACCGACGCGGTGTTCGCGCGCATCGCGAGCGAGTGGGCGAGGCTCGATATCCTCGTGCATTCGATCGCGTGGGCGCCGAAGGGCGATCTGCAAGGCGGCCTGTTGAACTGTTCGGCGCAAGGCTTCGCGAAGGCGATGGACATCTCCTGCCATTCGTTCGTGCGCATGGCGCGGCTCGCGGCGCCGCTCATGAAAAACGGCGGCGCGATGTTCACGATGAGCTATCACGGCGCAAACAAGGTCGTCCCCAACTACAACGTGATGGGCCCGGTGAAGGCCGCGCTCGAAGCGTGCGCGCGCTATCTCGCTTACGAGCTCGGTCCGCAGGGCATTCGCGTGCATGCGATCTCTCCGGGCCCGCTCAAGACGCGCGCGGCGTCGGGGCTCAAGGACTTCGACCTGTTGCTGACCGAAGCCGAAGAACGCGCGCCGCTCGGCGAACTGGTCGACATCATGGACGTCGGCTTCACATGCGCGTTCCTCGCGACGCCTTATGCGCGGCGGCTGTCGGGCGAAACGCTCTATGTGGACGGCGGCGTGCACATCATGGGATGAAACTCTTCGACCGGCTCTTCAATCGCAGGGCGAGTGAGCCTCAGGCGTCGCGCGAGGACGTGCGGCAGGCGCTCGAGCGCATCGTCGCGATTGCGCCGCAGGTGAGGCTCGCGAGTCGCTTCGAAGCGCGGCTTGCGCCCGTCATCGGCAAGACGCTCGGGTTCGCGCGCGAGCTCGTCTGCGCGCTGCCGCCGCCGCGCGATGCGACACCCGGCGCTTGGGCGGGCGATCCGCATTTGCGCGCGATGTTCGCGACGCCCGAGGATATCGTGAGCGTCATCGGGCAATCGAACGAAGTGCGCGGC
>Ga0105251_10003064_pt1 | contig 12427 bp, 15 predicted proteins | sample KBSS64metaG_FD_80424 | JGI IMG/M metagenome (GOLD analysis project Ga0105251, IMG submission 80424) | Switchgrass rhizosphere microbial communities from Kellogg Biological Station, Michigan, USA - KBS S6-4 metaG | ecosystem: Host-associated > Plants > Roots > Rhizosphere > Soil | place...
CCGTCTGGCAGACGTACGACGAACTTGTCAGCCGTACGGCTGGAATAAATTGCCTGTTTCAATGGGCGCATATATTTAACCGGTTAGTTCAGGGGAGCGGTTTTTGGAATTGGCCGCAAGATGCATGTTAGGACAAGACTTGCTGCCAAATGTTCAACCTGAATTGCAAAGAGGCCGCATCATGCCTCAGTTTTGCCAGTTCCTTGGCGTCAATTCTGTGACAAATATTGAACCGGCTACCGGCTTTATGCCAGTACTCATTTCAAAATTTGCGGACTGGTTGGAAAACTTTTCCACGGTTGCACCCAAATCGGTGTCGAGGCCGCAGGGCCTGGGCGCAAAAGGCTTTTCGGGCGCACATCCTATAGCAATATGGCCTTTTGCCCTTAACTTTAAGATTAGTGGCAAATTGCCAATTTACGAGGGCGGAGCGACATATGGTCAGTCGTTCGGACGGGTGAGCCTGAGGTTGACTACCCTGTACAGAGAGGGCGACGAGCGGGGGGATTCAGCGCAGTACGGGATCGAATTTGATGCGTCGGCCAATGATGATTGCCAATAGCCAGAGGCTACCGAACACAGCTGCGGCGACGAAAGCGATGGTCTGTACGTCTTGCGACAATACATTCAGGCCGAGACCGACGGCGGCCAGGGCCAGGGTCAGAAACAGCCAGGCGGATTTGGTCATGGAATACTCCGGTAAGCAGTTCAGAAAACCCAGTGTTCAGTAGCGGGTGCGGCCTGGGTGCCCTGGGTCAGTTGCAGCGGTGATTGCATATTCGGCTTCATGACGGCCAGCTGCGGGCGTTGTTGCAGGTGATGGGGGATCGCCTGGCTGACCTGTGCGGCATCATCAGCGGTGGTGGATTGAAAATGGAACATCACCAACGCAGCCAGTGCAACGGTATTGAGGGCTAGTAGAAGTGCGCTGTTCATTGGCATGTACTCCGCAGGTGGCAGGGCCGGACTGTATTTGTAGGATAAAGGATTGCAGGCGTCGTGCCAGTCTTTATTTGATAATAAATCCTTTAAAATCAAATAGTTATATATGACCTGTGTTGTCTTCATGTTGCAATTTGCAATGATGGCATTTTGGGGGAGTGCATTTTGCACGATGGCGGCGAACTGCCCGTAATCGTTGAGTGGAATACGGGTTAAAGTCACGGGCGTAGGCCTACACTCAAAAAGCCTACGGACGACATGACAAAATTGACCTGCGCCGTTAACATGCACGCCGTCCGTCGCCGTGCTCCTTGCCGGTTGGCTGTCATTAGTCCCAGTAGCTCAATTGGATAGAGCATCCCCCTCCTAAGGGGAAGGTTGGCCGTTCGAACCGGCCCTGGGACACCACATAATCGTTCCTGCCCACGCGGTCGAAACGTCAGGAAGCCCCGATCAGATTTATCTGACGGGGCTTTTTTGTGCCCGGGCGGTTGAGTGCGGCAGTCTTTTCAAACACCAACCGAACCTTGCCCGCGTTTGAGGTTCACACGGGAGGCACGAGCGGGGCGGCGCAAGTATTCGTCTGCATCGTGTACCTCGCAGGTCACTGTCGAGCGTCTGACACGTAGCCAATTGGCATGAGCAAAATATTCCCCGGCAACCGCGTGTTTTGGCTGTCCGGACCCGACGACCCGGGACTATCATTCCGGTAGTCCTGATACCCACAGCAAGGAGCCGCTCGGAACGCCGATGCGCCAGATCTGGAAACCTTTTCGAGCCCTTTATTTTGCTTCCCTGATGATGCTGATCGGCTCTGGCCTGCTCAGTACTTACCTGGCCTTGCGCCTGGCAGCGGATCACGTCGACAGCCTGTGGGTGGGTGCGTTGATGGCCGCCAACTATTTTGGCCTGGTATTGGGGGGCAAGATCGGTCACCGCCTGATTGGCCGCGTCGGGCATATCCGGGCCTACGCCACCTGTGCCGGGATCGTCGGCGCAGCGGTGTTGGGCCACGGGCTGATCAATTGGCTGCCAGCCTGGATTGTGCTGCGGATGATTGTCGGCCTGGGCATGATGTGCCAGTACATGGTCATCGAGAGCTGGCTTAACGAGCAGGCTGAAGCCAAGCAGCGCGGTGCGGTGTTCAGCGGCTATATGATTGCTTCGTACCTCGGCCTGGTGCTGGGCCAACTGATCCTTGTGATGCACCCTGAGTTGGGCCTTGAGTTGCTGATGCTGGTCGCGCTGTGTTTTGCGCTGTGCCTGGTGCCGGTGGCCATGACTCGCCGTATTCACCCGGCACCGCTGCATCCGGCGCCGATGGAACCGCGCTTCTTTATCAAGCGGGTGCCGCAGTCCCTCAGTACGGTGTTGGGGGCCGGGTTGATCGTGGGCTCGTTCTACGGTTTGGCGCCGCTGTACGCGTCCCAGCAGGGGCTGACTACCGAGCAGGTCGGTCTGTTCATGGGTAGTTGTATTTTTGCCGGGCTTCTGGTGCAGTGGCCGTTGGGCTGGTTGTCCGATCGGTATGACCGCGCGCTGTTGATTCGCTGCTTTGCCCTGTGCCTGGCGGTGGCTGCGTTGCCGTTGGCGATCATGACCCAGGTGCCGTTGGAAGTGCTGTTTGTCGCAGGCTTTCTGTGTTCCCTGGTGCAGTTCTGCCTGTACCCGCTGGCCGTGGCGTTTTCCAACGACCACGTCGAAGGTGATCGCCGGGTGTCGCTTACCGCGATGTTGCTGGTGACCTACGGTATCGGCGCCAGTGTCGGCCCGCTGTTGGCCGGTGTGGTGATGAAGCTGTTCGGCAGCCACATGCTGTATGCGTTTTTCAGCCTGTGTGCGTTGATCCTGGTGTGGCGCATCCGGCCCAAGGCCGTCACCAACCTGCATCAGGTGGACGATGCACCGCTGCATCACGTAGCGATGCCCGACAGCATGTCCAGCTCGCCGCTGGTGGCGTGCCTCGACCCGCGCGTGGACGAGCAGGTGGTGCAGGAGCAGATGCAGACCGCCGTTCCGGACCCTGAGCCTGAAGTCGATCCCGAGGTGCAGGAGCCATCACCGGTCACCGAGCCCCCGGAGCATCCGGACCCGGATGAGCACCCCCATGACCTGAGCAGGGCGCGCCCCTGAAAGCAAAAACGGGCAGTTCCCTTGAGGAACTGCCCGTTTTTTATCGCGATCTTTAGTGCTTAAAAATCATCGTCCTTGTCGAAGCGGCGAGCTTCACGCTGCAGTTGATACACAAACCGCTCGACCTGACGCTGCACCAGCCCGCTCATGTTATGAAAGCGTACGCCGGCGAAGGTGGTGTTGATCCTTTCTTCGAAGTGCAGGTACCGCAGTTCCACCGCGGTGGTCATGCTGCCAAAGGGCAGGGCGGCGATAAAGCGGTCGTAGACCTGGCCCAGTTGCAGGCGCTCGGAGATGTCCCCTTCGAAACGCAATTTGCAGCCGGTGGCGGAAATATCCAGCAACTTGCCGCTGATGGGGGCCTTGAGTTTTTCGCCACCCAGTTCGACGCTGACCAGTTGTGCCAGCTTCAGGGCGGCGCGGAAGGCATTGCGACGCTGATGGTAGATCACTTCGTCGGGCATGCTGCCGCGGTAGATGCGGTGGCCGCCAGCTTCGTCGATGGTCAGGGTGCCGTTGCTTTCCCAGGCCACCCGCACGCCATCGTGGAAACCTTCAATACGGAAAGCTTCGCCATTCTCAAGGTAGCGTTCGCCGTCCCGCGGGATCATTTCGTCCAGGGCCAGCGTCTGGCTGTCCCGGTCGATTTCCACCAGGTAGCTTTGAAAGCGCTGGTTGCGTTCGTGGAAGGTGATGATCAGCGGATCATGGCTCTCTTGTAGCATCCGCAAGGTGCCAGCGATTTCCAGCGGCGTGGTGAGTACCTTGGGTGGCTGCGGAGCATCTTCCGCGTTAGGGGCGTTGAACACGGTTCTTCCATCTCCAGACAAAATACGACTACACGCAAGTGCTTTCATTTTGCCAGCATGTGGCGCGCCTTGGATAGGGCACGCGTGAGCTGGTTTCAGGCTTGGCTGCGGGTGCTTGGCTTGGCCAGGCGTGAGGTGGAGCCTTGAGCGTTGTAGAGGGCCGGAGGCTCGCCGCCATGGAGGATACGCAACTGATTGGCGGTGGTGGCTTGTTGCAGCTGGATCGCCTGGCCGTTGAGGAGATTGGTTTCCTGGCACAGGGTCAGTAACTGGTTGAGTTCTTTGCTTTGGGCCAGCAACTGGTCGCCCACCGTAGAGTGGCTGGCGAGTTGCTCCAGGCCCTTGTGGTCGGCCGAGAGGCCCAGGCTGAGGAGAATCTGGCTGCGTTTCTTGCCGTGCTGTTCCAGCAGGACGATCAGCGACTGCTTGCGCGCCAGAATTTCTTCCAGCATGCGCATGTCCCGGCCGAACAGGGCCAGGGACTCTTCCCGAAGTAGCTCCAGCAACTGCTGTGCAGGAGGCAGGTCTTCAATAATCAGTTGTAGCAAGTTTTCGTCGTGCATGGCTGGCCTTGGGTTTTAAGCGTCCAAAAGCCTGGCGCAGGCCTTTGCCTAGCGCTCGGCTTCGAAGTTAAGCAGCTTGCTGGCTACACGGTTGCTGTCGACCTTATAGCTGCCATCCGCAATCGCCTGCTTCAATTCGGCCACTCGGGCTTTGTTGACAACCGGCTGATCGCTCAGCGAGTCAGTGACCTTTTGCAACTGTTGAGCCTCATTGCTCAGGTGTACCGATTCCCCGCTTTGGCTCGCACCGGCCTGTTCTGTCTTGGCAGGCAGAGGCTGGGACTTGCCTTCAACGCTGTCTTTGGCACCGTTGGTGCGTGAAGAACCGGGCGTTGGCAGGGCGTTATTCAAACGACTGAAATCGATGACCATGTTAAAAAACCTCTGGGTATTTGGACGCTTGCCATGTTTTCGGCCATACCCGGACAAACTTTAGGCTCGATTGACAATAAACCTATACGCGATACCGCTTTGCGCACAGTGTAGGAAAAGCCGGCGTCCGATGCCAGTGATCTATAAAGCCACCTCAACTTGCCCCGGTGCCGTCACCCGGGCCTTGATCACGCGGTTGGAGTTGAGGTTCTTCACGCGAATCTGTTCACTCATGCCGCCATTGGAGAGGGCTTCCCCCGGCATTTTTACATTCAGGCCGCCGCTGCTGGCGGAGATCACCACCTGGTCACCTTTGCGCACCACTTCGGCCTGTTCAAGATGGACCAGGGTAATCACTTGGTCGGCGACCATTGGTCGGGTAAGTTTCTGCCCGAGCGCCTGATCCAGGGAAGTGAGATAGCCCTGATTGATCAGGCTGATGTCCCGTTCACGCATCGCAATGTCTTCATCACCAATGATTCCGGTGCGTTTCAGTGGGCGTGTCACCACCACGACGTCGCGGAACAATTTGACCTGGGCCGGCACAAACACCGTCCAGGGCGAGGCGCCTTCGCAGCGCACCTTTACGGTCACGCGCCCGATGGGCTGGGCGGGGCTTTCCAGGGAAGCTGTCAATTCTCTGTCACACATGGGCATGCGCAAGCGCGGATCCAACTGGTTGACCTGGATTTCATAACGGCCCGGTGTCTGCGTCGTCGCCAGATAATCTTCTACAGTGAACTCAAGAAAGCCTTGAGTGACGCCGATAAGTAGATCAGGCAAGGTGACGTTATCGGCGCGGGCCGGCTGGCCCGTAGCCAAGGCAAGCAACGCCATCGAGACGCAGAGCAATCTGCGGTACTGTGGGGATCGGAGGCGTCGGGAAACTGTCGTTTTGATGTCCATGGCCAATAAAAAAGCAAAGCTCGTGCCGTTTAGTGTTGGGGACGCGTCGTACCCCTAAGTTTTAGCGTAGGAGTCTGTGCATGGCCGGTGTAATGGATTCAGTGAACCAGCGCACACAGCTGGTGGGGCAGAATCGCCTGGAGTTGCTGCTGTTTCGTCTGGACGGCAAGCAGCTTTACGGGATTAACGTCTTCAAGGTTCGGGAAGTACTGCAGTGTCCCAAGCTGACAATCATGCCCAAATCCAGCCCGGTGGTTTGCGGTGTGGCCAATATCCGTGGTGCGACCATCCCGATTCTTGACCTGGCCATGGCCACCGGTTCGTCGGGTTTGCAGGATCGCGAGAGTCCGTTCGTGATCATCACCGAGTACAACACCAAGACCCAGGGTTTCCTGGTGCGCTCGGTGGAACGCATCGTCAACATGAACTGGGAAGAGATCCATCCGCCGCCCAAGGGCACCGGCCGCGATCACTACCTCACGGCAGTGACGCGGGTCGACAACCAGTTGGTGGAAATCATCGACGTGGAGAAAATCCTCGCCGAAGTGGCTCCGACCTCGGAGGCGATATCGGTGGGTGTGGTAGACGCCGAAACCGCGCACAAGGCGATCTCGCTGCGAGTGCTGACGGTGGACGACTCCTCGGTGGCGCGCAAACAGGTGTCCCGTTGCCTGCAGACGGTTGGCGTTGAAGTGGTGGCGCTCAATGACGGTCGACAGGCCCTGGATTACCTGCGCAAGCTGGTGGACGAGGGCAAGAAGCCGGAAGAAGAATTCCTGATGATGATCTCGGATATCGAGATGCCGGAAATGGACGGCTACACCCTCACGGCCGAGATACGCAACGACCCACGCATGCAAAAACTACACATCATCCTGCATACTTCGTTGTCGGGTGTATTCAATCAGGCGATGGTCAAGAAGGTCGGTGCCGATGACTTCCTGGCCAAATTCCGCCCTGATGACCTGGCATCCCGGGTAGTCGACCGGATCAAGGCAGCAGATCACGGCTAGGGGCCTTTTCCCTGGCGGTCACACGATTTAAGAGGCGGTATCATTGTCTACGGGTAATTTGGATTTCGAACAGTTCCGGGTCTTCCTGGAAAAAGCCTGTGGCATATTGCTCGGTGAAAACAAGCAATACCTGGTATCCAGCCGTCTCAACAAACTGATGGAACAGCAGGGCATCAAGTCCCTCGGGGAGTTGGTGCAACGGATCCAGGGCCAGCCGCGCAGCGGGCTCAAGGAGATGGTGGTCGATGCCATGACCACCAACGAAACCTTGTGGTTTCGCGATACCTATCCGTTTGAAGTGCTCAAGAACAAGGTGCTGCCTGAAGCGATCAAGGCCGCACCGGGCCAGCGCCTGCGCATCTGGTCGGCCGCCTGTTCGTCGGGGCAGGAACCGTATTCGATTTCGATGGCCATCGATGAGTTCGAGCGGACCAACATGGGCCAGTTGAAGGCCGGGGCGCAAATTGTGGCCACGGATTTGTCCGGCACCATGCTCACCAACTGCAAGACCGGTGAGTACGACAGCCTGGCACTGGGGCGCGGGTTGTCTCCGGAGCGTTTGCAGCGGTTTTTCGATCCTAAAGGCGCGGGACGCTGGGCCGTCAAGGCGCCGATCAAGAGCCGGGTGGAGTTTCGCTCGTTCAACCTGCTGGACAGTTATGCCAGCCTGGGCAAGTTCGACATGGTGTTTTGCCGCAACGTGCTGATCTACTTCTCGGCCGAGGTGAAGAAAGACATTCTGTTGCGCATCCACGGCACCCTCAAACGCGGTGGTTATCTGTTTCTGGGCGCTTCCGAGGCGTTGAACGGTTTGCCGGATCATTACCAGATGGTGCAGTGCAGCCCTGGGATCATTTACCAGGCCAAGTGAAGAATGCTTGAACAAAAAAGGGAGGCCTGCACAGGCCTCCCTTTTTTTTATGGCCGCAAAGCGGCAAGCCCTCATTGCCGCTTTACTGGCGTTTCGCGGAAACCCTTTGCCGCTTTTCTGGCATTGCCGCCGGCAATTGCCCCGCAAACCCTTGATTTACGGCGCTCCAGCAACTTGGCATGGCCCTTGCTAAATCCTAGTTACGAAAAGCAGGTCAGCCCCTATAGGTCTCCGCCATGAGCATCAGCTTCGATAAAGCGCTCGGTATCCACGAACAAGCCCTGGGCTTCCGCGCCCAGCGTGCCGAAGTCCTGGCTAACAATATCGCCAACGCCGACACCCCGAACTACAAGGCTCGGGATCTGGACTTCTCTGCCGTGCTCGCTGCACAGCAAGACAAGACCAAGAACGGCACCTTCGCCCTGAACATGACCAACAGCCGTCATATCGAAGCGCAAGGCCTGGGCAATGGTGACGAGTCGCTGCTGTATCGCACGCCGATGCAACCGTCGATCGACCAGAACACCGTGGACGCTCAGCTGGAGCAATCGGCCTACGCCGAGAACTCGGTGAACTTCCAGGCCAGCTTCACCCTGCTCAACAGCAAATTCAAAGGGCTGATGTCAGCCCTGCGTGGAGAATAAGCCATGTCCCTCGCCAGTGTTTTCAATATTGCCGGTAGTGGCATGAGCGCCCAGACCACGCGCCTCAACACCGTCGCCAGTAACATCGCCAACGCCGAGACCGTGTCTTCGAGCATTGACCAGACCTACCGTGCCCGGCACCCGGTGTTCGCCACCATGTTCCAGGGCGGCCAAGGCGGCCAGAGTGGTAGCGGCGATTCGCTGTTTCAGAACCAGGATGCCGCAGGCCAGGGCGTGCAGGTGCTCGGTGTGGTCGAAGACCAGAGCAACCTCGAAGCCCGCTACGAACCGAACCATCCCGCTGCGAACGAAAAAGGGTACGTGTACTACCCCAACGTCAACGTGGTCGAGGAAATGGCAGACATGATTTCCGCCAGCCGCTCGTTCCAGACCAACGCGGAAATGATGAACACCGCCAAAACCATGATGCAGAAGGTCCTGACCCTGGGTCAGTGATAAGGGGCGCCAAATAATGGCCATTGTTGATACCAGTTCGACGAACACGGCGGTCCAGGACCTTTTCAATTCCAAGGTCAAGACGGCGACAGATAACAGCAGCGTCGGCGATGCAGCCAAGTCGGCGACGGGCAACCAGTCGTTGGGCAAGGACGCGTTCCTGCAACTGCTGGTCACCCAGCTGAAAAACCAGAACCCGCTGTCGCCCCAGGACAACGGCGCGTTCGTGGCACAGCTGGCTCAGTTCAGCAGCCTGGAAGGCATCAACACCCTGAACGACTCGGTGAATGCGATCTCCAGCAACTTCAGCTCCTCGCAGGCACTGCAGGCGTCGTCGCTGGTGGGCCGCTCGGTGATCACCCAGACCGACAAGGCCATGGTCGACACGAGCAAGAGCATGACCGGTTCCGTGGCGGTGACGGCGGCGACGGGCAACGTCTCGGTCAAGATCACCGACAAGGACGGCAACGTCGTTCGCACCATCGACATGGGCGCCCAGAGCGCCGGCAATTCCAGCTTTGTCTGGGACGGCAAGAACGAGGCGGGCGAGACGGCGCCACCCGGCACCTACACCTTCAATGCCACTACCAAGAATGACAAGGGCGACTCGGTTGCCCTGCTCACCTCGCTGCCGGCAACGGTGACCAGCGTGACCCTGAGCCAGACCGGCGGCGAAATGCTGCTCAACCTGGCGGGCGGCATGGGCAGTATCAAGCTGTCGCAAATTCAGACTATCGGTACATAGAGCCGGCTAAATACGGCAAAAGGAGAGAACAATGTCTTTTAACATCGGCCTTAGCGGCCTCTATGCGGCCAACAAACAACTGGACGTGACCGGCAACAACATCGCCAACGTCGCGACCACCGGCTTCAAGTCGTCCCGTGCCGAATTCTCGGATATCTACGCGGCGTCCAAGCTGGGCACCGGCCAGAACAGCATCGGCAACGGCGTGAACCTGGCGGCAGTGTCCCAGCAGTTCACCCAGGGTGACGTCAACAACAGCGGCGGCACGCTGGACATGGCGATCCAGGGCGGCGGCTTCTTCGTGCAGAAAGGCAGCGACGGTTCGCTGGAGTACACCCGTAACGGTGCCTTCCGCGCCGACAAGGACGGCTACATCACCAACAACACCGGCACCTCGCGCCTGCAAGGCTACGCGGCGGACGCTGATGGCAACATTCAGAAGGGCGGCTTGACCGACCTTCAGCTCAACCTGTCGTACCTGCCGCCGAAGGCTTCGAGCAAGGTGGATTCCACCAGTAACCTGAACTCGTCCTCGCCGGTGATCGACCAGACCAAGACCCCGTTTGATCCGACCAAGTCGGAGACCTTCACCACTCAATACTCCACCACGCTCTACGATACCCAGGGCAACTCGCATCCGATGGTGCAGTACCTGGTGAAGACAGACTCCAACACCTGGAAGTCTTACACCCTGATCGATGGGCGCAACCCTGACGGTTCGCCGATCAGTGGCACCGGTACTGACGTGAAGGCGCCTGTTGCCTCGACGCTGTCGTTTGACACCGCCGGCAAGCTCTCGGGCATCATCACCCCGCCAGCCACTGCTTCGAACACCACCCTGACCATTTCCGACTGGAAGCCGGGCGCCCTGGTCAATGGCGTCTGGACGTCTAACGGCGCGGCCGCCAACACAGACGGCGTGGCCGTCAACATGGCGAACATCACCCAGTTCAACTCGGCTACCTACCGCAACCCGCCCACCACTGACGGTTACGCTACCGGCCAAATCACCGGGCTGAAAATCGACGGCAGCGGTGTAATGTTCGCTACTTTCAGCAACCAGCAGAGCAAGGCCATCGGCCAGATCTCCCTGGCCAGCTTCAACAACGAGCAGGGCCTGCAGCCAGCCGGCGGCACCACCTGGAAAGAAACCTTCGCGTCGGGCCAGCCGGGTTTTGATACCCCGCAAGTCGGGACCCTGGGTTCGATCGTGGCCAACTCCCTGGAGAACTCCAACGTCAACCTGACCAACGAGCTGGTGGACCTGATCAAGGCCCAGAGCAACTATCAGGCGAACGCCAAGACCATCTCCACCCAAAGCACCATCATGCAGACCATCATTCAGATGACCTGATGTTGTCGCTTTAAGCCGCGTTACCGGAAAGCCCCTCGAATGAGGGGCTTTTTTTTGCCGTTTTTTCCTGCCGCCTTGCCGGTCACAGGAGGACACGTGTCTGCCGGAACGGGCTACGCCTCTTTCATCACTCACTGGCCGGGAGCCGTGGGGCCCCATGATCATTGAGTGGGGGGAAGGGGATGGAGATTTGTGCACAGGCTATCCATGGGGTCGGCGGCGGGCACTGTCGCCCCGACGCTTCAGGGCTGAATCAGAACGACACTGACCGGGCCTCGGACGCCAAGCTGGATGCGGTTTCCGGTAAGGATGCTGTCACCAAGCTGCTTAAGGAAATTGAGAGCGCCAATCGCGAATCGAAGGGCGCACTGGCCCAGAAGCTGAGTGACGACCTGCACAATCTAAAACAGGCGTTCGCCGAAGGTGAGTTCGACAAGCTGCTCGAGCAACTGATCGAAGAGACTCAGCGGTGGCTGGAGCTATTAAAAGCGCTGTTTCCTGAGTGGTACTCCACCGTGTTGCCAGGGGGCGGTGGCGGTGGTGCTGTTGGTAGTGGTGGTGGTGGTGGTGGTGGTGGTGGTGGTGGTGGTGGTGGTGGGTTTGGCCCCTCCGAGCCTATGAGTAACAAGCTGCTCACCGAAGGCGCCTATCACTACAACTACAAGCCGGACAACAGCAACCCCGGGAAAAAGCCAGACAATATCTGGAGTGGCTTTAGTCAGGGGCCTGACGGCAATTGCGTCACCGTTTCAGCGATTAAGGCGGCGATGATGCAGTTTGGCCAGAAACCCACTGACGTCTTCAAAGAGGTGAACGAGGTGGGCGGCGGCTATCACGTGAAAATGCGAGATGGGTTCGAGCTTTATCTGCCTAAGCACGAACTCGCGCAGGCGGCCAGTTACGCACAGTTTAAAGGCGATGATCCGGCGATGATGACCGATGCAAATTTCATGTTTGCAGTGAGTGCCAAGCGGGCACAGATCGAAGGAAATGGTCTGGATGACAAGCCAGGTGAGGCGCAAAAAAGTTTTGCCCATGCGATGCAGAGCCTGAACAACGGCGAAGTGCCCCACGAAGCGCTGGATCGCCTTGGGCTGAAGGGGCTCTATAGGAACTCTTCAAGCAGTGAGCTGGCGAGCGGCAAGCTGGGTGTCGTCGCCTATGATGCTCACTCAATGGCGGTGATTGGTGGGCGAATCGAGTTATGGGGGCAGCGAGGCGGTTCGCCAAAGCACGGTGTTGCGTACGCTTTCATTTAAGGGCGTGAAACGAAAAAAGCCCGATAAACCCTATACAGTCGGGGTTTATCGGGCTTCTCAATCCCGGGTGTTCAAACCCGGGACCGGCTCAGCTTATTGGCAAGCTTCGCAATCCGGCTCGTCGATCGCGCAGGCTTTTGGCACTGGCGCCGGACCGGCAGGTGCCGCGAGAACCGAATCATCACCATGGTTGCCGCCGCTGGAAACAGCGTTCAGCTTGCCGGTGTTGATGGTCGACTTCTCGGTGCTGGTCGCGGCCAGGGCACGAAGGTAGTAAGTGGTTTTCAGACCACGGTACCAGGCCATGCGGTAGGTCACGTCCAGCTTCTTGCCCGATGCGCCGGCGATGTACAGGTTCAG
>Ga0105251_10003067_pt1 | contig 12418 bp, 9 predicted proteins | sample KBSS64metaG_FD_80424 | JGI IMG/M metagenome (GOLD analysis project Ga0105251, IMG submission 80424) | Switchgrass rhizosphere microbial communities from Kellogg Biological Station, Michigan, USA - KBS S6-4 metaG | ecosystem: Host-associated > Plants > Roots > Rhizosphere > Soil | place...
CTGTTCGAGAAGGTCAACCAACTGGGCATCGGCGCCCAGGGCCTGGGTGGCCTGACCACCGTGCTCGACGTCAAGATCATGGACTACCCGACCCACGCCGCGTCCCTGCCGGTGTGCATGATCCCCAACTGCGCCGCCACCCGCCATGCGCACTTCGTACTCGACGGCTCCGGCCCCGCCGTACTGGAAGCACCACCGCTGGATGCCTACCCGGAAATCGTCTGGGAAGCCGGCCCGTCGGCTCGTCGCGTCAACCTCGACACCCTGACGCCGGAAGACGTACAGAGCTGGAAGCCGGGCGAAACCGTCCTGCTCAACGGCAAGATGCTCACCGGTCGCGACGCCGCGCACAAGCGCATGGTCGAAATGCTCAACAAGGGCGAAACCCTGCCGGTGGACCTCAAGGGTCGTTTCATCTACTACGTCGGCCCGGTTGACCCGGTGCGTGAAGAAGTCGTCGGCCCTGCCGGTCCGACCACCGCCACGCGCATGGACAAGTTCACCCGCCAGATCCTCGATCAGACCGGCCTGCTCGGCATGATCGGCAAGTCCGAACGTGGCCCGACCGCCATCGAGGCGATCAAGGAACACAAGGCCGTCTACCTGATGGCCGTGGGTGGCGCTGCCTACCTGGTGGCCCAGGCGATCAAGAAATCCAAGGTCGTGGCCTTTGCCGAACTGGGCATGGAAGCGATCTACGAGTTCGAGGTCAAGGATATGCCGGTGACCGTCGCCGTCGATGCCAAGGGCGAGTCGGTGCACATCACCGGCCCGGCGATCTGGCAGAAGAAGATCAGCGACAGCCTGGCAGTGGAAGTGCAATAAGCCCTTTCGTTGCAGGTATGAAAACGGCCCGGTTTATCCGGGCCGTTTTTTTTGCCCGGAAAAAAATTCCGGGCAACGACCAGTGGCCTGTACAAAACAGCCACACCGGCCACTAGAACGCGTTACGGAAGATCTCCTCGATCTGCCGCTGATCCGCCACCCGCGGGTTGGTCAGGCCGCAGGCATCCTTGAGGGCATTGGTCGCCAGTACCGGGATGTCTGGCAACTTGGCACCCAACTCGCGCAGGCCGGCAGGGATTTCCACATCCCTGGACAGGGAACGAATCGCCACGATGGCAGCCTGGGCGCCCTCCTCCGGGCTCAACCCGGCAACGTCGGAGCCCAGCGCCCTGGCCACATCGCTCAGGCGTTGCGGGCAGACCGAGGCGTTGAACGTCTGCACATGGGGCAACAGCACGGCGTTGCACACACCATGGGGCAAGTCATAGAAACCGCCCAACTGATGCGCCATGGCATGCACATACCCCAGGGAGGCGTTGTTGAACGCCATGCCCGCGAGGAACTGCGCATAGGCCATGTTTTCCCGAGCCTTCAGGTCGGCACCGTCGCGCACCGCCAGCCGCAGGTTGGCGCTGATCAGCTCGATGGCCTTGATCGCGCAGGCATCGGTGATCGGCGTCGCCGCCGTCGACACGTAAGCCTCGATCGCATGGGTCAGCGCATCCATGCCGGTCGCCGCCGTCAGGCCCTTGGGCATGGCAACCATCAGCGCCGGATCGTTGACCGACATCAGCGGCGTGACATTGCGGTCGACGATAGCCATTTTCACGTGACGCGACTCGTCGGTAATGATGCAAAAACGGGTCATCTCGCTGGCGGTACCGGCGGTGGTATTGATCGCCACCAACGGCAACTGGGGCTTGGCCGAGCGGTCGACGCCCTCATAGTCACGTATGTGCCCGCCGTTGGTGGCACACAGGGCGATACCCTTGGCACAGTCGTGAGGCGAGCCACCACCCAGCGACACCACGAAATCACATTTGCCCTCCTTGAGGGCCGCCAGGCCCTGCTCGACATTGGCGATGCTCGGGTTGGGCTTGGCGCCGTCGAAGATCAGCGAATCGATATCGCGTACCGCCAGCGCATCGGCGATGCGTGCCGCCACACCCGCCTTCGCCAGTCCGTTATCGGTCACGATCAATGCCTTGCGAAATCCCTGGTTGCGGATAGCGTCCATCGCTTCGTCCAGGCAATCGATGCCCATGATATTCACGGCCGGAATGAAAAATGTACTGCTCATGGCAAATCCTCTTGGCATTGACCGGGGCTGCCTGCCCCGTGATGAGCACAGCATTGACCGCCTGCCTCATCGTGTTGTTGATCTGGCTCAATGCCCGGTCGTGATAAAGTCGCCGTCTGTCCACCTTCTGCCTTGAGACGACGAATAGCGATTATGGAATTCCAGGAATTTGACGGCGAACTTGAAGACTGGAACGCCGTGCGTGCCGACACCCCGTTCACCGGCCTGTTGATCGGCAACGGCGCAAGCCTGGCGGTGTGGCCCGGTTTTTCCTATGACTCCTTGTTCGAGAACGCCCAGCACACGAAAAATCGTCCGCTGGGGCTGAGCGAACTGGCCGTATTCAAGGCCCTGGAAACCAGTAACTTCGAACAGGCGCTCAGCGCACTGAAGAGCACCATCAAGGTCAACGCCGCGCTGTCCATCAGTTCGTCGTCGCCGCGCAATCGCTACTTCGCAATCAAGGAAGCGCTGATCCATGCCGTGCGCGCGGTACACATTCCCTGGAAGCGGGTGCGGCCCGAAAGCCTGGCGCTGATCAACACCGAACTGGGTCACTATCGTACGCTCTATTCCTGCAACTACGACCTGCTCAACTATTGGGCGATCATGCAGGCCCCCCAGGCGTTCCAGGATCTGTTCGGGAACGACGAGGCGACGTTCGACCTGGGCCACACCGAGACCCAGGGGACGCGGATTCTGTACCTGCACGGCGGCTTGCACCTGGTGAAGAACCTCGATGGCAGCACGCGCAAGCTGCTGTCGTCGGAAAGCACCCTGCTGGGCAGCTTCGCAGTCAACGCCCTGGGCGACGTACCGTTGTTCGTCAGTGAGGGCAACGCCGAAGACAAACTCAAGGCGATCCGTCACTCGGACTACCTGTCGTACTGCTACGGCCAGCTATGCCAACATCAGGGCGCCCTGTGCATTTTCGGCCACAGCCTTGGCGAGCAGGACCGGCATATCGTCCAGGCCCTGCGCGACGCAGGCATCAAGACCCTGGCGATCTCGATCTACCCACGCAGCCAGGCATTCGTCCAGCACCAGAAGCGCCACTTCGCGAAACTGTTCGCCGGCCATGGGGTGACCTTGCGCTTCTTCGATGCCAAGAGCCACCCACTGGGCAGCCCCGAACTATTGGTCACGCCTGAAGACTGAAGCGAGCCCCACAAGGGTCAGACCAGGGACTCGTCGATCACCAGCACCAGCTTGCCCGCCACCTGGTTGCCGGCCAGTTCGGCGAACGCCTGCTCGGCATCGCGGACCGCAAACACCTTGGCCAATTGCGGGCTGAGGCGCTTATCGGTAAACAGCGGCCAGACATGCTGATTCAGATCGCTGAGCAGATCGGCCTTGAATTGCGCGTCGCGACTACGCAAGGTCGAGCCCAGCAACTGGATACGCTTGGCCAGGATCTTCGCCAGATCGAGCTGGGTTTCCCGCCCGCCCATCAGGCCAATCAGCACCCACCGCCCGTCAGCTGACAAAAGTTTCACGTTGAGGTCGGCGTAGTTCGCGCCCACCGGATCGAGGATCACATCGAACGGCGCGAAATCGTTCAGGCCATCGATATCGTCACCGCGTATCGCCCCACCCTGGGCGCCCAGCGCCTCGCAATAGGCCAGCCGCTCAGCCGACCCGACGCTGACCCAGCAGGGGTTGCCGAAGGCCTTGCACAGCTGGATAGCCGCCGAGCCGACACCGCTGGCACCGGCATGCAACAGCACTTTTTCACCCGGCTTGAGCCCCGCCAGTTGGAACAGATTCAGCCACGCCGTGGCGTAGACCTCAGGCAGTGCGGCCGCTTCGACCAGGCTCAGGCCCTCGGGCACCGGCAGCACATGGCGACCGTCGACCACCACTTCCTCGGCCATGCCGCCACCGGCGAGCAGCGCACAGACCCGATCGCCGACCTGCCAGGACGAACCGGCGCCCACTTCGACAATCACTCCGGAACACTCCAGGCCCAGCACCTGGCTGGCACCCGGCGGGGGCGGATAGAGCCCGGCCTTCTGCAACAGATCGGCCCGATTCAGCCCCGCAGCCGCCACGCGAATGCGTACTTGTCCCACATCACAGCCCGGATTCGGCTCTTCAAGCCACTCCACCTGACCTTCAACGCCTTGCAATGCTTTCACAGTGCCTCCATAGTGAGTCTGGACTGAGCCCGGAGCAGTAGCACCGGGCTTTCTTGCATTATGCGACCGGTCCGAGGTCCGTGCGAAACCCACAAAAGCGGTTTGGCACGCAGTCCCACGGAACCGGCGACTTTAAAGACGGCCTAATATGCGTGATCAATTGTCCCCGCGTCGACTCAGCATGAAGCATTTGTTCCCCGGCACTGCACTTGCCCTTTTCATCGGCCTTGGCGTTTCCACGTTCTCGGGCAACACGTTCGCAGCCAATAGCTGGGACAATCTTCAGCCCGACCGTGACGAGGTGATTGCCAGCCTGAACGTCGTCGAACTGCTCAAACGCCATCACTACAGCAAGCCGCCGCTCGACGCCGCACGCTCAGTGATCATCTACGACAGCTATATCAAGTTGCTCGACCCGTCGCGCAGCTACTTCCTGGCCAGTGACATCGCCGAATTCGACAAGTGGAAGAGCCAGTTTGGCGACTTCCTCAAGAGCGGCGACCTCAATGCCGGTTTCACCATCTACAAGCGCTACCTGGATCGGGTCAAGGGTCGCCTGGACTTCGCCCTCGCCGAACTGAACAAGGGCGTCGACAAGATCGACTTCAATACCCACGAGACCCTGCTGATCGATCGCAAGGATGCTCCGTGGCTCAAGAGCACCGCCGAACTCGACGACCTCTGGCGCAAACGCGTCAAGGACGAGGTACTGCGTCTGAAGATCGCCGGCAAGGACTCCAAGGCGATCCAGGAACTGCTGGTCAAGCGCTACAAGAACCAGCTGGCGCGCCTGGATCAGACCCGTGCCGAGGATATCTTCCAGGCCTACATCAACACTTTCGCGATGTCCTACGATCCGCACACCAACTATCTGTCTCCAGATAGCGCGGAAAACTTCGACATCAACATGAGCCTGTCCCTTGAGGGCATCGGCGCCGTGCTGCAAAGCGACAATGACCAGGTCAAGGTCGTACGCCTCGTGCCATCGGGCCCGGCCGACAAGACCAAGCAGGTTTCGCCGTCCGACAAGATCATTGGTGTTGCTCAGGGTAACAAGGAAATGGTCGACGTGGTCGGCTGGCGCCTGGATGAAGTGGTCAAGCTGATCCGCGGTCCGAAGGGCTCCGTGGTCCGCCTGGAGATCATTCCGGCGAGCAACGCACCGAACGACCTGACCAGCAAGATCGTCTCCATCACCCGCGAAGCGGTCAAGCTCGAGGACCAGGCCGCGAGCAAGTCGATCCTGCACCTCAAGCAGGATGGCAAGGACTACAAGCTCGGGGTGATCGATATTCCAGCCTTCTACCTGGACTTCAAGGCGTTCCGTGCTGGCGATCCGAACTACAAGAGCACTACCCGCGACGTCAAGAAACTGCTCGGTGAGCTGCAGAAGGAAGGCGTCGATGGCGTGGTCATCGACCTGCGCAACAACGGCGGCGGCTCCCTGCAGGAAGCCACCGAGCTGACCAGCCTGTTCATCGACAAGGGCCCGACCGTGCTGGTGCGTAACGCCGACGGCAAGGTCGACGTACTTGAAGACGAAAACCCCGGTGCCTTCTACAAAGGCCCGATGGCGCTGCTGGTCAACCGCCTGTCCGCCTCGGCCTCGGAAATTTTCGCCGGCGCCATGCAGGACTACCATCGTGCCTTGATCATCGGTGGCCAGACCTTCGGCAAGGGCACCGTGCAGACCATTCAGCCGCTCAACCATGGCGAACTGAAACTGACCCTGGCCAAGTTCTATCGGGTATCCGGGCAGAGCACCCAGCACCAGGGCGTACTGCCGGACGTGGATTTCCCATCGATCATCGACACCAAGGAAATCGGCGAAAGCGCACTGCCGGAAGCCATGCCGTGGGACACCATCCGTCCTTCGATCAAGCCGACAGCAGATCCGTTCAAGCCATTCCTGGCGCAGCTCAAGGCTGATCATGAAGCCCGTGCGTCGAAGGATGCGGAGTTCATCTTCATCCGTGACAAGCTGGCACTGGCCGAGAAGTTGCTGAAGGAAAAGACCGTGAGCCTGAACGAGGCCGAACGTCGCGCCCAGCGCAACGATATCGATGCCAAGCAACTGGCCATGGAGAACGCCCGTCGCAAGGCCAAGGGTGAAGATGCGCTCAAGGAACTCAAGAAAGAGGACGAAGACGCTCTGCCACCGGACCCGGACAAGAAAACCAAGCCGGAAGACGACGCCTACCTGAGCGAAACCGGGCGTATCCTGCTGGATTATCTGCGTCTGAGCAGTGCAGTGGCCAAGCATTAAAAGATGATAGCAATTTAGTTTGATTGCTCTTCGGAGCGTCATCAAACAGTCATCATTCTGTCGTGAAATAAAGGACTGGGCGCGTTTTCCAAACCGGGAATCGCCTCCGGTCCTTTTTCATTGACAGAGACTGCCATGACCATGACCGAACAGCTGAACGCCTTGAGTTCAATCCTGGCTCAGAGTGGTCTGCACAGTCTGTTCCAACCGATCATTTCGCTGTCCGAGAGACGTATCGTCGGCTATGAGGCACTCAGCCGCGGGCCCTCCAACAGCCCCCTGCACTCGCCCATCAGCCTGTTCGCCGTAGCCCGCCAGGCCGGCCGCCTGAGCGAACTGGAAATGACCTGCCGACTCAGCGCCTGCCGTCGTTTCAGCGAGCAGAAACTGCCTGGCAAGCTGTTCCTCAACGTCTCCCCCGAATCCCTGCTGGAACCGACCCACCAACCGGGCCGCACGCTCCAATTGCTGCAGGATTTCGGTATCAATCCCAGCAACGTGGTCATCGAACTGACCGAGCAAACCCCCACCGACGATTTCCAGATGCTGCAGAACGCCCTGCATCACTACCGCGACATGGGCTTCTCGATCGCCCTGGACGACCTGGGTGCCGGTTACTCCAGTCTGCGTCTGTGGTCGGAACTGCGCCCGGACTACGTCAAGATCGACCGACACTTCATCGACGGTATTCATCAGGACGGGCTCAAGCGCGAGTTCGTCGGCTCCATTCTGCAAATCGCAAAAGCCTCACGGGCTCAGGTGATCGCCGAAGGCATCGAACTGCCGGAAGAACTCGCGGTACTGACCGAGATGGGCGTCGACCTGGTCCAGGGCTACCTGCTCTGCCGCCCCCAGGAACAACCGCCGCAGGATGCCCATGCGCTGCTGCCCAAGTTGGAAAACACCTCCATTGCCCTCGGTGAAGATGGCAGCGACCTCAGTGCCTTGCTCAAGGAACAACCGGCGGTGACGCAGAACACCGCCACGGCAGCGGTACTGGAAGCCTTCCGGCGCCAGGCCAACCTCAACTCCCTGGCCGTGCTGGACGAGCAGAATCGCCCCTGTGGCATCGTGCACCGCCATTCGTTGTCGGATGCACTGCTCAAGCCGTTCGCCACCGATCTGTTCGCCCGCAAGCCCATCAGCCGGTTGATGAGCGATGACTTCCTGGCGGTGGAGCAGAGCCAGTCGCTGCAACAGGTCAGCCGGCTGCTGACCAGCCGTGCCCGGCAACGCATCGAGGAAGACTTCATCATCACCCACAATGGCTGCTACCTGGGCCTGGGACGGGTGATCGACGTACTGAAGCTGATTACCGAACTGAAGATCCAACAGGCCCGCTACGCCAACCCGCTGACCCTGCTGCCCGGCAACGTGCCGATCCAGCAGTGCCTGGCGCGCCTGCTGCAACAACAGCGCGAGGCGGTGATCTGTTATGTGGATATCGACAGTTTCAAACCCTTCAACGACATCTACGGCTACGGCCGGGGCGATGAGGTGTTGTTGTGCCTGGCGCAATGCCTGAACGAACGGGTCGATCCGAGCCGTGATTTCGTCGGTCACATCGGGGGCGATGACTTCCTGCTGGTGCTTGGCTCGGAGGATTGGCAAAAGCGCCTGAATCATCTGATCGATGACTTCCAGAACCAGTGCCGACGCTTCTATCGTGCCGAACACCTGGAGGCCGGCTGTTTCATTGCGTCAAACCGCCAGGGCTTGCGCCAGGAATTTGCCTTGCTGTCGCTGTCCATCGGTGCGGTGCACCTGAAGCCGCAGTCCTGCAGTCTGCTGGACGCCAGCCAACTGGCGGAACTGGCCTCCCAGGCCAAGCACCACGCCAAGAACGTGCCGGGCTACAGCATCCATGTGATCGACAGCAGCGAAATCACCTCGCTGGATGACAGCGCCTAAAGCCTCCTGGGACACGAGCCCGTCGCGACAAGATCAGGCCTCGGCCGACTCGGGATAATCGTACTCGAACACCCGTACCACTTCCGAAGCATGCCAGGACGCCGCCGCCACACCATCGGAGGGGCCGGAAAAACGTCCCAAGCGCTCGACACATTCGAAGAACCCCGTGCGCGGCAGGCGGCTGGCACCCTGGCTGATCACCAGGGAACTGCGCAACGGCTGCTCGGCCTTGGCATCCAGGGCTGCCAGGTGCTCCAGTGCCGCCGTCAGGGTCTGCATGGCCGGGCTGGGCAACTGCAGGCGCTCGAGCAACGCCCTATAGGTCAAAAGATGGCGCTGCCGGCGGGCCTGGTCGAGTTCTCCCAACAGGCCCTCCCAATGCTGACGACTGATGCGCACGCTCACGATGCATCCCTCCACCCGGCGACACCCAACTCCCAGGCCAGGCTGCGGCGAATCGCTGCATCCGGCTCACGTTCACCACTTTCGATCAGTCCCAGGTAAGAAGGACTGATACCGACGGTCCTGGCCAGTACCTCGATCGCCAGCCCCTTGGCTTCGCGCAGGCTGCGCAACTGATCGAACGTCGGCATGTCGGCAGACGCTTGCGCAGGAGGCGTATCGGAGGAGGTTGGCGAGGGGGATTGGCCATGCAAGCCGGCAGCCTTGAGCAAACTCTGGTACTGAGCCCAGGGCAGAACCGCATATTCCGGTTCGCCGTCGCGTGTAATTATTTGAAGATCCATTACTACACCCCGTAGGACGATTACACATAGCGAGTCAGCACTTTCCTAGTAACTGCATATTAACAGCCGCCAGGGTCGCTAGTGTGCTTGATCTTCGAACAGGGGGGACTCAGGTCAACTTTTATCGTCGCGTTCGAGCTGCAACTGCTCTGCGGTATCCGGCAGACGCTCGACCACCACCAGATGCTCGGGCACCTGACGTTCACGCCAGGCGCGAAACGCATTCAACTCCTGGTCCAGAGCGTTCATCACCCAAGCCAGTACCGCGATATCATCGAGCATGCCGAACACCGGGATAAAATCCGGGATCGCGTCGATCGGACTGAGGAAATACATCAGGCCCGCCACCACGATGACCATCGACTTGGCGCTGATCGCACGGTACTCGCCGCGCCAGTAAGCCAGACAGAGTACCTGCAGGAGTTTCAGGTCCTCCTTGAGCTTGCCTAACCGCCCCCCTTGCCGGGCACTCTTGCTCGCAACCGCGAACAACAGCGTAGGCAGACGCCCACGAAGCAGCAAACGCTGGGCCAGAGGGAGGAAACGCGCGAAATTCCAGGGTGCTTTCATCATCACTCCAGCAATCGGACGTACAAGGTTATCCACACAAATTGTGGATAACCTTGTGAACAGAGCCGCATTTCACAGCTGAAAGCCCCGTAGCACAAGGGCCAGACTCAGATCGGGCGTTTTTTACTCACTAAAAAAACCCATTATTTCATTGACTTGGCGACAGTCTACCCATACGCCTATTAGCTCAATGTTAAGACTGTTGCCGACAGTGTATGTTCGATTTGTTGCAGGTGATCATGCCCTGAAACGACAACGCCCCGTAGGACGGGGCGTTGGGATCAGCAAGCGCAGGATTACTTCGCGGCTTTCTCGGCCGGCTTGACTGCAGGTTTTGCTGCATCATCAGCCTTGGTCGGATCCTTGATCGCCAACAGTTCCAGGTCGAACACCAGAACCGAGTTGGCCGGAATCGCCGGGCTCGGGCTCTGTGCGCCATAGGCCAGGTCAGCCGGGATGAACAGCTTGTATTTCTCGCCCACGTGCATCAGTTGCAGACCTTCGACCCAACCTGGGATCACACCGCTCACCGGCAGGTCGATCGGGCTGCCGCGATCCACGGAACTGTCGAAGGTGTTGCCATTGGTCAGCTTGCCGGTGTAGGGAACGGACACCACGTCGGTAGGCTTGGGCTGAAGGCCGTCAGCTTTCTTGACGACTTCATACTGCAGGCCGGAAGCGGTGGTCACGACGCCAGGCTTCTTGCCGTTTTCCTCGAGGAATTTCTTGCCGGCAGCTGCCGACTCTTCGCTCAGCTTGGCCATGCGCTCTTCGGCACGCTTCTGCAGCGCGGCGAACGCCTCGACCAGATCTTCGTCCTTGAGCTTCTGTTCTTTCTTGCCGATGGCATCTTCGATACCTTGGGCCACGGCCTTGGAGTCCAGGTCGTCCATACCTTCCTGAGCCAGGCTCTTGCCCATGTTCAGGCCGATACCGTAGGAAGCTTTTTGCGCCGGGGTTTTCAGCTCTACGCTGGAGTGCGAATCGCAGCCCGCGAGTACCAGGCTAACCAGGGCCACCGCCGCCGCCAACCGATGCTGTTTCATGCTATTTCCTTGTTCATGCGCCTAAAGGGCGATCGAATAAAGTCGCGAGCTTATCAGGCGGCCGCGACCAATGGCTACCGGCATCAGAGCCGAAAACCGTCGATAAGTTCAGGTCAGCAAAGCATTTTACACAGCCCTGACAGTCTGTTTACGTCCAGCAGAACCGGCTTTGCGCCAATCGGGCCAGCATGGCCGGCCATCACGGCTACTTGATGCCGGGCAACAGCTCAGGCATAAGAGCATGACAACTCGACAGGGATCGTTATCTTGCGCATTTTTTACCGTGTGTTACTGGCTCTGATATTGCTGCTTGGCTTAGGCCTCGCGGTGATCCTCTACTACATCGCCAACCCGAAACTGCCGGCATACAGACCGGCCGAACAGGTGCATTACCTGGAGCAGTGGAGCGCGGCCGATCGCCAGACCTTCTACTACACGCCCCAGGGTACGCAGGTCAAAGGCCTGCGCTACGAGTGGTTCACCGCTCTGGAACTGCCATTTTCCGAACAACGCTTCGCCGCGCCGGAATATCTGGGACGTTTCGGCTTCCTGGTCGATCCCCGTCAACAGGCCACGGCGGATAACCCCGGCAATCTGCCGGTCGGCTTTACCCGCCACCAGAACCCCGGGAGCGGCGAACAGTACCTGGATATCACCTGCGCCGCCTGCCACACCGGCGAACTGCGCTACAAGGGCCAGGCCCTGAGGATCGACGGCGGTTCAGCCCAGCATGTGCTGCCCTCCAGCGTACCGACGGTACGTGGCGGCAGTTTCGGCCAGGCGCTGGTCGCCAGCCTCGCCGCCACCTATTACAACCCGTGGAAATTCGAGCGCTTCGCCCGCAAGGTCCTGGGCAACGAATATGACGCCCGCCACGCTGAACTGCGGGTCGCGGTGAAACAGTCGCTCGATACCTTCCTCCATGTCGCCTGGAACGATACCCATCGCGGCCTCTATCCGACCCTGGAAGGTCCGGGTCGCACGGACGCCTTCGGCCGGATCGCCAACGCCAGTTTCGGCGACGCCATTTCCGACAAGAACTATCGGGTCGCCAACGCCCCCGTGGACTATCCGCAACTGTGGGACATCTGGACATTCGACTGGGTCCAGTGGACCGCCTCGGCTCAGCAGCCCATGGCCCGTAATGTCGGCGAAGCGCTGGGCGTCGGCGCAACCCTGAATTTCTTCGATGCCAACGGCCAGCCGCTCCAGGGGGATGCCCGCTACCCATCCAGCGTACGGGTGCGCGATCTGCACAAGATCGAAGAAACCCTGCAACGCCTCAAGCCACCGACCTGGCCCGAGGCACTGTTCGGCAAGGTCGACCTGGCCCGAGCTGCCCAGGGCCGTGCGCTGTTTGGCGAAAACTGCGCCGGTTGCCACGTCCCCTCGGTCAGCGAGGAAAACGGCCGGCCAGTACAACACCTGACCAGCATCCCGCTGGCCACGATCGGCACCGACCCGAACACCGCGAACAACATCGCCGACCATCGTTATGATCTGAGCGCACTGCAATGGGATCCGGCGGAGCTGGCCACGCTGCCGGTCGAGCTGCATCCAAAGACGGACCAGCCGCTGGACCTGACGCAACTGTCGGTCGCCAAGGGCCTGGCCTATGTCACCGCATTCGTCGAAGCGCGTGCCTATCGCGATGC
>Ga0105251_10003069_pt1 | contig 12415 bp, 8 predicted proteins | sample KBSS64metaG_FD_80424 | JGI IMG/M metagenome (GOLD analysis project Ga0105251, IMG submission 80424) | Switchgrass rhizosphere microbial communities from Kellogg Biological Station, Michigan, USA - KBS S6-4 metaG | ecosystem: Host-associated > Plants > Roots > Rhizosphere > Soil | place...
AGGCCAATCAAGCGGCGCCTCGCAGCTGGGCTGGGATTGATCCATTTCCACGATGATATCTCCTGTCGCCTTCCGGTTCCAATGTACCGCAATGCCTTCGTTACGCAGCCCTGCCAAACTCCGAAATGGACGCTGTTTCAGCCGGTTGACGCGAATTTGCGCTTGCATCCGGTCAGAATGGAAGCCTGCCCGTCCGCAATGACAAAATGGAGCGTCCGCAAACGCCGAAATGGCGGGAAAAGGGTGACGTCACGATCCATCCGAAATGGATCGGGTTTTGCGCATTTGCGAAACGTCAGACAGCGGTACGCCGGGCAAAGTCGATGTAAAGGGCGCGCAGCCGCATCGCGACGGGACCCGGCGTGCCATCCCTGATGGGCTGGCCGTCGATCCGCACCACCGATTGGCAAAGCGTCGAGGCGCTGGTGATGAAGGCTTCCCTTGCCGTCAGAGCCTCCGCGACGGTGAAGGGGCGGCGGATTACAGCGATGCCGCTTTCCTCCGCCAGCGCGGTCAGGGCGGCGCCGGTGCAGCCTGCGAGGACCGCCTGCGAGTAGGGGCGGGTGATGATGCCCTCGTCCGTCAGGATGAAGGCGGTGGAGGAGGCGCCCTCCGTCACATGGCCGTCCTCGACCATCCAGGCTTCCTGCGCGCCCGCATCGGCGGCGGCGCGCTTTGCAATGGCCTGGGCCAGCAGGCCGATGCTCTTGATGTCGCGCCGCGCCCAGCGCAGGTCGGGCACGGTCGCCACCGCTATGCCGTTGCGCGCGGCGGGGGCGTCGAGAAAGGGCTTGGCCTGAACGAACATCACCAGCGTCGGTTGAATATCGGGCGAGGGCAGGAAGTCGCGGGTCACATCGGCCCCGCGCGTGATCTGGAGGTAGACGAGGCCCTCGGTCAGATCGTTGCGGGCGACCAGTTCCTTCTGCGCGGCCTCGATCTGCGCGAGGGAGAGAGGCAGGGAGATGCCGATCGCGTCGGTCGAGCGCTCCAGTCGGGCGAGGTGCGCGCCGCTGTCGATCAGCTTGCCCTCGATGACCGCTGCGACCTCATAAATACCGTCCGCGAAGAGGAAGCCGCGATCCAGCACGGAGATTTGGGCCTCGGCCAGCGGCACGAAGCGGCCATTGAGGTAAGCGACGGACATGCGGTGATCCCCTGATGCAAGGCGGCCGATCTGGCTTGTCGCAATCCCCGGGTCAAGCCGCTTGCCCGCGCAACGCCTTCTGCCGCCGCCGCTGCACGGACGAGCCTATCCCCATCGCCTCGCGATATTTGGCGACGGTGCGACGGGCAATGTCCATGCCCTTGGCGCGCAGCAGGTCGACCAGCGTGTCGTCGGACAGGATCGCGTCGGCGGTTTCGGCTGCAATCAGCGCCTTGATATGGCTTTTTACCGCCTCGGCCGACACTGCGCCCTCTCCACCGGCCGCCGCGACCCCGCTGGTGAAGAAATATTTGAGTTCATAGAGGCCACGCGGGCAGGCAAGATATTTGTTCGATGTGACCCGGCTCACCGTCGATTCATGCATCTGGATCGCTTCGGCGACGGCCTTCAGGGTCAGGGGTTTGAGATGCTCCACCCCCTTGCGGAAGAAATCCTCCTGACAGCGGACGATCTCGCTTGCGACCTTGATGATCGTCTTCTGCCGCTGGTCGAGCGCCTTCACCAGCCAGTTCGCGCTGGCAAGGCAATCGGCCAGCCACGCCTTGGACGCCTTGTCCTGCGGGCCGGAGGAGAGTTCGACATAATAGCTACGGTTGACCAGCAGGCGGGGCAGGGTGGCGTTGTTGACCTCGATCGCCCAGCCGTCCCGCGTGGGCCGGACGAACAGGTCCGGGGTCACCGGGGCGGCGCTGTCGTGCGAGAAGCGCAGGCCGGGCTTGGGATCATAGCCGCGCAGCTCGCGGATCATGTCCGCCATATCCTCCTCATCCACGCCGCAGATGCGGCGCAGTTGGGGCAGGGCGCCCCTTGCCAGCAGATCGAGATTGGCGAGCAGCTTCGCCATGCAGGGGTCGTATCGATCCGCCTCCATCGCCTGAAGCATGAGGCATTCGGACAGCGACCGCGCGCCGACCCCGGTGGGATCGAAGCTCTGGATCACGTCCAGCACATGTTCGACCTCATAAAGCGGCACGCCCAGCGCATGGGCGGTTTCCAGCAGATTGGCCTCCAGATAGCCGGCCTCGTCTATCTGGCCGATCAGCTGGGTGGCTATCGTCAGATCCATGTCCGACAGGCTGTTGCGGGCCTGATCCATCAGATGTTCCTGCAACCCCTGTTCGGGATTGGCGAAACTGTCGAAATCGGGCGCTTCGCCGCTGCTGCCCGATAGCGGTTCCATACCGCCCGATCCTGTGCCCAATCCCCTTTCAGGCCCAGCCATGCGGTCGGCGGGACCATTGTCGATGAAGGTTTCCGCGCCAAAATCGACGTCGAGCGGTGCATCGGCGCCGCCCAGACCCTGGCCGATCAGCTGGTCGCTGTCGCCGACCTCCGCCGAAACATCGTGTGCTTCAACCTCGCGATCGATGCCGTCGGCAGAAGGTGTGAAATCGTCAGACCCGCCCGCTTCCAGCAGCGGATTCTTCTCCACCTCACCCGCGCCAAAGGCCTCGATCTCCAGATTGGACAGCGCCAGCAGCTTGATCGCCTGCTGGAGTTGCGGCGTCATGACGAGCGATTGGCTCTGCCGCAGGTCGAGACGGGGCGCGAGCGCCATCAGCCGCTTCCCTTGCCAGTGCTGGGGGGAAGGGGCGCTTGCGTCATGCTAGAGCGAGAAATTCTCGCCCAGATAGAGCCGCCGCACATCGGCATTGGCGACCAGCTCGGTCGGGCTGCCGGCGAACAGCACCTTGCCGTCATAGATGATGCAGGCGCGGTCGACGATCTCCAGCGTCTCGCGGACATTATGGTCGGTGATGAGGACGCCGATGCCGCGGGTCTTCAACTGCTTCACCAGATCGCGAATGTCGGCGATGGAAAGCGGGTCGATGCCGGCAAAGGGTTCGTCGAGCAGCACGATCGAAGGGTTGGCGGCCAGCGCGCGGGCAATTTCGCAGCGGCGGCGCTCACCGCCCGACAGCGCCATCGCCGACGAATCGCGCAGACGGGTGAGGCCGAATTCTTCGAGCAGCTGTTCCAGCCGGGCCGCCCGCGCCGCCCTGTCCGGCTCGGCCAGCTCCAGCACCGCGCCGATATTCTGCGCGACGGTCAGGCCGCGAAAGATGGAGGTTTCCTGCGGCAGATAGCCTAGACCCAGGATCGAGCGGCGATACATGGGCAGGCCGGTGATATCCTGCCCGTCCAGCACGATGCGGCCATGGTCGGGCCGCACCAGCCCCATCACCGAATAGAAGCAGGTGGTCTTGCCCGCGCCGTTGGGGCCGAGCAGACCGACCACCTCGCCCTTGCCGACGGTCAGGGACACATCGGCCAGCACGATCCGCTTGTCGTAACTTTTTGCGATCGAGATGACGGACAGACCCTCTCCCACTTCCTGGGGCGGAAGGGGCGATGCCGGGGCTGTTCGGTCCTGCATCATCACGTCGTCCATCACTTCATCCTTGCTGCCGCATGGTTGATCACGGGTAAAATCCCTGGACCCGCGCGGCAATTGGCAAGCTTTGTGCATGGGATCGCCGCCGGAGCAAGGGGGAAAATCGTCTTTTTAGACCTTTAAGCCACGAACCGCGGCTAGATGGGTCTGGCGCAGGCGCTTTCAATGCGGGTTGTTGCGCAAAAGCGCCGGGCCGCCCGAAGGCAAGGATGATCCCGATTGGATGAAAATGGTGCGGTCGAGAAGACTCGAACTTCCACGGCCTTTCGGCCACAACGACCTCAACGTTGCGCGTCTACCAATTCCGCCACGACCGCACATTTTCCGGGTACCGGCGGGGCCGGTGCCTTGGTAGGAGGCGGCCCTTAGCAAAGGCTTTTGGGTCATGCAACAACCTATCTGCACAAGCGTTGTTTTGGACAGAGAAAGTCGGGGAGCGACGGAAGGATAGGGAAGGGTCACCAATGTCCGCGCGCTTCTGGTTGTTTTCATGTGTGAGTGCAGGGGTGGCGTTGACCGGAGGCTATGGCCTTGGCCTCTACGCCACCACATCGCCAAGAGCATGGGTTGAAACGGCGTTGCCGAAGGCGACGACACGGAATGATCCACCCTATGAGGCGGCGGCCTTGAACGGACCGGCGATCATCCATTGCAAGGGTTGCGGTCCAACGCTGGCCGATCGGCAGATGGCGGCTGACATGGCGGGCTGGAATGGGATGAACGATCCGTCGGTGCGCGAATATGCGTCGCAGGCTGAGGAGATACCGGTCGATGCCGTCGAACCGCCGCCCCCCGTCCGAACGCTGCCCGCTTCGGTCGAACGTTTCGCTTCGGATGAAGGCGGTGATTGGGGGACGGTGAGGATCGCCCAAGCTCCCAATAGCAAAACGCCCGCCGAGGATATCCCGGCGGACGCTGCCATATCCTATTGATCGTGGCGCTTATTCGGCGGCGACGACCTCTGCGGACGCATCGCTCAAGGGGTAAGCGAGGCGGCTGACCATCTCCTTCGGGCAAACCTGCCAGAAGTAACGACGCCAGCGGTCCCAGTCGTCCAGGATGGTGTTCGACCATTTGCTGTCGGTCGCCACCGCGTGCTGGGCGATCAGCGACTTCAGCTCCGCCTCCCAATGGGCGCTTTCCAGCCGCTGCCAGATGATGCTCTCCGGATTGGCGCGCGTCGGGAAGCTGCCATCCTCGTCGAGGATGAAGGCCATGCCGCCGGTCATGCCGGCGCCGAAATTGGCGCCGGTCCTGCCCAATATGACCGCGGTGCCGCCAGTCATATATTCGCAGCCATTGGCGCCGCAGCCCTCGACCACCACCTGCGCACCCGAATTGCGGACGGCGAAGCGTTCACCCGCCTGGCCCGCCGCGAACAGCTTGCCACTGGTCGCGCCGTAGAGGACGGTGTTGCCGATGATGGTGTTGTCCTTGCTCGACAGGGGCGAGGAGACGGTCGTGCGCACCGTGATGATGCCGCCCGACAGGCCCTTGCCCACATAGTCGTTGGCGTCGCCGAACACTTCCAGCTTGATGCCCTTGCAGAGGAAGGCGCCCAGCGACTGACCCGCGCTTCCACGCAGGCGCACGGTCAGATGGCCGTCCGCAAGGCTCGACATGCCGAACCGCTCGGTGACGGCGGCGGACAGGCGCGTGCCCACGGCGCGATGCGTGTTGCGCACCGTATAGGTGAGCTGCATCTTCTCGCCGCGTTCGAACACCGCGCGGGCATCCTTCATCATCTGCGCGTCCAGACTGTCCGGAACGGCGTTGCGCCATTCGGTCAGGCTGAAACGGCGCTGATCGTCGGGGGCGTCCACCTTGGCGAGGATCGGGTTGAGGTCGAGATCGTCTAGATGCTCGGCGCCACGGTTGACCTGCTTCAGCAATTCGGTGCGGCCGATCACTTCATCAAGGCTGCGATAGCCCAGACGGGCGAGGATTTCGCGAACCTCTTCCGCGATGAAGGTCATGAGGTTGATGACCTTCTCCGGCGTGCCGGTGAACTTCTCGCGCAGCTTTTCATCCTGCACGCAGACGCCGACCGGACAGGTATTGCTGTGGCACTGGCGCACCATGATACAGCCCATGGCGACCAGCGACAGCGTGCCGATGCCGAACTCTTCCGCGCCCAGAATCGCTGCGATCACGATGTCGCGGCCCGTCTTGAGTCCGCCGTCGGTGCGCAGCTTCACGCGATGACGCAAACCATTGAGGGTCAGCACCTGATTGGCTTCCGACAGGCCCATTTCCCACGGCGTGCCCGCATATTTCACCGAAGTCTGCGGTGAAGCGCCGGTACCGCCGACATGGCCCGCGACGAGGATGACGTCTGCGTGGGCTTTTGCCACACCCGCAGCCACCGTGCCGATGCCCGCCTGGCTGACCAGCTTCACGCAAACCCGCGCCCGAGGATTGATCATCTTGCAGTCATAGATGAGCTGCGCGAGATCCTCGATCGAGTAGATGTCATGGTGCGGTGGCGGCGAGATCAGCGTCACGCCAGGCGTTGCATGACGCAGTTTGGCGATGAACTCGGTCACCTTGAAACCGGGCAGCTGGCCGCCCTCGCCGGGCTTGGCGCCCTGGGCAACCTTGATCTCGATTTCCTCGGCCGACCCCAGATATTCGGCATGGACGCCGAAGCGGCCGGACGCGATCTGCTTGATCACCGAATTGGCATTGTCGCCGTTCTCATAGGGCTTGAAGCGTGCGGCATCCTCGCCGCCTTCGCCGGACACGGCCTTGGCGCCGATGCGGTTCATCGCGATGGCCAGCGTCTCATGCGCTTCGGGGCTGAGCGCGCCCAGCGACATTCCCGGCGTCACGAAGCGCTTGCGGATTTCGGTGGTCGCCTCGACCTCGTCGATCGGCACCGCCTCGCGGGCGAAGTTGAACTCCAGCAGATCGCGCAGATAGACCGGCGGCAGATCGCGCACGCCGCGCGAGAATTGCAGATAGGTCGAATAGCTGTCGGTCGACACCGAGGTCTGCAACAGATGCATCAGCTGCGCCGAATAGGCGTGCGTCTCGCCGCCATTGCGCTGGCGGTAGAAGCCGCCGACCGGCAGGCGCACCACGGCGCTGTCATAGGCGGCGTCATGGCGCAGCTTCGCGCTATAGTGGAGCGACTGATAGCCTTCGCCCGAAATCTTCGCCGGCATGCCGGGGAAGAGATCGTTGACCAGCGCGCGCGACAGGCCGACCGCTTCGAAATTATAGCCGCCGCGATAGCTGCTGATGACCGCGATGCCCATTTTGGACATGATCTTCAGCAAGCCTTCGTTGATGGCGATGCGATAGCGCTCGAAGCAGGCGTCGAGCGTCAGATCGCCGAACAGACCACGGGCGTGACGGTCGGCGATGCTGGCTTCGGCCAGATAGGCGTTCACCGTGGTCGCGCCGACGCCGATCAGCACCGCGAAATAATGGGTGTCGAGCGCTTCGGCGCAGCGCACGTTGATCGACGCATAGCTGCGCAGCCCCTTGCGGACCAGATGGGTGTGGACGGCCGCCGCCGCCAGCACGCCGGCAATGGCGACGCGGTCGGCATTCACCTTCTCGTCGGTCAGGAAGATTTCGGTGCGGCCTTCGCGCACGGCCTGTTCCGCTTCCTCACGGATGCGGGCGATGGCGGCGCGCAGCTGTTCCTGCCCGCCCTCGGCCGGGAAGGTGCAGTCGATCTCGGCTACGGCGGGGCCGAAATGCCCCTTGAGCTTCGCCCATTCGGACGAGGTCAGCACCGGCGAATCCAGCACCAGCACATGACTGTTCTGCGCGTCCTGCTCCAATATGTTGTGGAGGTTGGAGAAGCGCGTCTTCAGGCTCATGACGTACCGTTCCCGCAGAGGATCGATCGGCGGGTTGGTGACCTGGCTGAAATTCTGGCGGAAGAAATGGCTGACCGTGCGCGGCTTGTCGGAAATGACCGCTAGCGGCGTGTCGTCGCCCATCGAGCCTACGGCTTCCTTCGCATCCTCGACCATCGGGGCGAGGATCAGCTCCATGTCTTCAAGCGTCAGGTTGGCGGCGACCTGACGGCGCGTCAGTTCGGCCTTGTCCCATGCGGGCAGGGCACTGGGCACATCGCCCAGGTCATTGACCGTCATGAAATCCTTGATCAGTTCCGAATAGGGGCGCTCGCCCGCAATCTGGTCCTTGATCTGATGATCGTCGAAGATCACGCCTTCCTGAAGGTCGACGGCGATCATCTGGCCCGGACCCATGCGGCCCTTCCGGACGATGGTGGTTTCGGGCACCACGACCATGCCGGTTTCCGAACCCACGATCAGCAGATTGTCGCCGGTGAGCGTATAGCGCAGCGGACGCAGCGCATTGCGGTCCACGCCCGCCACGACCCAGCGGCCATCGGTCATCGCCAGCGCGGCGGGGCCATCCCACGGTTCCATCACGGAGGCGAGATATTCATACATGTCGCTATGCGCCTGCGGCAGTTCGGCGCTGGCCGACTGATAGGCTTCGGGTACGAGCATCAGCTTGGCGGTCGGCGCATCGCGGCCCGAACGGCAGATCGCCTCGAATACGGCGTCGAGCGCGGCGGTGTCCGATGCGCCGGCCGGGATCACCGGCTTGATGTCTTCGGAATGATCGCCGAAGGCCAGCGAGGCCATCTTGATCTCGTGGCTTTTCATCCAGTTCTTGTTGCCGCGGATGGTGTTGATTTCACCATTATGCGCGAGCGTGCGGAACGGCTGGGCCAGCCACCATTGCGGGAAGGTGTTGGTCGAATAGCGCTGGTGGAAGATCGCCACCCGGCTCTCGAACCGTTCGTCCTGCAAGTCGGGATAGAAGACCGACAGCGATTCGGCGAGGAACAGCCCCTTGTAGATGATCGACCGGCACGACAGCGAGCAGACGTAGAAGTCTTGAATCTGCGCCTCGATCACCTTCTTCTCGATCCGGCGGCGGATGAGGTAGAGGTCCTTTTCGAACTCGGCCTGATCGCGTTCTTCCGGCATCGGCCCGGCGATCATGATCTGCTCGATTTCGGGGCGCGTGCGCTGCGCCTTTTCGCCGATGACCGACACGTCCACCGGCACCTGGCGCCAGCCATAGATGGTGTAGCCCGCGTCGATGATCTCCGCTTCCACGATGGTGCGGCAGGTTTCCTGCGCGCTCAGGTCCGTGCGCGGCAGGAAGATCATGCCGACGGCAAGGCGGTTGGGCAGCGGCTTGTGACCGGAGTCCGCGATCGCATCGTCGAAGAAGCGCACCGGCAGGTCGACATGGATGCCCGCGCCGTCGCCGGTCTTGCCGTCGGCGTCCACGGCGCCACGGTGCCATACGGCCTTCAGCGCATCGATGGCCGACGCCACGACACGGCGGCTCGGGCGGCCGTCGGTCGCGGCGACCAGGCCGACGCCGCAGGCATCGCCTTCCATCTCGGGGTGATACATGCCCTCGGCCGCAATGCGTGCGCGCTCTTCTGGGCTGGCCATGAAATTGGTGTCGGTCATGATGACTTACCCTTGCATGTGGCCGTCCGTATTTTCGGGGCGCGGCCGCGGTCGTTCCGTTGGTTGCCGGCTTGGCCGGCGCGATTGTCAGTGGGCCTTCTTGGCGTCCGCGCCCAGCAATGCTGTGAGGCGCTCGCGTTCGGCCTTGGTCAGATCATTATAGGTTCGCGGTTTGGGCAGCTTGGCCAGTTCCTCCACGGAGGATTTCATGATCTCCGGCATGGCTCGCATCATTTCGGGCATGATCTTCTGCAAGCGCCCAATATAATGAGAGTCGGTGGCCAGCTCCATGAAACCTGCTCCGAATTTGGCGCCGACGGGCGTTTTCAGGAAGGCGCTGATCTGATCCAGTTCGGCGGCGCTGTAGCGATAGGCGAACGCCTCCGCCATGCCTTCCCGCATGTCCGGTTCATAACGGCCCATGAAACGTCCCATGGCCGGCATCATGCCATTGACGAGCACGTCCATCCGTTTGCGGAAATTGGGGTCGATGATCGCCATCATCTCCTCGATCGTGCCTTCGCCCAGACCTTCTGCCTGTTCCGGATCGAGGCCGCCCATTTTCAGGAACTCGCGGATCGGCATCTTGGTCATGCCGTCCATCATCGGACCGATCATCTTCTGCATCATCGGCCCCATCATCTTTTCCATGGTGCCGTTGGGCAGGATTACGGAGGCGATCGGCTCAGCCTTGGCGAGCCGTGCCGGATCGACGGATTCGACCGCCGCCGGAGCAGGAGCCTCGGCCTGCGCAGCGACAGGGGTCGCGAGCAGCAGGGAAAGGAGGAAAGCGACGCGCATCAGGCCGCTTGCCTTTCCCCGGCAGCGGCCTTGGCCTTCGCCTTCAGATAGCGGTGCATATGCTCGGTCACGTCGCGGCCGTCGCGGATCGCCCAAACGACCAGTGAGGCGCCCCGCACAATGTCGCCAGCGGCGAATACGCCGTCCATGCTGGTCATCATCGTCTTGTGATCGACGCGCAGCGTGCCCCAGCGGGTGACCGACAGATCCTCTGCACCGAACAGCTTGGGCAGTTCCTCCGGATCATAGCCCAGCGCCTTGATCACCAGATCGGCGTCGAGTGTGTATTCGGTGCCGGGATCGGCCTCCGGCGCGCGGCGGCCCGATGCGTCGGGCTGGCCGAGGCGCATTTTGGTGACCTTGACGCCGGTGACATGCTCGGTGCCTTCGAACGCGATCGGGGCGGAGAGCCAGACGAACTCGACGCCTTCTTCCTCGGCATTGGCGACTTCGCGCTGCGAACCGGGCATATTGTCGCGGTCGCGGCGATAGAGGCACTTCACCGACTTGGCGCCTTGACGGATGGCGGTGCGCACGCAATCCATCGCGGTGTCGCCGCCGCCGATGACGACGACATTCTTCCCCGTCGCCAGCAGCGTGCCGTCCTCATGCTCGGGCACGGCGTCGCCGAAACCGGCCTTGTTGGAGGCGGTGAGATAGTCGAGCGCCTTGACCACGCCCGGCGCGCCGACGCCCGGCGCGCGGATGTCACGAGGCTTGTACACGCCGGTCGCGATCAGCACTGCGTCATGGCGGTTGCGCAGCTCTTCCATAGTGGCGTCGCGGCCGACCTCGAAGCTCTCATGGAAGATGATGCCGCCATCCTTCAGGCGCTGGATGCGGCGCATGACGACGTCCTTCTCCAGCTTGAAGCCGGGGATGCCGTAGGTCAGCAGGCCGCCGGCGCGGTCGTGCCGGTCATAGACATGCACTTCATAGCCCGCGACGCGCAGATATTCCGCCGTGGTCAGACCCGCCGGACCTGCGCCGATGACGCCGACCGACTGGCCGGTCGCGGCGCCGGGCGCCAGCGGTTCGACCCAGCCTTCCTTCCAGGCGGTGTCGGTGATGAACTTTTCCACCGAACCGATGGTGACGGAGCCATGGCCCGAAAATTCGATGACGCAATTGCCTTCGCACAGACGATCCTGCGGACAGATGCGGCCGCAGATTTCCGGCATGGTGCTGGTCAGGTTCGACAGCTCATAGGCTTCGCGCAACCGGCCCTCGGCGGTCAGGCGCAGCCAGTCCGGGATATGGTTATGCAGCGGGCAATGGGTCGAGCAATAGGGCACGCCGCACTGCGAGCAGCGCGACGCCTGTTCCTCGGCCTTGTCGACAATGAAGCTGCGGCTGATTTCCAGAAAGTCGTCGGCGCGATCGTCGGCCGAACGCTTCTCGGGATAGGCCTGGCCCGTTCCCACGAATTTCAGCATTGGATTGTCAGCCATAATGAGTCCCTGAAAATGATTTCAGGGTGCGCATAGCAGAAAAACCCGCGGAGTCACGCGGATTCTGCCATTTATGTCAGCATCTATTACCTAAATTTCCAAGATTTTTTGCGCTGGCGAACGAATGCTGTAATAATCTTGCGCTAATTAGGTCCGGTTCGGACTTACCTTAGGGAGAGCCATATCAATGCGGTGATGCCGGCGATGATTCGATACCAGGCAAAGGCCACGAAGCCGTGACGGGACACCAGCCCGACAAACCATTTGATCACCAGCAGCGCGACGATGAAGGATACGACGAAGCCCAGAGCGATGCTATCCCAGCCGACCGCAGCCGACGTCAACCTGTCGCCATTCTTCAGCAGTTCAAGCGCGGATGCGCCCAGCATCGTCGGGATGGCGAGGAAGAAGCTGAACTCCGCGGCGGTGCGCCGTTCGACGCCCAGCGTCAGCGCACCCATGATCGTCGCGCCCGACCGGCTGACCCCCGGGATCATCGCAAGACACTGGATGAAGCCGATGCCGATCACCCGGATGAAGGGAATGTCGGCGATGCCGTGGAAGCGGTTTTCCTTCACCATCCGCTCGATCAGCAGAATGGCGATGCCGCCGATCAGCAGAGCCCAGGCAACGACCTTGGGCGCGCCGAGCAGCGCTTCGATATACTTATGCAATGCCAGGCCGATGACTGCGGCGGGAATGAAGGCGACGATCAGATTGCGCAGGAAGCGCCAACTGGTCGCTTCATTGCGAAGCAGCCCCATGCCGACTGCCCAGAACGTCCGCCAGTAGAGCACGACCACCGCCAGAATCGCGCCCAGCTGGATGATGACGTTGAACATCGCCCATATGGATGCGTCATAGCCCAGCAACTCGCTCGCCAGAATGAGATGGCCGGTCGAGGACACAGGCAGAAATTCGGTCAGTCCCTCGACAATGCCAAGCAGGATGACTGTCAGATAGTGCAGGTCCATGGGTCGGTCAGATCCTTGAGCGTCGGACAAAGGGAAACCCCCTCCCGGACGGAAGGGGGTGTAAGGCGGTCATGCCATTGTGCAGAAGCGAAAGCCACGCGCAAAGCATCTGGCTGCACGGCCGGTCGCGGCGCGGGCGATCTTGA
>Ga0105251_10003070_pt1 | contig 12415 bp, 9 predicted proteins | sample KBSS64metaG_FD_80424 | JGI IMG/M metagenome (GOLD analysis project Ga0105251, IMG submission 80424) | Switchgrass rhizosphere microbial communities from Kellogg Biological Station, Michigan, USA - KBS S6-4 metaG | ecosystem: Host-associated > Plants > Roots > Rhizosphere > Soil | place...
CTGCCGTGAAACTGACCGGTTCGCGCTTTGTTGTCATGCAGGGGCAGATTGCCCGCCTGCACCGTGCACTGAGTCAGTTTATGATTGACCTGCACACTGAGCAGCATGGCTACCTTGAAACCTCCGTGCCTTACCTGGTTAACCACGCAACGCTTTACGGTACCGGACAGTTGCCTAAGTTTGGCGAAGACCTGTTCCACACCCGTCCGCTGGAAGAGGAGTCAGACAGCAGCAACTATGCACTGATTCCTACCGCGGAAGTGCCGCTGACCAACCTGGTGCGTGACGAGATCCTCGAAGAGGATACCCTGCCGGTTAAACTCACCGCACATACACCGTGCTTCCGTTCCGAAGCGGGTTCTTACGGTCGTGACACACGCGGTCTGATCCGTATGCACCAGTTCGACAAAGTTGAGATGGTGCAGATCGTTACCCCGGAACAGTCTATGGAGGCGCTTGAAGAGCTGACCGGCCACGCTGAAAAAGTTCTGCAACTGCTGAACCTGCCATACCGCAAGGTTTTACTCTGTACCGGCGATATGGGCTTCGGAGCGACTAAAACCTACGATCTGGAAGTCTGGTTACCGGCGCAGAACACCTACCGCGAGATTTCATCCTGTTCCAACATGGGTGATTTCCAGGCGCGTCGTATGCAGGCGCGTTGCCGTAACAAACAGGATAAGAAGCCGCGTCTGGTTCATACCCTGAATGGTTCAGGTCTGGCCGTCGGCCGTACCCTGGTGGCAGTGCTGGAAAACTATCAGCAGGAAGATGGTCGTATCGCCGTGCCGGAAGTTTTACGCCCTTACATGAAGGGCGTCGAAATTATCGGCTAAGCAATCAGGTATCTGAAGACCCGGCCATGGCCGGGTTTTTTTTTGTCCTGCATCTGAAAAATAGGATTTATATCTCGCTGATTTAATCACAAATAAACGTTATCGATAACAGATGTGCTGGAGTGCTTAAAAACCTAATTTTTCATAGAGATAGAATTTAGCCCTATGTCGCTTAAGACGATTGTAACCCACTGAAGATTAGTAAATTAAATTGTCGGGCAGCAAAATGTGCTGCCGTTAAATTCCTTCCGTTGACTTTAAAAAAGCTAATGGCAAACTGCGCGCAATTTCCTTCATTTGCTTTGGTTTCTATCCCCTATGTCAACCTGGTCACGCCCCGTGATACTGCTGCTTTGCGGCCTGATGTTAATGACTGTCGCAATTGCCGTGCTGAATACGCTCGTTCCACTGTGGCTGACGCATGACTTACTGACAACCTGGCAGGTGGGTATAGTAAGTTCGTCTTATTACACCGGTAATCTCGCAGGCACGCTGCTGGCTGGCTGGTTAATCAGACAGTACGGCTTCAATCGCAGCTATTACCTGGCTACCGTGATGTTTGCCGTCGCGACCCTGTGCCTGGCGATGATGTCGGGCTTCTGGGCCTGGAGTTCAATGCGATTCATCGCGGGTGTCGGCTGTGCGCTGATGTGGGTGGTGGTTGAGAGCGCACTTCTGTGCAGCGGCACGGTGCGTAATCGCGGACAACTGCTGGCGGCCTACATGGTTGTCTATTACATCGGTACTGTGACCGGCCAGTTACTGGTCAGCAAACTCTCTACGGAATTACTCAGCGTGATCCCGTGGGTAACCTCGCTGGTCTTCTGCGCCGTACTGCCGCTGGTCTTTACCCGCGTTTCCAGTAATGGTGAAGCGACAGAGGCGGCTCCGGCCCGCATCTGGCCGATGCTGCGTCGTCGTAGTTCCCGCCTGGGTATTAATGGCTGCATCATCTCTGGCATCCTTCTGGGCTCGCTTTATGGCCTGATGCCGCTTTACCTGTCACATCAGGGAATGAGTGACGCAAATGTCGGTTACTGGATGGCGTTGCTGGTCAGCGCAGGTATTGTGGGCCAGTGGCCCGTTGGCCGCCTGGCTGATCGTTTTGGTCGCATGCTGGTGCTACGGGTTCAGGTTTTTGTCGTTATCCTGGGCGCGATGGCCATGTTGACCAATGCCGCGATGGCGCCTGCGCTGTTTGTGCTGGGCCTGGCAGGCTTCACACTCTATCCGGTGGCGATGTCCTGGGCTTGTGAGACGGTCGCCCACCATGAGCTGGTTGCAATGAACCAGGCGTTGCTGATGAGTTATACCGTAGGCAGTCTGGCTGGACCGGCAATGACCTCTGTTCTGATGCAGAATTATTCTGACCAGCTATTGTTCGTGATGATCGCGGCTGTGGCGCTGATTTATCTGGTTATGCTGCTGCGCAAAACGAATCATCAGGCTACGCCAGTGGCACATGCCTGATCGCCATTTGGCCAAAAGGGAGCGTTAAGCTCCCTTTTTTGTGGCCGATTGTTAGTACATCACTTCGTGGCCGTAACTGGCGAGAATGTTTTTCACGCGCTCCATCGTCTCTTTACCCGGCGGCTTTACGCCATCCAGCTTGTACTCTTCACCCATCGCAATCCATTTATGCTTACCCAGTTCGTGATAGGGCAGCAATTCAATCTTCTCAACGTTCTGCATATCACGGGTGAATTCGCCCAGGCGATGCGCGGTGTCATCGTCATCGGAATAGCCCGGTACGACAACGAAACGGATCCAGGTTCTCTTGCCTTTTTTCTGCAGATAACGGGCAAAGTCCAGGGTACGGTGACTAGAGACCCCCACCAGAATCTGATGCACATCGTCATTCATCTGTTTCAGGTCGAGCATCACTAAGTCAGTAACATCAAGCAGTTCATCGATCACCGGATCATAGCGGCGTACGAAACCGTTCGTGTCGAGACAGGTATGAATGCCTTCCGCTTTACAGGCGCGAAACCAGTCGCGCACAAATTCAGCCTGAAGAATCGCTTCACCACCAGAGGCCGTAACACCGCCGCCAGAGGCGTTCATAAAATGGCGATAGGAAAGCACATCCGCCATCAGCGCTTCAACGCTGATCTCTTTGCCGCCGTGGGTATCCCAGGTGTCGCGGTTGTGGCAGTAGAGGCAGCGCATCAGGCAGCCCTGAAAGAAGGTGATAAAACGGATGCCGGGACCATCGACGGTGCCGCAGGATTCAAATGAGTGGATACGACCGTTAACTGACATTGCGATGTGTTCTCCAGTGAGTCTGCCGGGACAGACGGCGCAATCTCTGTTGCGCTCAGGGCAGGAAATCGATTCTGGTGGGAACCTTGATAAAGATGACCAACAAAACAGACTTTTAAGGAAAAGGCTCCGCGAGGAGCCTTTTTATATCGGGTTGAGCCGTGATTACAGTGACTGTGTGAAGGTACGGGTAATCACATCCTGCTGCTGCTCTTTGGTCAGTGAGTTAAAGCGCACAGCATAACCGGAAACGCGAATGGTCAGCTGCGGATACTTCTCTGGATGCTCCATCGCGTACAGCAGCATTTCACGGTTCATGACATTGACGTTAAGGTGCTGACCGCCTTCGATGCTCGCTTCATGATGGAAGTAACCATCCATCAGACCGGCAAGGTTAGTTTTACGCACGTTATCATCTTTACCCAGCGCGTTTGGCACGATTGAGAAGGTATAAGAGATGCCATCTTTCGCATAGGCAAACGGCAGTTTCGCGACGGAAGTCAGTGAAGCCACCGCACCTTTCTGGTCACGGCCATGCATTGGGTTAGCACCAGGTCCAAACGGTGCGCCAGCGCGACGTCCATCGGTGTGTTACCGGTTTTCTTACCATACACCACGTTTGAGGTGATGGTCAGAACAGACTGTGTCGGCACGGCATTACGATAGGTGGTCAGCTGCTGAATTTTCTTCATGAAGCGTTCAACCAGATCGCAGGCCAGGTCATCAACGCGGGAGTCGTTGTTACCGAACTGAGGATATTCACCTTCGATGTCGAAGTCGATCGCCAGACCATCTTCATCACGAATCGGTTTCACTTTGGCATATTTAATCGCAGACAGTGAATCCGCAGCAACGGAGAGACCAGCGATACCACACGCCATGGTGCGATAGACGTCACGGTCATGCAGGGCCATCAGCGCGGCTTCGTAGCTGTACTTATCATGCATGTAGTGAATGATGTTCAGCGAATTCACATACTGTTTTGCCAGCCAGTCCATGAAGTGATCCATACGCTCCATGACGGTGTCGAAGTCCAGCACATCATCGCTGATTTTGTCGCCTTTCGGTCCAACCTGCATTTTCAGTTTTTCATCCACGCCGCCGTTGATTGCGTAGAGCAGGGTTTTCGCCAGGTTGGCACGTGCACCAAAGAACTGCATTTGTTTGCCGACAATCATCGGGCTGACGCAGCAGGCGATGGCATAGTCATCATTGTCGAAATCAGGACGCATCAGGTCATCGTTCTCATACTGCAGAGATGAGGTGTCGATTGAGACTTTAGCGGCATATTTTTTGAAATTAATTGGCAGTTTTTCTGACCACAGAATGGTCATGTTCGGCTCAGGTGAAGGACCCATGGTGTACAGGGTATTCAGGAAGCGGAAGGTACTTTTTGAAACCAGAGTACGGCCATCAACGCCCATACCGGCCAGTGATTCGGTTGCCCAGATTGGGTCACCTGATAACAGCTCATCATATTCAGGAGTACGCAGGAAGCGAACCATACGCAGTTTCATGACCAGATGGTCAATCAGTTCCTGTGCCTGTTCTTCAGTCAGTTTACCGGCTTTAAGGTCACGCTCGATGTAAACATCCAGGAAGGTTGAGACGCGGCCAAAGGACATGGCAGCACCGTTTTGTGATTTAACGGCAGCAAGGTAGCCGTAATAAGTCCACTGTACGGCTTCAACGGCATTGGTTGCCGGGCCCGAAATGTCGTGGCCATATTTTGCGGCCATCTCTTTAATCTGCGCCAGCGCACGATGCTGATCCGAGATCTCTTCACGCAGACGAATGGTCGCTTCCAGATTCACGCCATTCTCTAAATCGTTCTGCAGAGAGGCGAACTGGGAGAATTTATCCGCCATCAGGAAATCGATGCCGTAGAGAGCCACGCGACGATAGTCACCGATGATGCGGCCACGTCCATAGGCATCGGGTAAACCGGTCAGGATACCTGATTTACGGCAGCGCATGATGTCCGGGGTGTAAACGTCGAACACGCCGTGATTATGCGTTTTACGGTATTCGGTGAAGATTTTTTTCAGTGAAGGATCGAGTTCACGGCCATAGACTTTGCATGAACCTTCGACCATTTTGATGCCGCCAAAAGGAATCAGCGCGCGTTTTAATGGTGCCTCAGTCTGCAGACCAACGATTTTTTCCAGCGACTTATTGATGTAGCCTGCGTCGTGCGAGGTAATCGTTGAGGCGAGGTCGGTGTCGAAGTCAACTGGCGCGTGGGTGCGGTTTTCAATTTTGATGCCTTCCAGCACGCTTTCCCATAGTTTAGTGGTCGCTTCAGTTGCGCCCGGCAGGAACGACTCATCACCTTCATAAGGAGTGTAGTTTTTCTGAATGAAATCGCGCACATTGACGCTATTCTGCCATTCGCCTTCAGCAAATCCTTCCCATGCTGAAGCCAGTTTTGCATTAAGTTCGGTCATAATATACCTGCCTTATATGAAGAGACTTTACGGTCGGGCACAGTCAACGTCCTGTGCCGTCAAAATGTGTTTAATGGACCTGGTCACCTTTACGGAGATAGATAACCCAGTAGGTCAACCCAACCAGAATGCCGCCGCCAATGATGTTGCCAATGGTCACAGGAATCAGGTTGTCGAGAATAAAGTTGCTCACGGTAAGCGAGTGAAACTGTGCCGCCGTGGTGCCAGCAGCCTGCCAGAATTCAGGTGCCGCGAAGTCGCGAATGACAATGGCATAAGGAATCAGAAACATATTGGCGATGCTGTGCTCGAAACCGCTGGCGACAAACATGCCAACAGGCAAAATCATTACCACCAGCTTATCGGTCAGGGTACGGCCGGAGTAACTCATCCAGACGGCGAGGCAGACCAGCAAATTCGCCAGCGTACCCAGACAAACCGCTTCGATGAATGTGTGATGCATTTTGTGATCGGCGGTTTCCAGGACATTCAATCCCCAGGCGCCATTCGCGACCATATGCTGTCCGGCAAACCACATCAGGGCGACAAAGAAGAGGGCACCTGCAAGGTTACCGGCGTAAACGTTAATCCAGTTGCGGGCCAGCTGTCCCCAGCTGATGCGGCCACTGGCTTTGGCGACGACGATTAAGACAGTAGAAGTAAAGAGGTCAGCGCCACACACGACGACCAGCATCAGGCCGAGTGAGAAACAGACACCGCCAATCAGTTTGGCTATGCCATAGGGCATCGTGCCGCTGCCGGTGGTCGCTGTAATATAAAAAATGAATGCGATGGAGATAAATACGCCAGCGTTTATCGCCAGAAAGAAGGTGGTGAAGGGATGTTTGGTTGCTTTATAGATACCGGCGTCTTCGGCCACTTTCGCCATTGCGGCTGGTAATAAAAGATTAAAAGGGTTGTCAGTTTTCACACTAACTTACTCCAGAAGTTGTCTGGAAAAATACTAACAAAGGAGTATAGGTCAGGAATTGATATGGATCATGTTTGCCGACGTGGCAGCCTGTAAATCGCAGAGGAAAAGCCAAATAAATCTCTAACTGTTTGAAATTATTTGGTTAAATAAATTTTAAAAATGCAAAATTTTTTTAATGTAAAAAGACTTACCTTTTTGAAGGGCCTGCCTGATGAATAATTAATGGCTGATATGTTAATTAAAATGATTTGATGTAATTGAATGGATTTTAATACAGTTAATGTTCAACAAGGAAGGCAGAAAATTATGGCACCAGAAAAGGCCGGTGCCCTGTTAATCCTCTTTTTGGATCAGTCGCGTTATAACTTACGCATTTTTCCAGTAGAGACGCTTAGCCGCCTGCAGTTTTTCGTAAGCAGCAAGCAGGGACTGATGGGCCGGGAATGCCTGCAGTTCATCATCAACGGCCTGCAGGCCGTTAAATGGATGTTCACCACTGATGGCGGCTGAGGCTGCTTCCATCGCGCTTTCACCGTACATACGCAGGAAGGCGTGATGATACTGCAGCGGAACACGCTCATCTTCCATTGCCAGTAACAGCAGAGTCTGCAGACAACGATAGTAGTTAGCCCGCTCTGGCGTAAAGATGGAGCTGTTGAACTCCATTGTCCACTCTGTCCAGATCAGTGCCTGATCCAGATCGCCGCCCGCCAGCGCCAGCATCGCTTTTAATTCGCCAACACGCAGTGTGTACCAGCCGTTGTCTTTACCGGTTGCCAGACCCAGTAGTTCGCGAACGCGAGTGAAGTCGTCAAAACCTTCATCATCAAGCTGTCCAATCAGATCCAGATACTCTTCCGGATTCCAGTTGCTGTCAGGCATGGCCAGCAGGGTTTCACGAATGCCAGCGCCCATGCTGTTATTCGCCAGGAAGAGATCTTCGGCAGGGTAGATATCAGACATCCCCGGTACGATGATGCGGCAGGCATAGACACCCAGATGCTCGTAGTCAGCAATATAGACTTCCTGATCTTCAGAGGCAAAGATGGCCATCAGTGTGGAGAATTCCTGCTCGGTGCTGCCTGCAAATGACCAGTCAACAAAGGGATAGTCCGCTGTTTCTTTAAACAGATCCCATGAGATCAGACTGCTTGAATCAATGAAATGGGTCTCCAGATTGGCATGTTCAGCGACTTCTTCATCATCAAAAGTCGGTGGCGTGAACACATCAAGATCTTTCAGGCTTCGGCCCTGCAGCAGCTCCGTGACAGTTCGTTCCAGTGCCACACCAAAATCGGGATGGGCACCAAAGGAGGCAAAACAGGTTCCGTTGATCGGGTTAAACAGCACCACACAAATCACCGGATATTTACCGCCCAGCGAGGCGTCATAAGCGAAAATCGGGAAACCTTCCGCTTCAAGGCGGGCAATCGCTTCGATCACCTCCGGATAACGCTGCATCACCTCATCAGGAATCGCAGGCAGGCTGATTGCTTCCGCGATGATGCGGTTCTTGATGTAGCGCTCAAACACTTCGGACAGGCCCTGAACACGTGCTTCATTCGCGGTGTTACCTGCGGACATGCCATTTGAGACATAGAGGTTGCCGATGATATTCATCGGGATGTAAACCGTTTGCTGATCCGACTGGCGGGTAAACGGCAGGGCGCAGATACCGCGCTCAGCATTGCCAGACTGCAGATCAATCAGGCCGGAAGCCGTCAGAGCATTGTCGGGATCGTAAAACGCGTTCAGGCGCGCATCCAGAATGCCTTCAGGTAAGGAATCATCCTCAGGTAACGCGAACCATTTTTCATTGGGATAGTGAACAAAGTCGCCGTTCGCGATCTTTTTGCCCAGCCAGAAGTCAGCAAAAAAGTAGTTAGTTGAGAGACGCTCAAAATATTCGCCCAGTGCAGAGGCCAGCGCAGCTTTTTTACTGGCGCCCTTGCCGTTGGTAAAGCAGAGCGGGCAATCGCGGTCGCGGATATGCACTGACCAGACATGGGGAACAGGATTCAGCCAGGAAGCTTCTTCAATGTTAAAGCCGAGATCCTGCAGCTTGTTCTGGAAACGCGCAATGGAGTCTTCCAGTGCGGCATCTTTGCCCGGGATAAATGTTTGCGTCATAGTGCCGCTCTCTCTGTTGTCATGGGGTGCGTAAAGCGCGCAATGATACGGATTTTGCTTACAGACCGCTATCAGGGCGGGACATTTTTACGGGCTTAGTTTTTATCACATCGGCTCTCAGGCCAAACGTGGATTAATGGTGCTGGATGAAGCCTCACAAAATTCCGCGCTGGTTTGCATTGGTAACATAACCTCCGGCGAGGCATATTCAGAAAATGTGACCGCGCCCTGATTTATGATTGCAGCTATCAGTATGCAGTGATAAAACCGAATGGTTATTCATAACCGTTCGATATGACAGTGGTGAGGGGAAATGACGCAAGTTTATAATTTTAGCTCTGGCCCGGCGATGCTACCGGTTGAAGTCCTTCGTCGTGCAGAACAGGAACTGACGAACTGGCGCGGTCTGGGTACCTCTGTAATGGAGATCAGTCACCGCAGTAAAGAGTTTATTCAGGTAGCTGAAGAAGCAGAGCAGGACTTCCGTGATCTGCTAAAAATACCGGCCAATTACAAAGTTTTATTCTGTCATGGCGGCGCACGCGCGCAGTTTGCTGCTGTACCCGGTAATCTGCTGGGTCAGGCGACAACTGCTGACTATGTTGATGGCGGCTACTGGGCGCATAGCGCAATAAAAGAAGCGGAAAAGTATTGTTCCCCACGCACGCTGGATGTCAAAACAACCCGCGACGGTAAACGCGCTATCCTGCCGATGAGCGAATGGGCGGTAAGTGAGGCATCCGCTTACCTGCATTTTTGCCCGAATGAAACCATTGATGGCATCGCCATTGATGAACAGCCTGACTTCGGCAGTAAAACCGTTGTTGCTGATTTCTCCTCTGCCATTCTGTCTCGTCCGATCGATGTGAGTCGTTATGGCGTGATTTATGCGGGTGCGCAGAAAAATGTAGGCCCGGCCGGATTAACGCTGGTGGTTGTGCGTGATGATCTGCTGGGCCAGGCGCATGCCTCAGTGCCTTCAATCCTCGGTTACAAAGTACTGGCCGATAACGATTCGATGTTTAACACCCCACCGACGTTTGCATGGTATCTGTCGGGGCTGGTATTTAAATGGCTGAAAGAGAAGGGCGGTGTCGCTGAAATTGATCGTATTAATCAGGCAAAATCTGACCTGCTTTATGGCGTTATCGATCACAGTGGTTTTTACCGTAATGATGTGGCGACAGAAAACCGTTCACGCATGAACATTCCTTTCCAGCTGGCGGATGCGTCACTTGATGCGCTGTTCCTGGAAGAGTCATTTAAGGCGGGATTGCATGCGCTTAAAGGACATCGTGTAGTAGGCGGTATGCGCGCCTCTATCTATAATGCGATGCCGCTGGAAGATGTGAAAGCGCTGACCGATTTCATGGTCGATTTTGAACGTCGCCACGGCTGATTATTAAAATATCAGCACTAATGCTGATGCCAGACCTCGTCACACGGCGAGGTCTCTGTATTTTTGAGGATTTCGTTTCACATGCAGGACTCCCTGACTCTCCAACCCATTTCGCGTGTCGATGGCACCGTGAACCTGCCAGGTTCTAAGAGCGTTTCTAATCGCGCATTGCTGCTGGCTGCGCTGGCTAAAGGCACTACCCGTCTCACCAACCTGCTCGACAGCGACGATGTAGAGCATATGCTGAATGCGCTGACCGCGCTGGGCGTAAGCTATACGCTTTCAGACGATCGTACCGTGTGTGAAGTCACGGGGAATGCAGGACCACTGAACGCATCTCAACCGCTGTCACTGTTTCTGGGCAACGCCGGCACCGCTATGCGTCCATTGGCCGCAGCACTTTGCCTGGGCGAGCACGATATCGAACTGACCGGCGAACCCCGCATGAAAGAGCGTCCAATCGGGCATCTGGTCGATGCGCTTCGTCAGGGTGGCGCAACCATTGAGTACCTGGAAAACGAAAACTATCCGCCGCTGCGTTTACGCGGTGGTTTTACCGGCGGTGATGTCAGTGTGGATGGCAGTGTTTCCAGTCAGTTCCTGACGGCGCTGCTGATGACCGCGCCGCTGGCGCAGCAGGATACCTGCATCACGATTAAAGGTGATTTGGTTTCCAAACCTTACATCGACATTACGCTCAATCTTATGCAGTGCTTTGGCGTCGACGTTGAGAATCAGAGCTATCAGCGTTTCCTGATTAAGGGACAGCAGCAGTATCAGTCACCGGGCGATTACCTGGTGGAAGGTGATGCCTCTTCCGCTTCTTATTTCCTGGCGGCTGCAGCCATAAAAGGCGGAACGGTCCGGGTCACCGGTATCGGACGCCAGAGTATGCAGGGTGACATTCGGTTTGCTGACGTGCTGGAAAAGATGGGTGCTGCGATCGAATGGGGCGATGATTACATTGCTTGTACGGCTGGAAAGCTGCAGGCCATTGATATGGACATGAACCATATCCCGGATGCTGCAATGACCATTGCCACCACGGCGCTGTTTGCAGAAGGCACCACCCAGTTACGTAATATTTATAACAGGCGGGTAAAAGAGACCGATCGATTGAGCGCAATGGCGACAGAGCTGCGTAAAGTCGGCGCGGAAGTCGAAGAGGGTCATGACTACATCCGTATTACCCCACCTGCGACGCTAAAGCATGCTGATATTGGCACCTACAATGATCACCGTATGGCAATGTGCTTTTCTCTGGTAGCACTGTCAGATACGCCAGTGACCATTCTTGATCCTGGCTGTACAGCTAAAACCTTCCCGGACTACTTCGTTCAGCTGGCTAAAATCAGCCAGAGCGCCTGATATCTCTCTCTTCCGGTGCGGTTCCGCACCGGATCTCCCCGGATTTAATCTGGCTGTAACGGCCCAGCGATCCTCTGAATTAACTAAAATTACGAACCCGGTTAGTGCGAAACAGTAACCAAGCCGCGCTATGCAGCGTATAATGCGAGTCATTAATGGTGACCGAAAGGTCAGGAAGCACGCAGCAACAGGAGGGAATAATGACAGTAACTGCCCCGGTCATAACTATTGATGGGCCAAGTGGAGCGGGAAAAGGAACACTGTGTAAAGCGATGGCAGAATCGCTGCAGTGGCATCTGCTGGACTCCGGTGCTATTTATCGCGTGCTGGCATTAGCCGCGTTGCATCATCAGGTCGACATCGAATCTGAAGAAGCGCTTGTGCCGATTGCTGCACACCTCGATGTGCGCTTTGTGTCACAAAATGGTGACATGCAGGTCATCCTTGAAGGTGAAGATGTTACCGGTGAAATCCGTACTCAGGAGGGCAGCAACACCGCGTCACGTGTTGCCGCGTTTCCACGGGTGCGCGAAGCGTTATTACGCCGCCAGCGCGGTTTCCGCGAGCTGCCGGGATTAATTGCTGATGGACGAGACATGGGCACCGTGGTTTTCCCGGAGGCGCCAGTGAAAATTTTCCTGGATGCCAGTCCGGAAGAACGTGCTCAGCGCCGTATGCTACAGTTGCAGGACAATGGCTTTAATGTCAACTTTGACCGCCTTTTAGCCGAGATAAAAGAACGCGACGACCGCGATCGCAACCGCGTAATCGCACCTTTAGTAGCCGCTGGCGATGCACTGGTTCTGGACTCTACCGAGATGTCTATCGATCAAGTCATCGAAAAAGCGCTACACTATGCCCGCGAGAAGCTGGGTATTACGGCTTAACTGAATTTATCACCCTGTACCATGGATCAGGTGCCGGGCATGTGAAACAACCCCATCCGACATGAAGTCAGATGGACGTTAAATTGAAGAATCCTGAAGATTATCAATATGACTGAATCTTTTGCTCAACTATTTGAAGAATCCTTAAAAAC
>Ga0105251_10003072_pt1 | contig 12406 bp, 9 predicted proteins | sample KBSS64metaG_FD_80424 | JGI IMG/M metagenome (GOLD analysis project Ga0105251, IMG submission 80424) | Switchgrass rhizosphere microbial communities from Kellogg Biological Station, Michigan, USA - KBS S6-4 metaG | ecosystem: Host-associated > Plants > Roots > Rhizosphere > Soil | place...
TAAATAGTATTTATCAAGAAATTTAGAAATGATAAATGCATCTACCCATACTGTAAGCCAAATTGAAATTGCTTCAATTAAGCTCCATATACTAAACGAAAGCATATTTTTCAGGATACTAAAGCTATATTTTAATGATGGCTTCCATTCTGACTTATAAGTTAGTAATATTGCATTAAAAAAATGTGATGCTAAATTCCCTATAATAATTGACCAAAAACCCCAACCAATTATGGCTAGTGGTATGGTTACTATAACAGGTATACTTACCGTAGCCATTCTAATTACAAAAAGAGTTTTAAAATTAAAATCTCTTCTGTACAACGCCATTTGAATACTTATAAAAGCTGTAAATATAATTTGCAAACAGGCTACCGGAAGAACATAAGATAACTCTTTATTACCTACAAGTTCGGCGACTTCGTCTCTACCAATAGTAATTATACTCCATAACAAAATAGAAAGAATTAAATTAGTCCAAAAAGCAACATTCGCATAAGTATATTTTTCTTCGTTATTTTTAAACTCCTTTTGAACAATATATTTTTGAAAACCTGCATCTGTAAATATATCAACAAAGCTAATAACAATAGTAATTGTAGCTATTATTCCAAATGCTTCTGGATCAAGTATTCTAGCAAGAACAACATTTACTATAGGGGTAATTAACTTTGAAAATATTTCTGTTATAAATGACCATTTCGAAGCACTAAAAATATTATTGGAGGATTTTATTTTGCTCACTTATATATATCTCCTAATCTTAAATATTACATCTTTATTTAATTGTTAACCTTACTTAAATCAATCCATCCTCCTAACAATAAGTCATAAGAATAGGGGTTAAAGCTTTCATACCCTGATCCAGGATAAAAAGTTAACTCCCCAAAATATAAACGTCCATTTGATTCATAAAAATCTACTCTTACAAATGCAAAATCTTTTGATAAACGCTCTGATAATTCAATCATTTTTTCATAGTGGTTAGGTTTTGGAATATGCATATCACTTCTAGGGTAGTGCCGCTCAAAAGGCATTTTATTCCATTCTCTATCATAAAAATCTACGTTTAATCCCGTAGAAGCATTTCGATTTGAACAGACAAATGAACATTTAACTTCGCCATCAAAGCATAAAAATTTATAATCTTTAATATCTTCTGAGCTTTCCTCTTTTAAAAGTTGTTCACAAATGATTTTAGGTTTAATACCTTTATAGGGAAATTCTCTGTGTACCCAATAATAATCTTTTCTCAGCCACTTTTTTATACAATTTTTCAATTTTTTATGATCAATTTTTTGTTTATTAGTACAAATGAATACGTCTCCAGATGTGTGATTAGGTTTTAAAACAAATTCATTAGGTAGTTCTTCAAAACAAATATCTTCATAAGAACTATAAACTCCTAGTAAAGGTATGAGATATTCTTGCCCAATTGCTTGTGATATGTACTCCCTAACTTCATATTTATCAACTAATTGACTGTATCCCTTATTCTTATCATTCAGTTTTAGCCATTGTAATTTTTCGTTAAAAGATTTTGGATTCTCAATATCTAAAGTTTGATTCATAATCAGCTTATATTTCAAACGAATTACGAATTTTTCAGGTAATATTTTAGAAAATTTACTACTTAAAAGGTATATAGGTAGTAATTTAGGCGTTTGTATAACTCTTTGAATTTTCTTTAACATTTAATTAATTCACCACTTATATTTTTATAGATTTAACATAACTTCTTCATAATTTTTAATAATAAAGTGGACACTATAAACAGAGCGAAAGGATTTAGCTATTCTTTCTCTGTTTATAGTACTACTTTTCAAACACGATCGGAGACATATAGTTCATGCTGAATCAATTCGTTTGTAATTGTAAAACTCTCAATATATCCAAAACCTATTCCTTTAACTTATTCACAAGTTTAATCGTTTTGATGAAAAATTAACTCTTTCTTGAGAACACTATGAAACGATTTACTGCAGGCATTTTCATAACAGTTTCTTTTTCTATTCATGTCAGTGATAATTCCATGCTCTCTTAAAGCCTACTGATAAGATTTTGTCACATATTGACTTCCATGGTCTGACTCCTAGCTTCTGATTCTGCTTACCTATGGCTCATTTTGAGGGTTTCACTCCCCACTCGCCATCCAGTGGTTTTTCTTAAAAATAAGTCCATCATTATTGCTAAATACCGCTACCATTCTTTATCAAAATATATCTAACGTCTGAAAAACATACTTTTCTAGAGTGCTCTTGCTCTACTTTAAAATATTAATTGTGAAGGTTAAGAAGTACTTGATAATGGCATTTGGAATTCTCAGGCACTTTATACTTCTTAGCGATTTTAGGACTCATCCCGTTTTCATTCCTAACTTAGGCTACCGTTTTTTTGAGCCATACATGTCTAACATAATTTATTGCTTTTGTAAGCTTAAAACTGCCATACACGTTTCTCAATTCCACATGCCAGTGTTTTACTTGGCATATCAGTTGTTCTCTACATAGCTTTTGTTGACTCTTAACACTATCTCTCTAAGCATAAAAGTTACTTTTAAAAACACATAAAACTTCACACACCGTCTAATCTTCTAGTTTGATATTTTCATTTTCTACAAAACTAGAAGGTGTTTTTCACCTAGCTATGCAAGCTTTATTTTGATAGATCTAAGTAGGGCGACTTTCTCAATGTCCTCTATTACCATTTTAGCTGCGTATAACTTAAATTCTTTATCCTATTGTTTCTCATATTAAACATTCCCGCTAATTGTTATCATTTATAGAATCTGTTCATACTCCTTGATAATTCTTTCAAGTGAATAATAATTAGCTCTATCTTGAGAAAGGTTTTTTCCAAAAATAGAATCCACAATACCTTTGGCTAGAGAAGAAGAATTCAATTTTTTAACTAATATTCCATATTTATCATCTTGCAAAATTTCTTTAGGACCACTTTTACAATCAAAGGCCACAACTTTTGTACCGCAAGCCAATGCTTCTAACAAAGTATTAGGAAACCCTTCCCATCTAGAAGAAAGAACATATGTATTTGCATAATAATAATAAGGGTATGGATTACTTTTAAAGTCAACAATGGAAACACGTTTAGTAATATTTAATTCTTCAGCCTTTCTTAATAAATCTTCCTTTAGTTTTCCTTCACCTAAAATAGTAAGATGAGTATTAGGAACTTGTTTTGTAACTATATTGAAAGCCTCCAATAGGATATCAAAACCTTTTTGATAAGTTAATCTTCCTACTGATACAATGTTAACATTATCAACATTGTATGGGTTCTCCTCTATGTTTTTGTTGGCGTTTATATGTTCTAAATTTAGAGGATTGTATATATAAAGTACTTTATTCTCGCTTACATGTAAGAAATTTACTATGTCATCTTTCATGCTTTTACATTGTGCAATTATTGCATGGGCTTTTGGATATAGACTTCTATACAAAAATAATATTAGTTTTCTTTTTATAAGGGGTACACCCGTTAAATCTAATGACGGAGTATTAGCTTCCCGAATAATAATATTAGGTCTACCTTTTAATAATCCTTTTATGCCAAGAATAATTAAATTTAGATAGCCTAAGGTAGAAAGTATTGTATGAGGTTGAAACCTATTTAATTCCTTTATTAGTTTGATAATAGAATTTCTTACCCTACTTGAATTTAAGTCAACAATGGTAATATCTTGTGGAAGAAACTTGACATATGGTCCTTCTTTTTTTATCAAGATGAGTCTTATTTCATATTTTTCTCTATCTAAGTTACTTACGAGGTTTAATACAACTCTCTCCGCCCCTCCACCTCTCATTGATGGCACCACAATTGCTAGTTTCTTTTTCATACTTATTACTCCTATTTTAAATATTCCTTTTTTTATAATTACCTCTCACTAATAGCCCTACTATTAAAAATCCTAAAATCATATGGAAATTTCTATTTATTATATGTTGGGGATCGCCATATAATATACTCCTAATTGGTACATTTATGATTAGGTTTGCATATATCGCATACCTAATACCTTTAAGAGAAATTTTCTGTACAAATCTATCAATGACTAATAATAAAAAGCCAAAAATCAATCCTATTACTACTACACCTAAAACTGAAGCTTGCATATACCCTAACATTAATATATCGATTGGAATCTCGCCTGTTATACCACCTACTCCTTTCCTAGCTCCTAGAATCAGGTATGTATTAAAGCTAGAAGCTGTTTCAATACCAAACATGCCAGACCAAATTTTTTGTGGGAATATAAATAGTGGGCCTGCTATAATATCTTGAAACCATCTAAATTCAGGGGAATATGCCTGAGCTATGTACGACATAAAAGGAAATGATAACTCTTTTGAAAAAAACTCCATTATTCCTAATTTTTCGCTTGTTTCTCCTAATATTGAATCAGACACTATAACTAAAAGAAATGCGCCTACCACAAATAAGATCAGTCTCTTGAGGAATGCAAAAGCAGATTTATTAAAATAAAGAATATAAGCTAATATAAAGGTTCCAATATATGTTACTAATGCAAATCTTCCTTCCCAACTATAAAGTACATATATAGAAAATAAAAAGGATAACAACATTCCAATCAATACCATCATTTTATTTTTACGCTTTTTAGAATACATCTCTAGTGCAAGACCAAAAAATAAAATTGATGAAAAAAAAGTTAGTCCTCCAAATGGTTTTAAAAAACTAAAAGAACTTGAAACAGCTGGTATACCAGCACGTAAGGCTTTACTATATTCTAAATACTTAATAAACCCCCCATATGGTAATGTGTAGAGGAAATAAGAAGCAATCCCTAACAAAAAACTCAGCCAAGCTACTAAATAATATCTATTTCTTAATAACTCATTTTCACCTGATATATTTTGTACCTTAATTCCTTTAACAGGTAATAGCCCTTTACCAACATACCAACCAAACACACATGAAAGAGCTAGAATTACATTTAGCATAAGATAATTAATCACTGCACTTATGTCATATTGTAATAATAAAGAAGATTTATCAACAGGATTTTTCCCCTGATTTGTAGACCATATTACTATTCCAAATCCTATGCCATTAAATGCTCCTAGAGACAATAAGAACCATTCTAATAGTTCTAACTTATTTTTTTTAAATAAAGAGAAGAATACATAGGCATACAGCACAAACGTTAATATTAAACCACCTATTACAGCTAAAAATGGAATCATACTATTTTAGAATCCTCCACCTTTTCAATTATAAACTTTTCATACCACTTAGCTCCTGTTTCAATATCGTAACCTGCCTTAGTTAAATCTTTGATTGTATCTGTATTCCTATCACTCTCATTTTCATACTTTAAAGCTTCACTTATCCAGTTATCTATATGACTATCAAGTGGTATATATTTTATCTTACTAGTCAATCGAACCTCTTGTGTTACTGTATCTGCAACTAAAGACGGAAGCCCTGAGGCCTGAGTTTCAATTAGAGTAACTGGTAACCCCTCATGTAAAGATGGAAATAAAAATAGGTCCATTGATTGTAAAAGTTCTGGGATATCAGAACGAATTCCTGTAAAAATTACACTATCTGTTAGACCTAAGTCTTGTACCTTTTTCTCAATCTCTTTTTTAAGCTCCCCATCACCTATTAATAATAGTACGGCATTACTTTTCTTTTGTTTTATTCCTTTAAATATGTCAATTATAAAAGTATGGTTTTTTTGTTCATGAAATCTTCCTACATGACCTATCACAAATTTATTAGTTATCTCTAATTCATCTCTTTTAGCCATTCTTGTATATTCGTTGTATTGAAATTTTTTAGTATCAATGGCATTCTTTAAAAGAATAAAGTTATTTTTTGCACAAGCCCCCTCTCCAAATAACCACTTGCCAGCTGATAAAGAACAAGCAAACAAGTAATCTGCAATAAATCTTATCCTGAATTGAAAAGAATTTTTCACAAATGCTGATAAACCTGATCCAGAAGAAGTATTATGACTATGTGCAATAGTAATTAATCCGTATTTTTTGGCTATTCCTAGATATATAGATGCTGTACTTCTCATATGCCCATGAATAACAGTATAGTCAGAATTATGTTGAAAAAATTGATTCCATGCCTTCTTATAAGCTAAGTGGTTAGTCCCCTTATATCTAGGCATTCTATGAATTATACCTCCCAACTCTAGTATTTCTTTATCATAATCGCATTCACTATCTGTATGCACTACAAAATCAAATTGTACTTTGCTACGATCTATGTTGCGGTATATATTCATAGCCATTGTTTCAGCTCCACCACGCCCCATACCACCTAGCACATGCAACACTCTAGTTCTTTTCCCCATGATTCAGTCCTCATTTTTATTTAGTATGGTATTTATTATAAGTAAATTATAATAAATTATATTCTATCTATTATTACTCTGTTTACTTTATTTACGTCAAAGCGCTCTTCACAAATTTCTCTACTTCTTTTTCCCATCTCAGGTATCTTTGTATCATTTTCAATAAACCATATCATTTTTTCTACTAAGTCCTCGATACTTCTAGGTGCAACTAGAAATCCATTTTCACCATGTTCTACTGTCTCACGACATCCAGGAGAATTAGTAGTTAAAATCGGTCTTCCCAGGGCCATTGCTTCAAGAATTGATCTTGGTATTCCTTCAGGGTAATATGATGGAAGAACAAAAACTTTACATAATTGAATGTAAGAGGCTACATTTTCTACCTTTCCTTTAAGCTTAACAGCTCCCTCACTAACAGCTTTATGTAACCGCTCTTTATTAATACTTCGTTCTTGATCATCCATAGGACCTATTAGATAGAATAATGCTTGAGGATACAACCTTTTTACCTGTATAGCTGCTTCAATATACTCATTAACCCCTTTACTACCTGTCAATCTGCTTAACATTAGAAAGGTTGGTTTTTGTCCTATCTCCTGAAATGCATACGTATCTAAGTTTACTCCTGAACCATTAATTGTATTGTAATTATTTTTCGGCAAAAGTTTTTTCTTTCTCAACATCTTTAAGTCGTCCTTGTTTTGAAAGAATATATCACTAGCGAGCAAGAATGCTAACCATAGCATAGGATAAGAGAATATTTTAATAATCTTCCCCTTAACCCCAGAAAGTTGAAATAATCTTCCAGAACCATTAACAATACATATAATCTTTTTTACTCCAGCTAGTTTTGCTCCAATAACCATAGTTGGAAATGTTTTAATACCATAAGCTAGCAATGTATCGATATTATTAGCTTGCATTACTTTCTTGGCCGCGAACAGACTTTTAATTTCGTTAAAAGGATTTACATTATTACGCCCTACTGGTATTGATAGAAATTCTACTTCTAACTCTTCAAAATCTGGATTAATGGGGTGATTAGATTCTTTTCCTATGTACACTATTTCATGACCCTGTTTCTTCAAATCCTTTATAAGCTCTTTCCTGTCTATTCCCTTATCACAAGTTACTATCATGGAAATTGCAACTTTCACAGTATTCACCTCTGTTAACGAACTATCGCTTACCTAACTATTATTAAATAAAATTTTATTGTTCAGTAAATATCTTTATTTTACTGACTGCTTCTTCACATATTTCTATTGCACTTTGAACTACCTCATGTTGAGTAATGACAAATCCTATCCGATCATTACTGCTTTTAATATCATTAACTTTGTCACCTATCTGTTTAGTAAATACAATATTTCTCACTTCTGATGTACGTTTTGCGTCATCCACACCTATTATGTCTTTTATTTTTCCTTCTTTAGCCTTAAAGTAGCGAATTGCTGAGGCCTTTCTAGTAGACTGATTTAACATAGGCTTATTACCTAAAGCAATTTCTATACATGCTTCCACCATATCTACCCCTGTAGCATAAGGAACTAAATGCGTCGTAATATTATCTCCACCTAATCTAGCTCCCACCTCTACAACCTTTGGTCCCTGCTTAGTAACAATAACTTCTGTGTGAGTAGGTCCTTCTTTTATTCCCAAAACCCGAATTGCATTTTTCACCAAATTTGCGATTTCAATTTTAATATGTTCTTCTAATTGAGACGGGATAGAGTGTCCCATCTCTACAAATTCAGGTGCTCCGGTAGTTACTTTATCAGTAATAGCGATAATTTCAGTTATATTTTCATAAGTTAATGTTTCCACACTAACTTCTGGTCCTTCCATGAATTCTTCTACAATAATTTCTCCACTTCTAGAGTATTTCTTGCTGTAGTTAAAGGCTCTCTTCCTTTCTTCTAAATCTTCGTGGTTTTCCACTAGAACTACTCCCCGACTGCCTGAATTATCAGCTGGCTTTACTATATATTTCCCTGAGAAATTTTTAGTAGCATAGAAATATTCCTCAAAAGTATTTATGTTATAAAATTTAGGAACAGGTATATTATTTTCATTTAAAATTTGTCGCATTAGTACCTTGTTTGTAACATTTAAGGCCGTAGAAATATTGATCCCTTTTATATGTAACTCTTTTGACACCTCCGCTATAGTTCTAAGCGGAAAATCACTAGCGAGAGTCATAATACCTTCAATCTGGTGATATCTAGCTGCATCAGTGACTCTTTTTACATCTAAAGTACTAATATTTATTCCAATATCTGCATATTGAAATCCTACAGCGTTAGGGTCCATGTCTACAGCAATTACTTGTAATCCCATCTTTTTAGCCTTTATGATAGCTGGTAGCTGAAGTATGCTGGCACCTAGTATCATGATTTTTTTTTTCATTTTTACAGTTCCTCTCATTTAGTATTTATGATACTCATTATTACCTTGTCATAATATTTTCCAGATTTATAAATACTATCTCTTAGAATTCCTTCTTTAATAAAGCCTACTTTTTCATAAGATTTAATAGCTCTAGAGTTATAAGAGAAAACAATTAAGGACAGTCTATGTAAATTTAACTCATCAAAAGCAAACTTTATCATAAGTTGAAGAGCTTCTGTTCCCATCCCCTTTCCCCAACAAAGAGGTTCACCTAAATATATATATACTTCAGCACTTCTATTAATAAAATCTGTATTATTAAAACCTACAATACCAATCAAGACTTCGTTATCTTTTTTTTCTATGCCAAATAATTTATTTTTCTTCTCTAAAGCCTTGTCTTTAAACCATATTTCGTGTTCTATATCTGACACAGGGTATGTACCCCCTGTCAACTTTCTCAATTCAGGATTATTTACCCACTCTAATATTTTATCTGAATCTTTTCGTTGTATTGCACGTAGTCTAACTCTTTCTCCGTTTATCAAAGAATCCACCTCCTAAAGGAATTTTGGATGGTTAACAATAAACTATATAACTTTTTTAAGATACCAAAGTTTTTATTGAAAGGGTCTCCAATAGCCTATTGTTTCATGAGTTTATATGAAATTAAATACAATTATGTGATTTATTTTCTGGATTTTCAAGACAATAAAAATGTTGCATTCTAATGAACTTAGTCTTAATGATTTTTAACGTAGTTTCTGCTACTAAGCTATTATAAGGACATGGTTTCATACTAAGCGGTTCTAATGCATCATCAATAAGCCTGTTTTTGAACTCATTTCTTCAATTTATATAGAAGAGACCGATCTTGAATACACTGTTTTTATCAACTCTAAAGCACAATAAACGAGTAAAGCCTTTTTATGATGACCAGCACAGCAGCACTATACCTCATCGTTTCATGGTTGAAGAGATTTATACATATCTATACTGCGATTTTTCATGTACTCTGACATATGTTAAATCACTCACCATGACAGTCACACTTTATATTGTGCAAATTGTCGTTTAAGTTCATTTTTTTCTTACTCTTTTGTTCCTCTAAAATGCAACTTAAATTGCGCAAGCGTATAAACAACACTAGACCTCACTCTTCCATAATTTATCCAATTCAGCTACTATAGGCTATATTATCTGTACCTTAATTTTTCTGTTTAGTTAAGTGTAGCTGATTCACTTAGTACTATTAAGATTGCACATCCTTATCTGTTAAATTTATATTTTTCCTTAAAGCAACACTCATAACAGTTTTAAAGAATATTTTTAAATCCAATTTCCATGAAAGATTTTTAACATAAAATACATCGTTCTCAAATTTCTCTTTCTGAGTATTTGAGTTTCTATAATAAGCTTGGTTATATCCTGTGATTCCTGGACTTACGTCTAACTTATGAATATCTGTCTCACTATAGAATTCTACTGCTTCTGGCAAATCAGGCCTCGGACCTATAAAGCTCATATCCCCTTTGAAAACATTTATAATTTGAGGTATTTCATCTAAACTAGTTTTCCTTAAAAACTTACCCACACTAGTAAGCCTTGGGTCACTATCCGAATTAAAGGTAGAACCGTCTACATTTCTGATGTCAGGCGCATCCATTTTCATAGATCTTAATTTATACATTTTAAATATCTTTTGATTTTTTCCTAACCTCTTTCCTAGATAAAATATAGGGCCTTTATCTTCAATTTTTATAAATACACCAAATATCAATACTACAAATAAAACTATAGGGAGTAATAATAAGGAAAAAATGACATCAACTGTACGTTTAATAAACTTAGCATACATAGTTATATGCACTCCCCTTTACCTTTTAGGATCTCCTTTAAACTTTCAACAATATATTTTATATCGCTAAAAGTTAACAGTGTGTGTAAAGGTAAAGTTATTTCATTTTCATACATTTTATAAGAGTTGGGATAATTCTTAATATCAAAACCTAATTTTTTATATGCCGTGAGTAGAGGTAAAGGTTTATAGTGAACATTGCAGGAAATTCCCATATTAGCCATTTCATTAATTATTTCATTTCTTCTGTGACAATCAATATTAGGAATACGTATAATATACAAGTGACCAGAAGACAGGTAGTTGTCATTATAATGAGAAAAAACCTCAATATTTAGTGGAAGCAATGCTTCGTTATATTGCTCTATTATATTTTTTCTTTTTTGTAATTGGGTTTTATATCTACCTAACTGAATTAAACCAATTCCAGCTACGATATCTGTCATGTTACATTTATAACCTGGATAAAGGATATCATATTCCCAAGCACCTTTTTTGGTCTTTGCTAAAGCATCTTTAGACTGTCCATGAAGACTATATAGCATATATTGTTTATAAAGTTCTTCATCATCTAAATTAAGGTCATTACGCCAAACTACCGCTCCACCTTCCGCGGTAGTCAAATTCTTTACAGCATGAAAAGAATAACAAGTAAAGTCTGCTACTTGACCACATTTCTTTCCATTTTGCTCAGCTCCGAAAGCATGCGCCGAATCCGCCATTACAATTATCCTGTTAAAAACTTCTTGAATTTCATTATTCGGTTTAAACAAATGTTTTTTACTTTCTACTGCTTCATATATTCTCTCGTAATCACACATCTTTCCTGCTAGATCAACAGGAATAACAACTTTTGTTTTCTCTGTAATTGCCTCTGCAAGCTTTGAATAATCCATTTCGAAAGAATCCGGAGCAGTATCTACTAACACAATTTTTGCTCCAACATGATCGATAACAGAAGCCGTTGCAGTATAAGTATATGCAGAAGTAATAACCTCATCTTCAGGACCTACTCCTAAGATACGTAAAGTAAGTTCCATTGCTGAAGTGGCTGAATTTAAACATACAGCTTTATTAGTGCCTACGTATTCTGCGATTCTTTTTTCAAATTCTTTTGTCTTAGGACCAGTTGTAATCCAACCAGATTTTAAAGCACTTACTACTTCTTCTATTTCAGCCTCTGTAATATCTGGTGGTGAAAAGGGTATATTTCTGATTTCTGTACTATTCATTTTAGACTACCTCACGATTTATTATTTATGCCTATTAAGAAAGTAAATCTATCAATTAACACTTCCAACTAGCAAACTTTCACGATCGTTTGCTAAATTCAGCACATAATCCCTAGTATACTCTGTATCATAAACATTGTAATTATCAACCAACGTCGAAACTCGAGAAAAGTCCACTTCTACAGATTTTCCAATAAAGATTTTAGGGAAAATAGCCTCATCGTGTACTTCATCTTTTCCTAGAAGCTCTTCGTACATTTTCTCTCCAGGTCGAATTCCTGAATATTTAATTCCAATCTCTTCTTCTTTATAACCTGAAAGTTTAATTAGATTTTTTGCCAAATCTACAATTTTAACAGGTTCACCCATGTCTAATACAAAAATTTCTCCGCCACGAGCAAGGGTCCCAGCTTGCATTACTAGCCTAGAGGCCTCTGGAATTGTCATGAAATACCTTGTCATTTCAGGATGCGTCACAGTAATAGGCCCACCAGCTTGAATTTGCTTTTTAAATAGTGGAATTACACTACCTCGACTACCTAGCACGTTTCCAAAACGAACAGCTACAAA
>Ga0105251_10003074_pt1 | contig 12399 bp, 15 predicted proteins | sample KBSS64metaG_FD_80424 | JGI IMG/M metagenome (GOLD analysis project Ga0105251, IMG submission 80424) | Switchgrass rhizosphere microbial communities from Kellogg Biological Station, Michigan, USA - KBS S6-4 metaG | ecosystem: Host-associated > Plants > Roots > Rhizosphere > Soil | place...
GCCTGAAAAGCAAGGGTCGCCACTCATGCCCGGCGCACCCGAAGAACAAGCGCCCAACAGCAACGTGCCGGTAATCATCACGACTTTGACGAGGTTCGAAATCATTTTTTCAGTTCCCTGTGGACTGGACCGTGGGGGCTTATCTTGAGGAAGATCGTAGACCTCAACGGTGGAAGGAATTATGAAACTTTGCTGGGGGACAGCGTCGGTTCAGGTTGCCGGCCTGGGGCAAGACGGGGGGATTATCAGGCATGTGACCATGCTGGCTGGCGGCAGGCGCGACCTGCTCCTCGGTAATTGGCGGGCATTAACCGGCGTGGCGGACAACCACCTGCCCCGCCCCTTTCGATCTAATCACGCAGCAATCCCGAACTGTAGTGGTTAAGCTGCTACCGATCTCACTGCCTCCCGCGTTCATCTTGGCCCCACTGCCGAGCCCATGACGACCATCCAACGCCTGGCAACCCGCGGAAAAGCAGGTGCTGGTGCTCACGCCTGAGCAGGCGCCAGGTAACGCAACAGGTGCAATGAGGATGGATTCATGGGGGGCGCGCAGTATTCAAGTCACCGAGGACTGAAGCGTGAACGATTTTATCGTGCAGGCGATCCTATGCCGCAAGACAAAGGGCATGATGAAACTTCAATGCATGAAAGCTACGGTTCAGGTGGTGCCAAAGAACGAGTCCAAGCCGCACAAACGGGAAATATTCTCATCTAAATCGACTGATAATATTACATGCCGTATTGTGTTTTTTTCTCTACAATTCGGAAATGCAAAGTAAAGGAATTTTTTGTGAGCACTTCAACGAATTCGAATAGCCGTCGTACTGATGATGAAATAGATTTGATTCCACTTATCCAAGCCTTATGGACAAGTAAGAAAATCCTTATAGCCACAACGGTAGCAGGCGCTATCGCTTCATATGCAATCTATGCAACCGCCCCCGCGCAATGGACTGCTAGCACATACCTTACCAAAGCCTCGCTCTACAGCTTATATAAAGAAGTTAAAGAAAAAGAACCCGCCCCTACTGCGATCCCACACTCGCTGGAAACCGACCTGTACAGCTCAATACAAAACGACGTGTTCTATACCGCCATGGGCGTCATGGCGGCTCAAGCCATTACACTGAAGGAAGTGCCGCCCAAGACAGGCAAAAACGAATCCTTCCTGTACGTCGCATCGACAACGGCCACGACTGAAGAGTCGGCAAGAACGCAACTGAAATCCGCGCTGGATACTGCCAACAACGAAGCCATGGCACTTAACTTACCAGCGCTGGCTTCTGGAAAAAGCGTACGCGCGTTCAACGTTCTCGACGAAGTCAAAACCGTTAACAATAAAAACTCAAAAAAACTCCTCGCACTGGGCGCCTTCCTGGGGTTTATTCTGGGTAGTTTTTTTGTATTGGGCAGATTTCTCACGCGGCAATACAAGCAGCCGAAGCGTTCTTAGAACGCTCTAGAGGAATGCATCGATCAATAAACAAACGACGCCGATCAATAATGAAGCAATAAAAACAACAAACAACTTCGCGGAAAATGTCGCTTTCATTAATAGTACTTATAAAAAATTGATGGCTCATAGCCATTATTGCACGATAAAAATCTTTTTGCCGGTGATTTTTTCCAGTAGGTGATGTAGAGCCAACACGAACCCGAGGATCGAAAAATGCACATGGACTTCCGGGCCAACAACGTCATGGTTGACCTGCCGCAGCCAACCCGTGCCAAGACCATCGACCTTGAAAACTGCTTCCTTACTACAACCGTCACCTGACCGCGGTACAGGCGTCCCAATTCGGATTTTTTTATCGGTGCAAGATTTTCCGGTCCGTGATCGAAGAAGATTACGAGCAGAGAGTGATTGAAACCAAACACGCGAAAGATGGAGAGGTGGAGTGCGAAGCCTTCCCCTGGTTTCCTGATAAACTCCCGACCTCTGCCCCGCCTACTCAGATTGCCCAATGCCCCTGATCAGCGCTTCACCACCCCTCCTCTCCCGCCGCTTCTCCGTCGCCCCGATGATGGATTGGACCTAGCCCTCCCCCAACACCCTAGCCCTACGGGTTAGTTCGCTACCATTCCTCGGCGCTGTAGCAACTTCTAAGCAAGTTGAAAATACTGCCTGACAAAGATAGGCAGGTAGGCCCCATCCAATAATTCTTAAATGCTCACTTTCGGCTATCGCGCAGCTCCCCACGCTTGATCAAGTCTGCCTTGTTGATTAACGCTGTCATCGCCTGATATGCACCAGTGGTGATTAAATCGCCGGCCAGCAAGCCTAAAGCAAAGCCATGCGCGACAGCGACAGTGTGCGTTAGCATCGCTTGATTACGGGTATCCTCAATAGCATGAAGCACCTTTTTCCAACCGCGCTGCAGAGAATCGGTAGCCAATTCGACAGTCAAAAGCGCTACATGGTGCTCGTCATCCAAAGGTTCTGAATTATCAAAAACCACGAAATACAACTCCCATGTCAAATGGAGAGAGACCGCGTGTATTACGACAGGGCCAAGTATAGACTTACCAGTCTACGGGGGCTTGGTTTCCATATCCAAATAAACAGGCCCCGCACCTGGTCTACGCGTGGGGCCTTTTGGACGTAAGCGGCGTTTTGTCGATTCGGGCAATGCTCAAATCTTACAAGTTCGCAATTTCAAAGAGACGCTTTTCAAGCGCCACTCTGCTCAGGATTCGTAGGTTGTCAGCGTCGAGTCCGGAAATAGTCTCTTCTTCATAAAGATTCAATATCAACTCACGCGTGAGAATCTCACAATCCTGTGCTTCAAATGCGGTGGCTGCGTACGCAATCCCGGCGAGTGAATCAGCAGACCGGCTCGCTGCCGGATGACTCTCGTTACTGGCGCCAAACATAGCTTCCTACCCAAGCTTTGAAACAGTGAAAGACGGGTCATACGAATTGGCCCCTTCTGTAAAGAGTAGTGGATTTGACACTAAGTTCAAAGAGAGAGCAATTGCGCCCTATCTGGTTCTGGCGACCAAAAAGCGCACCAAAAATAAGCACTAGTCCCATGGGGTATTTTGGGGATGTAAAAACCACAAACCCAGATATTATTTTATAAAATCAGTGAGTTGCATTTTCTAAATTTGGCGGTGAAGGAGAGATTCGAACCCACATCACTTCTGACTCCCACCGCATTCCATTCAGCATCCCACGATCAATCCTTGTGGCCGATTGCTGCCTGTCGAGGGCAGCAAGCGGCCAAAACCTAAGAGTCGTAAGCGTCTAGAAAATCCGGGGCGATTCAGGCCACCCAGTCGAAGTGAAAGGGTCCAAGTCGCGTTGACGCCTTTGACATGACTTACCGTAAAGTTCGGCATCCCACGGTGGCTGAATAATGCTTCCAGTGGCCGGATTGGGTCGTGGTGGTGGTTCGAGAGACCTACGGTGCTCCGAGGGGTTGCCGCTTAGAATTCTGAGACCACCTTCAGGTTACCGGTACTGGAAGTAAATCCATTCCCTGCTTCCAATGTGTATTCCGCAGACACAGTTACTTGACTATTACGCGATATGGCCACTCCCAAGCTCAACTCCGCAAAGTCAGTGATCGCCGAAGGGCCATTCGCATTGAACCTTGTCTCTCCTGAAACGTCGGCTGCGTAATTAGCTACTGTGCGTAAACCTTTGTCACGAAACTCATGACGCCAAGTCAGTTGCGCGAACGGTATAATCTCTCCGTAATTATAAGCATAAAACTGCTCAAGCTTCGCACCCAGATTGCTTTTCAGCGAGTGCGTATCATCAGAAATGACCTTCAAAGCAGCACCATTTCCACCGTGCTCAGTGTATCTGTTTTGCTTTAGGAGGCTGTAAAGGAGACCGGCCTTAGGCGTCAAGTAGGTTTGTGAACCAAGCTCAACTGGGTAGCCAAGTTGAGCTGCACTCACGTACTGAATACCGTCGTAACCTCCTTGAGGCGCCCCATTGAAACCAGGTAGTTTAATCTGACGTTCGATGTCATATTTTTGCTGCACAGCGCCTGCTGACAAGTTCAGATACCAGAAATCGCCCGTGTACGCTGCATAGCCAATCATGCCATAAGAATCAATATCCGCAGAGCTGCGTTGATTGTTGCCGTTAATTTTAACCATAGTTTTGGTATTGCTGATTAGAATTCCGGCGTTCCAATTCTCATTTAACGCTCCGTCCCCCCCTACCAATAGGCCTTGATAAAACGCATCATAACCGGAGATATCATCACGTTCCCGCTGATGGGAGTTTCCGCTGAAGGCTTGACTCCATAGGCCTTTGCCATCAGCAATACTACTCAAACCGGTATTGCCCACCCGAGTCGCGCGCACGTTGTCCATATGCGCACTTAAGATGTTAAATACTCTCCCAGTAGTGCTGATGGAAGCCGCCGACGCCGCAGATGCCAGGGTGCCAGGGCTCAACTGAGCGCCCCCCTGATTGCCGTCATTGCCCAGTGCAGCACTGGCATTGAACAGATTCATGAGTTGAGCATCCATGCCCTTGTACTGGAACAAACCGTCGAGAGATGACCTTCCGATCCTATTAGTAGCACTGTTAATCGGGCCGCGTAAAATACTGTTTGATCCCTTGCCCACCACTGTAAGCACTAGCGCAACGCCACTACCCCCAGCAATGGGAACATTTTCTCCGGTCAGGGTCAGACCGGTCGCGTTCAGAATGTAATTAAGGGAACGTTCATTGAAATTTGTGTTTGCCCCATCCATTGCGGCGATTACTGCAAATCTTTGGCCCTGAGCGTATGCATATCCATTTCCCGTATTGCTAAGCCCGATGCTGGAGCCTGGCGCGAGGCTCACCCTGAATGCCATCAATGTGCCGTGATCTGAATCTATAAGTATATCGCCAGTTGCAACGGCAGTATCAGCGACTCCAAAAGTCAAAGCAGCGTCCTGCAATTGAATGTACTCACCCTCAATAAAAATAATATTATTAATTTGCAAACTTGCTCCAGCGTTAATTACTTTATGTCCGTCGACAATGACCGTATCATTAAGCAATAACCTGCCGAAATTGAATTTAATATCGCTATTAACGTTTGTGATAGTACCTACATCTGCGGAGCTAATACCTCCACCAGAACCAGTCAACACACCAAGCTCATGGCTGCTTGCACCGTTGATGATCAGATCGTTAGCACTTGCATTTAGAACATCACCTGCAATTGTCCCGCTAATAGAATAGTCCCCGGCGCTCCAATTAGTTGCGGCGTGGGAAATACCGGAACACATTGTCGCAACCATAGATATAGCAATCGTAGATTCATACACATAAAAAAATTTGCCTCTTTTCAAAGACCACATGCAAAATCCTACCAAGCATTTAATTAGCGTATAAGTTCACCCTCCCCTAGATTCCGCCTTAAACTTATTCAAGTTTAAGATTTGCCACAGTCATTCAATGTTATCTTTATTTAAATCATCATGCTGGCTGTTACTCATGTGCGGCGCCCAATCTAATTTTACTGCATCAATTCTACCACGCAGTAATTCAACAAACTGCTCAGCCTCAGCCCTGCTGCTGAATCTTGTGTAAATGGAACCCAACCGTAAAAGGCAACCGTCCGGTGATCCCAGGTCTTCGAACTCGATTTTCATTTACTCACCTTTTATGAATTTTCAAGCATGACACCTTTAAACATTACTTTACGCTCATTCAAATAAGCGCAATTCTTTCCATTATTTTTTGCAGCGTAAAGGTTACGATCTGCACATTTCAGCACATCAGACATTTCAGAACCCAGTGAAAAAAAAGCCAAACCAGCACTGCTTGTATAATTATATGGTGAGGGCAAGCTACGCCCAATGACATCCAATAACCTTAATGCATAATCACATGCAATCGATGAATCATCGCCTAATATAATCACAGCAAACTCTTCTCCACCTATCCTGCCGTATGTGTGACTTCCTAATGTGCTACTTAAACACGCCGCCATTGCACAAAGTATCTTATCTCCTACATCATGACCGTACTGATCATTTTTCAGTTTAAAGTTGTCAATATCTAACATCATCATATAACCACTACTCCCTTCCGCGAGCAGATCTTCAAAACGCCCCATAAATGCTCGGCGATTCAGTATTGACGTTAGAAAATCCGTCTCCGCTAGTTCGCGAAACTCGCTCTCAACCATCAGTAAATTCCGGAGACTGCCTAGGTAGCTCAGATTCACAATAACGCCGATGGAAGTTGAAGCCAAAAAAAACAGAAACACATAGACTTCCAAATCGCCATATGAACCTAATTGCATATTCGGCAACATAGCTATCCAGGTCAGTGACGAGCAAAATAAAAAGTCTGTCACTGAAATAAACAATATCGAACTGCTCATTACAATAATCACGAATAGAGGCAATGCGAATATATCCAGGCTTCCTTTTGTGTTGATCACGTAGGAAAACCCTATTGTCAAAACAAGAACAAAAACCACGCCTAACACCCGCCAAATTAAATAACTTGCCGTACGCCCGTGTATGAAGTAGACAAAAAGAAGCAATACAGTAATAGAAATTACTGGCGCCGCCAGGATCATTTTCGGGGTTATTAATAACACACAAAACCAAGCTGTGAGACCAATGAGTTCTGCTTTCGAAACGGCAGGGGATAACAACGTCCTAATACGACATCTGAATTTAAAATTATCCACCGCTCTAAAACCCCTGACTTATGGCGACCCTATAAAATCGGCATTTACAAATTTAGCACTGCAAAAGCCTATTGCAAATGTAAATGCCATAAAGTGCCGTGCAAGATTGATAAAGCTCGGCAACAATTCCAACTTCGTTTTTGAATGAATTTTAAAATAGCCTTTATCAGCACCCGCCTTGACAAATCTAATAATATGGCTTTTAGAAACTGATAACTTTTCGGCTAATGAAAGGTAAGAGGACTGTCTATATCTTGCATATCCCCCCTCAGATACTAGTGCGTCGTTGTAAATGGCTAGCATCAATAGATGCCCAGCATCCCGCTCTAACATCCAGCAACACTCTGGCAGCAGAACATCTATTGTTAACTTTGCCTCAACCAACTTTGAAAAGAAATTGAAATATATTGAGAGGAACTCGTAATCATCCAACTCTTTCAGAGCATTAAGTTCTCCTGCACTGGGAAAAAGCACAACCAATGGATCAGTAACAGAATTCAATATAGACCTAACTTCACTGCATGCTAGTCGGGAAGGAGCAAACGTGCGAAAACGACTGTCATCAGGATCTGCCATAATATCCAGGAACCCCAGAGCCCTGTAAAGTATGAATATGGACTCCATACTATTCTTAGAACAATAACCTCTAGAAATGCACATCTCTTTTACTTCTGAGAGTAAAGGTTTGGGATTGGAAAAATACTCACCCAGCAGAATAAATGATACAGTCAGTCGACTTAGCTTCAGAGCATTTTTATAGAAGAAGGGTCTTTTGGAGTAACGTTCAAGCAAAGCTATGAAGTGCAAGCTAACAGCCTTGTCGAAGCTTATATCGCTCTCAATTTCCTTAGCTGAATTACGTAGAAGCGATTCTAACGACATGACGCACATTATTTTTGCCCTATCTGACATATCTTATATTTCAGATTGCCATTATACATTTACAAAATGCTAAATCTTAAATTCTCTAGCCCAGAGTGCACAAAGGCCGTCGATTTTCGCAATGCTGATTCTAGACCAGTAGCACAATGCCATCTCAATCCCACCAAATATGGTCCTCGGCTTTAGGATTACGAATCGCAAATGTAACTTTCTGTTACAGACCACGAAAACCCATCGTTACCAAAAATGATCCTAGACTAAAGACGTGAGTACTATAGCTTGCTCGCAAACTAGATATACCTGAATTCAAACCATCACCTGTAAGCGAGTATATCTCCTACGTTTGTTAAACCTTAATGGTAAATATATTACATGATTCAAAAACTAGAAATGTATGCCGATGCAATTGAAAATCGCGCTCATGAAATCATTAAAAATGCCACCAAACTACATACATGTGGGCATGCAGAAATCGCAAACAGCATCCTAAATCAGGCACAAGTTTTACTGACTGCAATGAGAGAACTACGCCAAATAAGCAAACGCCTTTCAGGAACGAGTGATTAGCGGAAAAATTCCAAATTGGTCATATCTTCCATCTAAGACCGTAAAACACCTTTTTTACGTCCAAACTTTAAGGTCAGCATTAAGACTAATAGAGTCAGTTCTGACCCATTGTGAACAACGAAGAGTTCATCAAGCTACGTTAGTCGTCCTCATGGCGCGAGGAAACCTCTATTTGCAGCTGACAGTCCAGAGCTCGCCCAGCTTGGTGGTGTAGCTTTGGCTCATCATCTCGCGCCTCATTCCCCACTCAGGATTGGTAGGCACGCTGGCAGACCGCAGCGTTCCCCTTCCCCACCTGTCATTGATCTGGTCCAGCACCGACATTACCCGCGTCGCTTCTGCCGGCTGCGAGACCGCGAACAGATCATCGGTGTACTCGCCAGGCTGGCAGAGGTTTAGCAGCATCACCTCGGCTTTGCTGTACTTGAATCCAGGCCGAAAAATACGGTCGAGCGCATCAACGGCGGCTTTGGTGAGTAACCGAACGTCATCGGTTGGATAAGGCATATCCACTACCACCCCGTTCGCATATTTCGACTCGTCTGGGTTGAACATGCCGGTCCGTATGCACACTCGTACTTTCTTGCAGAGGGAGTTCTGCGCCCGGAGCTTTTCCGAGGCTCGCATCATGTAGGTGACCACCGCCTCTTTGATCGGGGCAAGCTCGGTCAGACGCATGCCAAACATACGGCTGCAGCAAATTTCCTGCTTCGGCGGATCTGGCTCATCCAGTTCCAGACAAGAGGTGCCGGCCAGCTCCCGCGCCGTCTTCTCGATCACCACGCTGAATTTTTTCCGGAGCGTCCAAGGATCGGCTTTTGCCAGGTCCATTGCGGACTTAATGCCCAGGGCGTCTAGGTGAAGCTTCATTTTGCGGCCCACACCCCACACCTCAGATACATCCGTGTTGCGCAAAACCCAATCACGCTTAACCGGGTCGGTGATGTTTACCACTCCTCCGGTCTGAGCCTGTATGCGTTTCGCCGTATGGTTCGCCAGCTTGGCCAGGGTCTTGGTATTGGCAATTCCGACACCAACGGGAATGCCGGTGCAACGAAGTACTTGGGCACGGATCTGCCTGCCGAGCGCGTCAAGTTCACCAATCCCAGTAAGGTCGGCGAAGGCTTCGTCGATGCTGTAGATTTCGACGGCGGGCACCATGCTCTCGATCAGCGTCATTACCCGCTCACTCATGTCCCCGTACAGGGCGTAATTTGAGGAAAACGGGACAATGCCGTGTTGCTTAAGCTTGTGCTTGATCTGGAAATACGGTTCGCCCATCTTGATGAAAGGCTTCGCGTCGTAGCTTCTGGCGATCACGCAGCCGTCGTTGTTGCTCAGCACCACGATAGGCGTCTTGGCTAGATCGGGCCGAAACACCCGTTCGCAACTGGCATAGAAGCTGTTGCAGTCTATCAGCGCGAATACTGGCGGATTAGACATGACTGCGGACAGTGCTGGTGATCACACCCCAGATTGAGAGCTCGTCGCCTTCCAGCACATAGCGTGCGGGGTACTTGGGGTTTTCGGATAGCAAGATCACTTCCTTGCCACGCTTGCACAGTCGCTTGCACATAGGGTCATTGTTGAGCAACGCCACCACGATATGGCCGTGGGCCGGCTCAATGGAGCGATCCACCACAGCCAGGTCACCCTCGAATATTCCGGCGCCCTGCATACTTTCGCCGGTGATCATCACCAGGTAGACGTGCGGAGCCCTGATGTTGAGTACTTCATCCAGGGAAATATGCTGCTCAATGTGATCGGCTGCAGGGGACGGAAAGCCGGCCGGTACGTGAAACGAGCAGAGAGGCAGTTTTACGCCGCCGCTGGCAATTGGACCCAAGATGTTGAAGCTCATGGTGCTGCCTTATACAAATACTGTACGGACATACAGTTAATATCGTAGAAGGGTTTGCGGTCAATTTCGTGTAAGAGATATCTGACAAGCGGGCGGTTCAAGCCACCTCTTCGGTGTACGCGGTGCTGGCCTCGGCCACCAGCTCGCGCCACTCGGCAGTGTCGATGATTCCTCGGCTTTTGAGGTCATCAGTCATTGCCAGGCGGGTCTCGTATCTGTACTCGGGCGTTCCGCTAACAAACGCGGGGTCATCATCGAGAGCAAGCCAGGCTCTAAGCTCGCTTATATGCCGAATATCGAAGGTCATAACGAATCGCACACGTAAAGGTCTACCGTGTAGAGATGGGCGGCAGTGAACCGTTCCAGGCACCCGACGTGTGGAGAAGTCTATGTGTGGCCGATTTGTTCAGTACGAAGGGATGGCGATCTATATCCAGGAGCTGAGCCCTCAGATCGAGTTATTCAGTGGCTACGATGCAGAACCGGTTAACCGTTTCAACGTCGCGCCGTCGACGCGTGTGCAACTTCTGCACAGCAAAGAGGATGGGCTGCACATTGATGCTGTGCCATGGGGATGGGCGCCATTCTGGGCGAAAGGCAAACGGCCAGACCCGATAAATGCTCGGGTAGAGACCGTGACGACTGGTAAGTTTTTCAAACAGCTTTGGCCTAGGGGCCGTGCGATCGTGCCCAGCGAGGGCTGGTATGAGTGGGTCAAAGACCCAGACGACCCGAAAAAGAAGCAGCCCTACTTCATCAGGTTGAAAAGCAGAAAGCCCATGTTTTTTGGCGCCTTGGCCCAGGTGCACCCAGGACTCGACCCGCACGAAGGTGACGGCTTCGTCATCATCACCGCTGCCAGCGATCAGGGCATGGTCGACATACATGACCGACGGCCATTAGTGCTTACTCCTGAGCACGCCAATGAATGGCTCGATCCTGACCTTTCGCCCGCGCGCGCGCAGGAAATCGCGAAAGAGCTGTGCCAGCCTACGGAACAGTTTGAGTGGTTCCCTGTTGGCAAAGCGGTGGGCAACGCGAGGAGTCAGGGGCCAGAGCTTATAGAGCCGGACCCATCAGTTGAAAAACCACATCACGAACACGACGGCCGTGACCCAGCCGAGAGTAAGCAGGAATGAAAGGCCTGCAAGCCGCTTGTCCATGGTCCCTCTTTCTCATTGGCCCGGTAATCGCAATACGAACGCCAGACCTAAGAGTAGTTCAGTGGTCTCAGCGCGCCACAGCCCTGACATACGCTTGGCATGCCCGCAGCGCCATCAGTCCTTGGTCGCCGGCGTCGGTGATGGCGATAATTCGTTGAGCATGCGCTGGGTCAAGTTGGGCTCGACGGGTTGCATGAACCACGCCGACGGCGCCGGGGGTGGTAGGCACGTTGCAGCCACTGGCTGAATCCGTGGCGTCGAGAAGGACTGACAGCCGCACATCAGCAGTAGCAAGGCGGTCACGCAGTAGAGCCTGGTTGCGCTGGGCATCGGATAATTCCTTGGTGTGTTGTTGGTCGGAGGCGGCCAGTTGCTGCTCGGTGGCCAGCCGCTTGTCTTGCTCGGTACGGGCCTGAGCTGCAGCGGCATTGCCGATCGCGGTCAGGTCCGCCTCGAACTGGGCGCCCTGCTCTGCCATCACCCTGCCGAGGCGCCAGTCCTGCACCTGCCAGGCAACGCCGAAGCTCGCGGCCATAGCCACCAGGATCAGTACTACCAGGCCGGCCAGCTTTTGCACGGGCGTCATGCCAGCACCCGCAATGCCGTCTGATACAGCGCCAGGCGATCAGCCGCACCATTCGGGACCCTGCCCTTGCTGCCCGTGTTGATGAGGCTCCCGATGTTCTGGATGTCGCCGGCGTCGGCCAGCGTGTTCAGCCCGTTCACGGACCAGTACCAGGCCGCCGACAGCGCTGCATATTGCGGCTGCTCCAGCAGCTCGGGGTGATTGATCAGGTCGACGCCCAGAGCTTCACCGCACGCACGATGGTTGTCCTTGCCAGTAATCTGGATTAGGCCGCGCCCTCGGTAGATGTAGCCCTCACCTGACGCCTCAGGGCCATTGCCCATACGGCCGCCATAGACGGCATTCCCCATACGTGCCGAACTGCCCGCCAGCTCGGCGGCACGCGGCACCAGGGATCGCCAGCGGGAACCTGGGCTAGCGGCATTACCCAAGGCTATGATTCGGTCCGTTCTGTAGTTCAGGCTCTCGACCAGGCGCGTCAAATGGCCGGACTCATGCCCGACTTGAGCGATGAAGGCCGCGATTCGCTTGGGCGTGACGATGCCGTACTTACTCATCGCAGTATTCAAGACACCGACAAAAAGCCCGGCCTGACGGCCAGCGTTCGGGAGGATCAACAGCAACTGCTGCAGGGTGATAGACATGTTTTCTCCAGGCAAAAAAAAGCCGCCAAAC
>Ga0105251_10003080_pt1 | contig 12394 bp, 13 predicted proteins | sample KBSS64metaG_FD_80424 | JGI IMG/M metagenome (GOLD analysis project Ga0105251, IMG submission 80424) | Switchgrass rhizosphere microbial communities from Kellogg Biological Station, Michigan, USA - KBS S6-4 metaG | ecosystem: Host-associated > Plants > Roots > Rhizosphere > Soil | place...
ACGTGGAGATCGTCGACAGCGTGCTGTCGCCCGACACCCGCAGCCTGATCGTGGTCACCAAGCCGAAGGACTTCGATGAAGGCCGCGGCGGCAAGATGCCCAAGTACGTGACCGAGTCGGGCTACGAGGAGTTCGAGGACACCCGCACCCGCGTGGGCCGCAACGACCCCGAGCCGAACGCGCTGTGGCTGGTCGATGCGGTGACCGGCACGGTCAAGCCGCTGTCGCTGGACAGCCTGCCGGGCATTGGTACCGACCCGCTGGCGTCGCTGCGCAAGGCCGCCGGCAAGGATGCGCTGAAGGGCAACCGCCCGGTGCAGGTACTGGCCGGCCCCGGCGTACCGGGCATCCGCTGGAGCAACGACGGCCAGCAGGCCGCGATCATCCTGCGCGCCAACGACAACAAGGACCGCTGGATCGCCAGCGTCAGCCCGGCCGAGGCGAAGCTGCAGACCCGCCACCGCCTGACCGACAACGCCTGGATCAACTGGAGCTTCAACGATTTCGGCTGGTCCAGCGATAACCGCACGCTGTGGCTGCTGTCCGAGGAATCCGGTTATTCGCACCTGTACACCCAGCAGGGCACGGGCAAGCCGCAGGCGCTCACCAGTGGCAAGTGGGAAACCTCGATGCCGCTGCCCAGCGCCGACGGCCGTGGCTTCTACGTGCTGTGCAACCAGCAGGCCCCGGGCGACTACGAGGTGTGCGCGGTGGACACCGCCTCGCGCCAGGTGCGTGAGCTGACCTCGCTCAATGGCGTGGAAGACTTCTCGCTGTCGCCGGACGGCCAGCAGCTGCTGGTGCGCTACTCCGGCGCCTACCTGCCGACGCAGCTGGCCGTGGTGCCCAGCGCCGGTGGCCCGGCCAAGCTGCTGACCGACACCCGCAGCACTGCCTTCAAGGCCCGTGAGTGGATCCAGCCGAAGCTGGTGCAGGTGCCGTCCAGGCACGGTGCCGGCGTGGTCTGGGCCAAGTACTACGGCCCGGAAAACCTCGAACCCGGCAGGAAGTACCCGATCGCCATGTTCGTGCACGGCGCCGGTTACCTGCAGAACGTGCACCAGCGCTACCCGGCCTATTTCCGCGAGCAGATGTTCCACAACCTGCTGGTGCAGAAGGGCTATGTGGTGCTGGACATGGACTACCGCGGCAGCGAAGGCTACGGCCGCGACTGGCGCACGGCGATCTACCGCAACATGGGCCACCCGGAGCTGGAGGATTACAAGGACGGCCTGGAATGGCTGGTGGCCACCCAGCAGGGCGACCGCGACCATGCCGGCATCTACGGCGGTTCCTACGGCGGCTTCATGACCTTCATGGCGCTGTTCCGTTCGCCGGGCACCTTCAAGGCAGGCGCTGCGTTGCGTCCGGTGGTCGACTGGCACCAGTACAACCACGGCTATACCGCCAACATCCTCAACACCCCGGACATCGACCCGGAGGCGTACCGCGTCTCCTCGCCGATCGAGTACGCCGAGGGCCTGCAGGACCACCTGCTGATCGCGCACGGCATGATGGATGACAACGTGTTCTTCCAGGACTCGGTCAACCTCACCCAGAAGCTGATCGAGCTGCACAAGGACAACTGGAGCATCGCGCCCTACCCGCTGGAGCGCCACGGCTATGTCCGTGCCGATTCCTGGCTGGACCAGTACAAGCGCATCCTCAAGCTGTTCGAAGAGAACCTGAAGTGAGCCACGACGCGGCGACGATACGGATCGTCGCCGCGGTCATCACCGACAGCGCGCAGCGCGTGCTGGTGGTGCGCAAGCACGGCTCGGCGGTGTTCATCCAGCCCGGCGGCAAGCCGGAGCCGGGGGAAGCACCGCTGGCCGCGCTGGCCCGCGAGCTGGACGAAGAACTGGGTGTGCAGCTCGACCCCTGCACGGCGGTGCCGCTGGGTGCATTCAGCGATTGGGCGGTGAACGAAACCGGCTGCCGGGTGCATGCCCAGGTGTGGTGGGTGCGGGTGCAGGGCACGCCGCAGCCGCGCGCCGAGATTGCCGAACTGGCCTGGATCGCGCTGCAGCCCCCGCATGGGTGCCGCTTGGCACCGTTGAGCGAAGACCATATCCTCCCGGCGGCCACCCGCGTCATCGCGGCCGGCTGACCGCACCTTCCGCCTGCCAGGACACCGGATGTCTTCGATCCCGCCCCCGCTGCTGCCGCCTGCCGCCGCTGTCCGCGCCCCGGCCGACGGCCCGCCTGCTTTCCTGGCGCCAGTTGCCAAATCGGTCATGGTGGTCTGCGTCGTCTCCGCGCTGGCGTGGGGCGTGGCGGCGCTGATCGCGGGCCTGCTGGGGCATTCGGCCTGGCTGCAGAACATCGTGAAAGACGCCGACCTTTACTGGGTGCCACCCTCGCTGCTCTGGTTCGGTCGTCACGCCGTGGCGGTCAACCTGGGCCTGTTCGCCATTTCATTGCTCGGCGCAGCCGCCTGCTGGGGCATCCTGCGCCGGCAGCGCTGGGCGCTGTGGACCTTCATCGTGCTGCTGGTGGTAACCGCGCTGCTCAACTTCGTTTTCCCGTGGGCGATCGAAGTCGTGTTCCGCCACGTGAACCAGCAGGTGTTGCCGAACATGGGCACCGCCAACACCCAGCAGCTGCGCCACGACCTGAGCGCGCTGCGCCTGACCTACACCAGCATCACCGCGGCCACCGCCGTGGCCTTCGCCGTCGTGCACGCCTGGCTGGTGGTCCGCCTGCTGCGCCCGGACGTGAAGCACTGGTTCCGCTGACCCCGGGCGCTGCCCGGCGGTGCGGTACATTACCGCCATGAATGATTTCGAGCGCGTCCGCGCCTACCTCACCGACCTGCAGGACCGCATCTGCACCGCCATCGAAACCGCCGATGGCCAGGCCCGCTTCGCCGAAGACCTCTGGCAGCGTGCCGAGGGTGGCGGCGGACGGACCCGCATCCTGCGCGATGGCGCGGTCTTCGAGCAGGCCGGCATCGGCTTTTCGGATGTCTCCGGCACCCGGCTGCCGCCGTCGGCTTCGGCCAACCGGCCGGAACTCGCCGGCGCCTCCTGGCGGGCCACCGGGGTGTCGCTGGTGTTCCACCCGACCAATCCCTACCTGCCCACCACCCACGCCAACGTGCGCTACTTCAGCGCCGAACGCGACGGTGAGCAGGTTGCCGCCTGGTTCGGCGGCGGCTTCGACCTGACCCCGTTCTACCCCTTCGAGGAGGACGTGCGGCACTGGCACCAGGTTGCCCACGACCTGTGTGCGCCGTTCGGCGAGGAACGCTACGCCGCGCACAAGCGCTGGTGCGACGAGTATTTCTTCCTGCGCCACCGCAACGAAACACGCGGCGTGGGTGGGTTGTTCTTCGACGACCTGCACGGCGACTTCGAACGCGACTTCGCCTACCTGCGCGCCGTGGGCGACGGTTTCCTGGACGCCTACCTGCCGATCGTGGAGCGTCGCAAGGCCACCGTGTACGGCGAACGCGAGCGCGAATTCCAGCTGTACCGGCGTGGCCGCTACGTGGAATTCAACCTGGTCTACGACCGCGGCACCTTGTTCGGCCTGCAGAGCGGCGGGCGCAGCGAAAGCATCCTGATGAGCCTGCCGCCGCGCGTGCGCTGGGAGTACGGCTTCAGCCCGGAAGCCGGTAGTGCCGAAGCCGCGCTGGCCGATTACCTTGTGCCGCGGGAGTGGGTGGCGGGCTGAGGATTCAGCTAGGCCGTAGATATGCCGTGTTGGGCGGGTCTGCCGGTGGCGCGTTGGAGCGCGACCTCGCTTCCAGCTTGAGAATTCTGAGCTCAAGCGACTGCATCTCCTGCCGGTGACGTTCGGCCAACTGCTGCTTTTTTGCTGCGAGCTTGGCGACCCGGTTCTGCAGATATTGGATGTCGCGGCGAGACGGAACGTCTGGCATCGCCTCGTCCGCGAACAAACCTCCCCCGATCATCACCAGCGAGGGCGCAGACGGCTGATCCTGGCGCACTGCGGACGCCTACATCATCGCCCCCAGGGCGCCCCGGGCCGCGTGAAGATCGAGATCGGTGCGTCGGCGACGGGCGAGCTCCTGTTCCAGTTCCCGCAGCACGACTTCTGGCAGGTCACCGCAGGGGAACCCTGCATTGCGGGACCTGCGCGGCCGCACTTCGCCGCCGCTTTCCCTGCTTTGCGGCCACGCTCCTGCATGGGCCTGGTTGGTCACATCTGCGACTGGCAAGGCCGCTCGCAAATTCACTGCGTTGACCACCTCGCTGTAAGGCGGTGGCAAGTCGGGCGTGACGTGGGAAGCGTGGAATGGATCAAACGGGCTGACCGGCATGCAAGGACGTCCTGTTGGATGGCGCGCCGGGAGCCGGCCCGCTCGCCTTCCATTGCACCCGGGGCAATGCTGTCGCGCTTGCAGATTCCGCTCACGTCCGGCCGTTCGCGTCATCCGACTTCGGCACGATGGTGATGTGGCCGTTGATCTCCAGCACCGCCAGCGCAACGTCCTCGATCTGCAGGCAGCCCTGCTGGCGCATTGCCGCGTCCAGGTCGGCCTGTGTCACCATTTCGCGCCTGAGCACGGAGTGCAGCAACTTGCCGTCGCGGGCGATCAGCACGGGCTCGCCTTCGACCAGGCGTTCAGCCCGCCGGTTGTGCGTGGTGAGCCAGCCCACCCCGTAGTTGAGCAGGATCAGCGTGGCCGCCAGCAGCAGACCGCCGCCCAGCGAGGTGTCCTTGCCCAGCAGCGCGTTCTGCACCGCGTTGCCGAGCAGCACGATCAGCAACACGTCGAACGGAGTGATCTGGCCCAGCGCGCGCTTGCCCGACAGCCGCACCATGCCCAGCACCACCACGTACACCACCACCGCGCGCAGGATGAATTCCCACCACGGCATGGCGAGGTCGAACAGGTCGGTCATGCGAGCCCCGCAGACGAGAGAGTGCCTGAAGCATACGGCCAGCCCGAAGAGAACGGCAGGCGCCGTTCTCACACTCGCGTAGCGACGGCCCGGAAGGTGGCCTGCAGGATGCTGGCCATGACGTTGGCCGGACCCCAAAATAAAAAGCCCCGCCGACCAGGGGGAGGTCAGCGGGGCCGGGGAACGGGCGCTTGGGGAGGAGCCCCCGTTCCGAGATCTTCTCCAGGGGATGGGAGAGATCCACAACAGGCGTTGCGCCTGTCGAGGACTATAAAAGCACCTTGAACATTGATGATTCGTGAAGGGTGCCAATTAATACTGCAGTGAATCTTGAAACATTCATCCAAGAGTCAGTTTCTGGCGCCGCGGTGAACGAATTCAGCTTATTCAACGTGATTTTCGTCTCAATGCGCTTCATCCCAGTTATCGCCCACGCCCGCATCCACCACCAGCGGAACGCGCAGCTGCGCCGAAGACGACATTAGTTCGACCACCTGCGATCGCAAGGTTTCCAGAAACTCGCTTTCGGTTTCGAATACCAGTTCATCGTGCACCTGCAGAATCATCCGCGCGCGGCCGCCCTGCCCCTGCAGCCAGTCGTCCACCTTCACCATGGCGCGCTTGATGATGTCCGCGGCGGTGCCCTGCATCGGGGCATTGATCGCGGCCCGTTCAGCACCGGCGCGCAGTCCCTGGTTGCGGGCGTGGATGTCGTTCAGGTACAGCCGGCGCCCTTCCAGGGTCTCCACGTAGCCGTGCTCACGGGCCTGCTGGCGCATGCGCTCCATGAAGTCGCGCACGCCCGGGTAGCGGCTGAAGTACAGCGCCACGTAGTCCTGGGCCTGACCGCGGTCGATGCCCAGGTTGCGGGCCAGCCCGAACGCGCTCATGCCGTACATCAGGCCGAAGTTGATCGCCTTGGCCGCGCGGCGCTCGTTGGGGGTCACCTCGTCCAGCGCGCGGCTGAAGACCTCGGCGGCGGTGGCGCGGTGTACGTCCACGCCCTGCTCGAAGGCACGCACCAGGCCCGGGTCTTCGGACAGGTGGGCCATGATCCGCAGCTCGATCTGCGAGTAATCGCAGGCCAGCAGCTTGTGCCCCGGCGGCGCCACGAAGGCACGGCGGATGCGGCGGCCGTCCTCCGTGCGGATCGGGATGTTCTGCAGGTTCGGGTCGGACGAGGACAGCCGGCCGGTGGCGGCACCGGACTGGTGGTAGCTGGTGTGGACCCGCCCGGTGTCGGGATTGACCATCTCGGGCAGCTTGTCGGTGTAGGTGCTGCGCAGCTTGGCCAGGCCCCGGTATTCCAGGATCACCCGCGGCAGCTCGTGCTGCTCGGCGATCGCCTCGAGTGCTTCTTCATTGGTGCTGGGCTGGCCCTTGGGGGTCTTCACCAGCGCCGGCAGCTTCAGCTCGTCGAACAGCACCGCCTGCAGCTGCTTGGGCGAGTCCAGGCTGAAGGTGCGCCCGGCCAGCTCGGTGGCCTTCTGCTGGGCGGCCAGCATGCGCGCGCCCAGGTCCTGGCTCTGCCGGCGCAGCTCGGCGCCGTCGATGTACACGCCGTTGGCCTCGATCCGGGCCAGCACCGGCACCAGCGGCATCTCGATGCTGCGGTAGACGTTGTCCAGCGATGCCGATTCCAGCAGCTGCGGGTGCAGCACCCGGTGCAGGCGCAGGGTGATGTCAGCGTCCTCGGCGGCGTAGCGGCTGGCTTCTTCCAGGCCCACCTGCGAGAACGGGATCTGCTTGGCCCCCTTGCCGGCCACGTCCTCGAACTTGAGGGTGGTGTAGCCGAGATAGCGCTGCGCCAGCGAATCCATGTCGTGGCGGGTGGCGGTCGAGTTGAGCACGAAGCTCTCGAGCATGGTGTCGTCGTGGTAGCCCTGCAGCGCCACGCCATGGCGGCGCAGCACGTGCAGGTCGTACTTGCCGTGCTGGCCCAGCTTTTTCTTTGCCGGGTTCTCCAGCACCGGACGCAGCGCGTCCAGCACCTGCTGGCGCGGCAGCTGGGCCGGGGCACCGGGGTAGTCATGCCCGACCGGGATGTAGGCCGCCTTGCCCGGCTCCACCGCCAGGCTGATGCCCACCAGGTTGGCCCGCATGGCGTCCAGCGCATCGGTTTCGGTGTCGAAGGCGATCAGCTCGGCCGCCTCGGCGCGGGCCGCCCAGGCCTGCAGCTGTTCGAGGGTGAGCACCGTTTCATAGTCGCCGGGGGCGGACAGGGCCGGGTCGAGCGCACCCGCCGGCTCGGTGGCCGGCGATTTCGCATAACCGGCGGCGGTGCCGCGCAGGCTCACCGGCGCGTCGCTGGCTGCGCTCGCCGCGGCAGCCGGGCCCCCGAGTTCCTTGAGCGCCTGGGTGAAGCCGTAGCGCAGGTAGAGTTCGCCCAGCACCGGCACGTCCGGGTCGCGCAGGGCCAGGGTCTGCGGGGTGGCATCCAGCGCCACGTCGGTGCGGATGGTGACCAGCTCACGGTTCAGCGGCAGGCGCTCCAGCGCCGCGCGCAGGTTCTCGCCGATCTTGCCCTTCATGCCCGGCGCCGCCGCCATCACCCCGTCCAGGTGCTGGTATTCGGCCAGCCACTTGGCGGCGGTCTTGGGGCCGCACTTCTCCACGCCAGGCACGTTGTCCACGGCGTCGCCCATCAGGGCGAGCAGGTCGACGATCTGGTCGGCACGCACGCCGAACTTCTCCATCACCGCCGCATCCGAATCCATGCGGCTGCCGGTCATGGTGTTGACCAGTTCGATGCCCGGCCGGACCAGCTGGGCAAAGTCCTTGTCGCCGGTGGAGATGGTGACCTGCAGCCCGTCGCGGTGGCCCTGCAGGGCCAGGGTGCCGATCACGTCGTCGGCTTCCACGCCGGGGATGCGCAGGATGGTCAGGCCCAGCGCCTCGACGATCTGGCACATCGGCTCGATCTGCGGCCGCAGGTCGTCGGGCATCGGCGGGCGGTTGGCCTTGTACTCGGCATACAGGTCATCGCGGAAGGTCTTGCCGGGGGCGTCGACCACGAAGGCCACGTACTCGGGGCGCTCCTTCAGCGTGGCGCGCAGCATGTTGACCACGCCGAACAACGCACCGGTGGGCTCACCGGCGGCGTTGGTCAGCGGCGGAAGCGCGTGGAACGCGCGGTACAGGTAACTGGACCCGTCAATCAGGACTAATCGGCTCATGCGACGATTCTACGCGTCCGGCCGTGGACCATCTCGGCACCGGCATCACGGGGCATGGGGCATAATCACGGTCACCCCCGCTCCAGGAACCCCGGTCCATGAAGACTCTGATGCTGGCAGGTCTGCTTGTGTTGGCTGGCTGTGCGACCACCGGCGGCGCCGGCGTTCCCCCGGTCGACGTGACAGGGGCCGATATCGCCAAGCGCACCATGGACAACGGCGACACCATCGAGGAGTACCGCGTGGCCGGCCAGCTTCGCATGGTCAAGGTCACCCCGGCGCGCGGTGCCCCGTACTACATGTACCAGGGCAACCAGACCGGCGGCGTGGACCGCAGCAAGGACGGAACCTCGCCGGTGTACTGGAAGCTCTACAGCTGGTGACCCGGCACTGTGCCCGGCCGGCACGCCGAACTGGAATGCGGCTTGCAGGCAACCCTTCATCCGTCGTGCCCTGCCGTACCCGATGACCACCCCTGAACGCCGAAAGCCCATTGATCCTGCCGCCCTGCGCGAGGGACTGACTGCCGAGCAGCGCCAGGCCGTGGATACGCTGGAACATTTCGGCTGGACGCTGCGCTTCGTGCGCCGCCCGCTGTTCCGCGACCCGGTACCGGTGCTGTTCGACCGCAGCGGCGAGCGCTATGTGGTGCTGCAGCCGGACGGCAGCCTGGACGAGTCGCAGACGTTGAAGATCCGGCCGCTCAAAGCGGAATGACATGCGCCGCGACGCGGCCGCGTAGCCGACGTTTTCGCCGGGCAGAGCCCGGCGCTACGGAGTCGTGTCGGCTTACCGGATCACCAGCACCGGCACGGTACTGCGGGCCAGCACTTCGGCGGTCTGGCTGCCCAGCAGTACCCGCGTTACCCCGCGGCGGCCGTGCGAGGTCATCACGATCAGGTCGCTGTTGCGCTCCACGGCCGTGTCGATGATGCCGTCGGCCGCGTAGCGGTCCAGCACGTGCAGCGTGGTGGAGCGAAGGCCCTGCGCTTCGCAGGCGGCCTTGGCCGGGGCCAGGATCTTCGACGCGGCGTCCTCGCGGTCGGCCTTGTACTCGGGGCTGTTCATGTAGCCCACGCTCCAGCCCATGGCGTCGTACATGCCCACCGCCCAGGGTTCGGACACGGTCACGATGTCGACGTCCGCATCCAGGTCGCGGGCCAGTTCCAGGCCCTTCTGCAGGCCCTTTTCGGACAGCTCCGAACCGTCGGTGGCAATCAGGATCCGCTTGTACATGGCACGCTCCTCGTCGCTGGCGATAGGGGCCACCATTGCACACGCGGCGTGCAGACAGTGCCTTGAGCCGGATCAATCGGCGGCGCGCGCCAGCGACAGCCGCACCCGCGCCGCGCGCGCGGGGTCGGCCTCGATCCAGTCGCGCAGCTGGGCCGGGTCGAACCGCGCCACCAGCGCATCGCGCCGTACCAGCAGGCGGCTGGCCATCGCCTTCGGGTCCGGCCAGCCCGGAGCGGCCGCCGCATCGTCCGGCCAATGCCGTTCGACCACCGCCAGCACCGCCCGGGCCGGCAGCAGCGCAAGCCGATAGCCCATTTCCGCCAACGTATCGGCCACCATCGGGTCGGCCGCGACCGGGGGACGGAGCAGCGCGGCAACGCTGTCGGACTGGAAGCCGTAGGGCCAGGCGAGGGTGTCCTGCAATGGTCCGGGATCGGGGCCCAGCACGTCGAAGTGCGCGCTGTTGTCCGCAAATGCCAGGGGGATAGGGAACAGCGAGGCCGGCCGCTGAGCCATCGCGACGTCGCAGCTGTCCGCTTTCGGCAACATGCGGCCAGACTGCAGGTGGCGGAATCCGAGCGGTCCACTGGAGCCGAAATCGAGCGACAGGCCCACCCGCGCGCCGTCGCGCACGGTGTACCCGAAATTCTCCAGCCGATAGTTGAGCTGGTCCCAGTTGGCCAGCCATCGCGATACCACGTAGTGGCGCAGCTGTTCACAGCGGAGGTGCAGCGGCAGCATGCGGTTCATGGCGTCCAGCGCGGTGAACCGCGCCTGGTCGTTCGCCGCATGTTCGCGCGCGTCTACGCCCTGCAACGCCCACCATTCCACCCCCGCAGTACGCAGCAGCGTGGCGTTGCCGGCCACCGCCCTGGCGTGCGCGCTGCGCAGGGCGTCATAGCGGCTGCGCGCGGCGGCACCGGTCGGTGCCACCTGGTCCGCCGCCGCGTCGCTGACCAGGAAATCGCCCAGGTCCTGGAAGCGGGGGTCATAGCACGAGCCGACATGAAGGCCGGGGTCTGGGAGGCCATCCACGGCCGCCACCAGCTCGGTGTCCGGCGCGGCCAGCCCGGTGAGCTGGAACAGCTTTCCCAACGCGACTTCCATGGCGCTGCTGCGGGCGTCGGCAGTCGCCTTGACCCGCCAGCGCTGGTCGCCGCGCAGCACCATCACGGCCGGCTGGCTGCCGGGGCCGTGCCAGGGCGTTGCCGGGCATCGGGTCAGGTCCAGCGCGCGCTGGCAGGCGGGCTCGACATTTGCGACGCGCTCCAACGCCAGTCCGGGCACCGCATCGCGCGCGATCGCGCGGCCGTCCTGCAGTCCGGCGCGGTACGGCACAGAAGAAGAGGAAGGTTGCGTCGCGTCGTTGATCAAGACAGGGAGCGGCCGGAAGCGGGGCACGGACAGTAGCAGCGTCCGGCCCCCGCACGGGCTCGGACTGGTTGCAATCTAGCGTGCGGCGAACCGTCGACGACGCGGCGACCGGCGTCGCGTCGCCACCATCGCCACCAGCACGGCGCCGGCGGTCGACCAGAACACCCAGCCGCCAGGCAGCAGGTCGCGCGCTGCGGTCGGCGGTGCGCAGCGCAGGTGCAGCAGGTCCAGGGTGCCGCCACTGTCCAGGCAGGCCGCTACGTGGTCGAACAGGGCCAGCACCGGTGCCGCCCAGCCCGCCGACAGCATCAGCGCGACCAGTGCCGCCATCAGGTACGGGATTCCCTTGTTCATGTGCGCGCTCCCAGCAGACAGCGCCAGACTCTGGGCGCGTCGCCAGGACCCCACAAGCGGCAGGCGACGAACCGGGTGAAAACCGGGATGAGTCGCGTTAGCCCCGGTGCAAAGCCGGGGCGCGGAAGCGGGAGCGGTCCGCTTCCGCGCGGACATCAGGCGATCTGGACGACCCGCGCGCCCTGGCACAGCGGGTAGGTGGCGACCAGCTCGGCGATGCGCTCGCGCATCGTCTCGAACGAGGCGCCATACAGGTACAACGCGGTTTCACGGGGGCCCTGCCACCAGCTGCAGACTTCACCGTGGCCGTCGATGCGCTCCACGATCTGGTCGAACACGTAGTTCGAGTCGCACTGTTCGTAGACCTCGTCCGGCAGGTCCAGCCCGTTGAGGTACAGCGCGAGCCCTTCGGTGACGCCGAACGCCAGGTCGGCCTCGCCTTCGCGCTGGATCAGCGAGCCCTTGGGCGCACCGAGCTGCTCGAGGGCTTCGATCAGGCTGGGCAGTGCCGCCGGATCATGCAGCGTGATTTCCAGGTCGCCGTACTCCACTTCGCCGTCCTCGGACAACGCGGTGCCACCGCCCATGATCTCGCCGATGCCGGCGCCTTCCAGCATTGCGTCGAGCGGATCTTCGAACAGCTGCAGGCGATGCTCGGGCTGGAGCCGGGCGTTGAGTTTGACGTTGATGGCGACGGGGGCGGTGGACATGGGAATACCGGAAGATGGATGGATGGATTGTAGAGCCACGCCATGCGTGGCCGGGGTGCCCCTAAACCGCGCAGCCACGCATGGCGTGGCTCTACAGATGCGGGACGACCTTCTTTTCAAGCAGTTCGACCAGCGCCGGCGCCATGAAGTCGTAGTCATCGGGGATATCCAGGCAGATCACCCGCTTCCCGTTCAACCACGGCCGGTACCGGCTGGCCAGGCGCGTGCGGTGCGCCCGCTCCATCACGAAGATGACGTCGGCCCACTGCAGCAGCTCCGGGCTGACCGGCACGTCGGCGTCGGCCAGCACGCCGGCCGAAGCAGTCTCCACGCCCGGCCACTCGGCGAACACCTGCTCGGCGGTGGGACTGCGCAGGCGGTTCTGGCTGCAGAGGAAGAGCACATGGCGGGTCATCCGTGACACGCCCTGCTCAGATCACGGTCAGGTTGGCGTAGGCCATCACCAGCCACTTGCTGCCGGCTTCAGCGAATTCCACCTGCACGCGCGCGTGCGCGCCGCTGCCTTCGTAGTCGGTGACCATGCCTTCGCCGAAGCGGGCATGGCTGACCAGCGCACCGAGCTTCAGCGGGGGCGCCTCGATCGCTGCGTGGCCGGCCGGGCGGCTGGCACCCAGCGAGGCGCTGCGCGAGACCTGCACTTTCGGGCGCA
>Ga0105251_10003085_pt1 | contig 12383 bp, 10 predicted proteins | sample KBSS64metaG_FD_80424 | JGI IMG/M metagenome (GOLD analysis project Ga0105251, IMG submission 80424) | Switchgrass rhizosphere microbial communities from Kellogg Biological Station, Michigan, USA - KBS S6-4 metaG | ecosystem: Host-associated > Plants > Roots > Rhizosphere > Soil | place...
GCCCGCTATTGGGTGGGCCTCAAGTTGTTGGAGCGTCAACCATGATCGATTTGCAACAGTCCGGAGCCGGCCTTGATGGCTACGCCATGCTGCATGCGCAGCTGGAATCGCTGTTGGCGGATGAGCGGGATTTCATCGCCAATGCGGCGCAGTTTTCGGCGTTTCTGTTCAACCAGCTGGATGATTTGAACTGGGCGGGTTTCTACCTCAACCGTAATGAAGAGCTGGTGCTTGGGCCTTTCCAGGGGCAGATCGCCTGTGTGCGTATTCCGTTTGGTCGTGGGGTGTGCGGCGCGGCAGCGGCCTCGCGGCAAACCCAGCGGGTGGAAGACGTGCATGAATTTCCGGGGCATATCGCCTGCGACAGCGCGTCCAACAGTGAGCTGGTGGTTCCGCTGGTCAAGGACGGGCGCCTGATTGGTGTGCTGGACCTGGACAGCCCATCGCTGTCGCGATTTACCCCGCAGGATCAGGCCTGCATCGAGCAGTTGGCGGCGATTTTCCTGCGGTTGACCGATTGCTGATGGACTGAGCCTCCTGAAGGAGCGAGCTTGCTCGCGAAAAACCAGAGAACGCCGCGTGCATCCAGAATGACCGCGTTATCGCTGACGATTTTCGCGAGCAAGCTCGCTCCTGCAAATTATCGATGGTCCAGTACGTCCAGTTGCATTTGCAGCATCCTTTCCAGCTCAAGCATGGATTTCTCCATCGCCTTGATACCCACCTCGACAACGTGCTGATTCTCGCCCTGGCCACAGGCCTGCTCCAGCGCCTCGCATTGTCCAGCCAGGATGTCCGCCTGGATGATCCGTGCGGCGCCCTTGATCTTGTGAGCCTGCTCGATCAGGTCCTGGGGGGCGGCGTGTTGCGCCAGCAGGGCCATCAGCTCGGCTCGATCATGCCGGCTGCTGCTGAGTAACTCTTCAAGCAGGCGCCGGCTCAATTGAGGGTCGCCGCCTGTCATCGCGTCCAGGCTTTGAAGGGTGAACACGTTGCGCATGGGCAGCGGGCAGACTTGTGCCAGTTGCTGTTCCAGCGCGGTGAGGCTGATGGGTTTGAACAGGCAGTCATTCATGCCCGCGTCGAAGCAACGTTGTTTCTCCTCGGGTTGGGCGTTGGCGGTAAAACCGAGTATCACACAGGGCGTTTTTTGCTCACGCTGCTCATACTCACGAATGGAATGGCTCAACTCGTAGCCGTTCATGATCGGCATATTGCAATCGGCGATGACCAGGTCGAAGTGTTCCTCGCGCCAGGCCTGGAACCCCGCAGCGCCATGATGGGCCGCGGTGAACTGATGCCCCAGGAAGCCCAGTTGCTGGCACATGAGCAAGCGGTTGGCCGGATGGTCATCCACCACCAGCACATTGAGTACCGGTGCCGGTGTGGTCGCGGCAGGCTCCAGTTTATCTACCGCCTTGACCGGCTGCAGGCTGGTCATCTTCAGGCTGACGTGCACCTGGGTGCCCACCATGGGCACGCTGCTCAGGCTCAATTGCCCGCCCATCATGGCGCACAGGCTGCGACAGATCACCAGGCCCAGGCCGGCGCCGCTCCTGGCCAGGTGCCCGGAGTTGTCGGCTTGGGCAAAAGGTTCGAACAGGCGTAACTGGTCTTCGCGATTGATCCCGATGCCGGTGTCCTCCACCACCAGTTTCATCTCGATCTGTTGAGGTTGCCCGGTCGCCTTCAGTTGCACCTTGATCTTCACCTGGCCGCGTTCAGTGAACTTGATCGCATTGCTCACCAGGTTCGACAGCACCTGCTTGAACCGCAACGGATCGATCAGCACGTCGGTGTCGCCGGCATCGGGGGTGAATTCCAGCACCAGGCTCAGGGTTTTCTGGCGCGCCAGACCGTCGAACACACGGACCACCGACTCGATCACCTCGCGCAGGTTGACCCGCTCCGGCGCCAGGCTCAGGCGGCCGGATTCGATGCGTGCGATGTCCAGAATGTCGCCGATGAGCTCCAGCAGGTCCTTGGCCGAGTTGTAGGCGACCTCGATGGCGGGGCGATCCAGGTGCCCCTGGTCGGCACGCTTGAGTGTCAACTCGAGCATGCCGATGACGGCGTTCATCGGTGTGCGGATTTCGTGGCTCATGGTGGCCAGGAACGTACTTTTCGCACGGTTGGCTTCGTCGGCACGCTCCTTGGCGGCGCGAAGTTCATCAAACAACTGGCGCCGTTCGCTGATATCGATCCAGCCGCCAATGATGCCCTGGACTTCGCCCATGGAGTCGCGGTACGGGAGAATCCAGTGGTAGATCGTGAGTTTTTTTCCATGCACATGCAGGGTGCGATCAAGGATCAGCGGTTTGCCTTCGGCCACTACCCGCTGATAGTCGGCATGGTATTGGGCCGACTCCGTTTCCAGCGCCATGCTCATCTGGGTGATGCTCTTGCCGATGACATCTTCACGCTTGACGTCGAACGTCTGCAGGTAGCTGTCGTTGCAGGTTTGCAGAAAACCGTTGTGGTCGCGTACGTAGATCGGATGGGGCGTTTCATTGACCAGTGCCCGCATGAACTCGAACTGGTCGTTCAGGGCGCGCTCGGCCAGTTTTCGATGCTTGATCTGACGCTGCAGGTAGCCGTTCCAGGCCAGGGAAATCAACAGCAGCAGCCCGGTGCCGATGATGATCTGGGCGATCAGGCGGTGGTAATTGCGCCAGTAGCCATCGGACGCCGCGTTGTAGCCGCGCCAGCGGCTGTTGATCGCCGCCATCTCATCCGGGGCGATGCTCAGCAGCGCCTTGTCCAGAATCGAACTCAGCTCCGTGGCGTCACGGGACGTCGCCAGGGCAAAGGTCGCGGGCAACGTGCCGATGCTGGAGCTGATCTGCAATTTGTCCTGGAATGCCGGAGAAGAAAGCAGATAGTTAGCGATCACCAAGGGGTTCACCGCGCCGTCCACTTGCCCTTGTGCCAACAATTCCGATGCTTTGAAGGTATCCCCGGTTTCCACCAGGTTTATCTGTGCAAACGCCTGCTGCAGGAATTTTTCCAGCTGATTGCCCTGGGTAATCGCCAGGCGCTTGCCGGCCATTTGTTCAAGGCTCATGGGCGCGCCCGGCTCTTTGCGGGTCAGCAATACATAGGAGTTTTCCAGGTAGGGGCGGCTGAAGTTCAGCCGGGACTCGCGGCCGGTGCTGGGGGTAATTGCGCCGATGATGTCGGCAGCGCCGGTTTGCACCAGTTCGATCATGTTGGCGACGTTACGCTCGTGTTGAATCTTGAAGCGCAGGCCGGTTCGCAGGCGGATCAGCTCCAGCAGATCGGCGGTGACACCCCGAAAGTTGCCGTCAGTGTCAAAGAATGTCAGGGGCGCCAGGGTTTCATTGACCACCACCTTCACCACCGGGTGGTCCTTGAGCCAGCGCTGTTCACGCAGGGTCAGTTGCAGCTTGCGGTCGGTCAGGAGAATGTCGCTGCCCGCACTCCAGCGCTTGGCGATGCTGTCGCGTTCATAGGTGGATATGCCATCGAGCACTGAGTCGATGATGCTCAGGAGAATGGGTTGATCCTTGCGCAAGGCGAAGCTGAATCCGTGGGCCTCGTGCTTGCCGAAGTTGGCCATGCGGATATTTTTCAGGTAGCCCTTGTTGATCATGTAATGAGTGGAAATGGTATCGCCCAGGAATACATCAGCCTGGTCGAATGCCACCGCGTTCAAGGCATTTTGATAGGACGGGTAGGCGTGGATGGTCGCCTTCGGATACAGCGCCTGCACTTCATCCATGGGCAGGTAGTGGTAGACAAGGCTCAGGCGCAAGCCCGCCAGGCCGTCGCCAAGATTACGGTTTTCACCTTCACGGGTGACCAGTACCGGCTGATCCACCGCGTAGGGCAATGACAGAGCGATGTCGGGATTCGCCGCTTCAAAGCCATTGGCGGAGCCCAGAAAGTCGATATCACCGTTTTCCAGCGCCTGGATCGCGGCTTCCCGGGTGGAGTAGCGCAATACCTTCAGCGGTATTGCCAGCGTCCTGGCCACCAGGCCGGCGTAATCGGCGGTCAACCCTTCATAATCCCGCCCGCTGGAGGTGATGTCGAAGGGCGGGTAGTCTGGCGCAGACGTGCCCAGTATCAGTTCCCGTTTGTTCTGCAGCCACTGGCGTTGTGTCTTGTTCAGTGGTGTGTCCAGTTGAGCGGCACCGGCGCGCCCCAGCAGTGCGTATTGCTCGGGAGCCGTTTGTTCGGCAGGCACGGCAGTGCTGAGGCACACCCCGATACTCAATATGATTAGATAGTCCTTTAAACGCCTGGGCATCCGATTTCTCACACTAGCGCGTTACGTTTTGCCATCTCGATAAGTTCTACCAAGGATTTGGCTTTTAGTTTTTGCATGAGCCTTTTTTTGTAGGTGCTGACAGTCTTGTTGCTGAGGAACATGCCCTTGGCTATTTCCTTGTTTGTCCGGCCTTGTGCAAAAAGTTGCAATACCATGAGTTCGCGATCATTGACGACTTTGAAAAGTTCGAGTTCTTCATTGCAATCTGTTTCGTTAGTGCTGCCATTAAGGGCCTGGCTCGGAAAGTAGTTGTAACCTGACAAGACCGCCCTGATGGCACTCAGTAGCTCACTCAAGTCACCTTCCTTGCAGACATATCCGTCGGCACCGGAGCGCATGCACCGTGTGGCGAACAGCTTCGGGGTCTGGGCGGTGAGTATCAACGTCTTGGTCGGCGTGCTCATTGAGTTGAATCGACACAACACTTCCAGGCCGTCGAGTTTAGGAATCCCGATATCAAGGATGATCAGGTCCGGCTGGCATTCCTTGACCATCTGTATTGCGTCACAACCGTTGTCGGCTTCTCCAACTACTTTATAACCTTCATGTTCCAACAACATTCGAATGGCAAGTCGTATAACGGGGTGGTCGTCGATAATAAAAACTGAGTTCATGATCATATTCCATACAAGCGCAAATAAAGTCGGCACATTAGCTCACATGGCAATGCAGGAGGATGAGCCTGATGTGGAACAAACGTAAAACAAGAATATTCCTACATCAAAAAAAGCAAGGGATTACGCTCTGTCGGGTATTTGTTGTTCGGGTGTAAGAATTTTGCGTGAGTGGAATTTAAAAATAAGTACCCGTGGGGGAACAGCGTTATAACGAAGAATTTTCGAAGTGGGCGGGCGTTTAACTTCCTACTTTTTTGTTGAGCGGGGAGGGGGGCGATTGGCGTATGAGTTCGCTCAGCCCAAGGTGGTTCAGCGGCTTCGACAAGTAGCCAAGTAACGGAAAGTTGCGCTCGTGTGCCTGGGCCTCAAGGTTCTGCAGTTCGTTGACGGGCAGGCCGCTGAGCAATATCGCGGATTTTATAAAGCCTCTGCGGTTGGCGATTTCAATCAACTCCAGCCCGGGCAGGTCCGGCAAACATTGATCGCACAGCAGAATATCGAATGGTGTGTCGGTTTCTGTCATCAGGCGCATTGCCTGCTCGGCGTTCTCAGCCAGGGCCAGGTTGTGGTAGCCGTAGTTTCGCAACAGGCACTGGGTGGCCAGCAATTGAAAGGGGTGATCCTCCACCAACAGGATACGAAGTTGTTCGAGCATGGGTTTTTCCATGAAATGGCCAAGTGCCCTGAAGACGCTCCGCCAGGGCGTGTAGTTAGAAGTTAATGGGCCCGCCAGCGATGGGGCGCAGAAATGTGTCGAAAGACTGCGGTCTGGGCGCGCGATTATTCATCGCGGCGGGGAAGAGCTTCGATCAGGCCGCTCTGTTCCGTGCGTAGGGCGATTCTTTGAAAACCAGCCCTGGCCATAAGCCAGGGCGCTGCTTCATTGCGGGCTGGAGCGCCCGGTCATTTCTCGGGCCATCTCACTGGCGTAGCTGTCGGTCATGCCGGCGATGAAGTCGATCATGCGCAGGAACGAGGCGTGCAATGACCACGACGGGTCCGGGGCGCTGTTGCCCAGCAGGTCGAGGATGCGCCGGTTCTTGAACGACGGGGTGCGACCGCCATGTTGTTCCAGGGCCGCGCCGCAGAAGGCATTCAAGAGGATTTCCAGGGTGGTGTAGGCGCCGATTTCATGCAGGGTCTTGCGCTTGTCCTGGAAGATCTTCTTGCGCGCCATGTCCTTGGCATCCAGTACGCAGCGCTTGGCGGGGCCGTGCATATGTTCCACCAGGTCTCCCGGCAGGGTACCGGCCAGCAACGCGTCCTGTTGTTCGACGAACGCCCGGGCGGCGGCGTTGGTCAGGTGCTCGATGGCCTTGCCCCGCAGGATCGCCAGCTTGCGTCGCCGGGAATCCTGCGGGCCGAGTTGCCGGTAGGTTTGCGGTAAATCGTCGCCCACCAGGTCCAGCAGCAGGGACTCGACCTCGGCATATTCCAGCAGCTCCATTTCCAGTCCGTCTTCGAGGTCGATCAACGCGTAGCAGATATCGTCGGCCGCCTCCATCAGGTACACCAACGGATGCCGGGCCCAGCGCTGTTCTTCCAGTTGCGGCAAGCCGAGCTTCTGGGCGATCTGCTCGAGAATCGGCAGCTCGCTCTGGTAGCAGCCGAACTTGTGTTTCTTGTAGCCCAGCGAGTCGGCGTGGCGCGCGGTCCAGGGGTATTTCAGGTAGGTGCCCAAGGTGGCGTAGGTCAGCCGGGTGCCGCCGTCGAACTGGTGATATTCCAGCTGCGTGAGTACCCGGAAGCCCTGGGCATTGCCTTCAAAATTCAGGAAGTCATTGCGCTCGGCGCTGGTCATGTCATCCAGCCAGCCACGTCCTGACGCCTGTTGGAACCAGTGCCGGATCGCGTCTTCACCGGAATGACCAAACGGCGGGTTGCCGATGTCGTGGGCCAGGCAGGCCGATTGCACCACCATGCCCAGGTCGCTCGGGTCACACCAGTCAGGCAGGGCGCTGCGGAGGGTCTCGCCCACGCGCATGCCCAGGGACCGTCCCACGCAGCTGACTTCCAGGGAATGGGTCAGCCGCGTATGGATATGATCGTTGCTGGTCACCGGATGCACTTGAGTCTTGCGGCCCAGGCGGCGAAATGCGCCGGAAAAGATGATGCGATCATGGTCTTTGTGAAACGGGCTGCGCCCCAGTTCTTCCGGGCTGTGCAGCGGTTTTCCAAGGCGTTCGCGGGTAAGCAGGGTGGGCCAATCCAAGGCGGTTACTCTCCGTGCGGTGAATGACGCCTCCCAGCTTCCCGGTTCAGCCGGGCCTTCGCAAGCGAAAAACTACAAGCCGACGGCGTCGATATCGATTAACAGCAGGCGCCGACCATTATCAAAGAATTGTCCGGCAGTGAGGCAGTACTGGTTGGTCGTGGCATCGCGATAGGTCGAGGACAGGGTCAGCCGCCGCTCCTCCCAGCCTTCGGCCAGCAGGTGATAAAAATACGGGCGCCAAGACCAGTTATGGCCGAGATAGCGCGCGTCGGCCTGCCACGCGCCCTGGTGCCATTCGAAATTGGGCGTCAGTTGCGTGCCATGCCGGTCGCACTGGTAGAAACGCAGCAGCCAGGGAAATGCCGGCAATTGCGGCAGTTGGCTCAGCGGTGCCTGGGCCTGCGCCCAGGTTTGCAGGATCTGCATCAGTTCCGCCAGTTGCTGGCGCAACTGCATGATCCGACCACGCTCGGCCAGCTTCTGTTGAACATAGCCGTTGCGCAGTTGGGCGAAGCGCGGCACGAACGCGTCCGTGGCGAACCAGTCCAGCTGGGCCTGGGCGAACAGGTAGCCCTGGACATAACGCGAACCACATTCCAGGGCGAAATTCAGCTGGGCTTCGGTCTCGACGCCTTCGGCAATGATCCAGCAGCCGGTTTTTTCCGCCATTTGTGCCAGCGCCCGCACCACGTCCCCGCTGGGGCCGCCCCGGGCAGCAGCCTGGAACAGACGCATGTCCAGCTTGAGAATGTCCGGTTGCAACGCCAGCACCCGGTCCAGTTGCGAATAGCCGGCGCCGAAATCATCAATGGCAATCCGCGCCCCGGCCTCGCGGTAGCGCTCGACCACCTCGGCCAGGCGCTGGATATCGCCGCCCAATTCCGTGATCTCGAATACGATGCGGCGCGGGTCGACGTTATGCACCTGCAATTGCCTAAGGCTCGGCAAGGCTTGCCCCGGGCGCAGCCGGGTAATCCAGCGTGGCGAGATGTTCAGGCTGAGGAACCACTCTGGCGGGGCTTCATGAAGGCGGCTCAGGGCATTGTCGCGGATCTGTCGGTCCAGGCGGCGCAAGGCCACGGAGGGGGTGCGCGGGTCGGCAAACAACGGACCCACCGAGCGCAGTTCACCGTTCGCCTGGCGCAGTCGCCCCAAGGCTTCTACGCCGGCGATGCGGCCGGTAGCGGTGTCGATGAATGGCTGGAAGCAGGCGAGCGGTTGCCCGTCGATCACGGGGCCTCCTTAAAAGACCGGAATAAAAAAGGCCCGGCCCTCGAGGGTGAGGGCCGGGCCTGATCTGTTTGCAAGAATGCAGCCAGCGCGGCTTAACTTTTGCGCGAAGCACCCTGCATGGCCAATTTGATCAACGGGATCAGACCGGCGCCAAGCCGCACCAGGCGGGTCATGGTGCCGATTCCGCCGCCCTTGGCGCCTTTACCGGTAAGAAAGCCCAACAGTGTCACCACGCCCACGCCCCACAGCGGCGCGTGCTTGATGCCAAAACCGTCCTGCCAGCTCTGGCCCATGTTGCGGACCTTTTGCAGCGGCAGCATCAGTTGCTGGGACTCGTGACGGATTTCCTGGCGGTGCATTTCCATGCGCAGGCGGATCAACGCCTTGCGCATTTCTCGCCGGGAAGTGTTGTGCGGCAATTCAGTCATGCTCATGGCAGCAGGCGCTCCCGGTCGTTGGCCAGCTCTTCGAGGGTGGCGTGGAACGGCGTGGACTCATCGAACACCGCCGCCTTCAGGCGCAACCCGCAGAATGCTGCGGCCAGTATGTAGAACACACACAGGCTGATGATCCCGGTCAGGCGGTAGGTATCCCACACCAGAATCATCACCAGTGCCGACAAGCCCACCAGCAACAGAAGGGCAAACACCAGCGCCAGGCCGGCGAACAGCAACAGGCTGACGGTGCGGGCTTTCTGCTCCTGCAACTCGATGCCAAACAGCTCGACGTGGCTGTGCAGCAAACCCAGGACAGCCGCGCCCAGGCGCCGCGATGTAGAACTTGGGCCCGTGGTCGAGCCGGATTCGCCGATAGACATGATTAGCGCCTTGTAGCCAGCAGGCCGATCAAAAAGCCTACGCCGGCTGCAATGCCGACGGACTGCCATGGGTTGGCCTGGACATAATCCTCAGTGGCCGTGACCGCCGCCTGGCCGCGTTCGCGCAGCGAGTCTTCGGTCAGTTGCAGGGTTTCACGGGCCTTGAGCAGGCTGTCGTGAATCTTGCTGCGCAGCTCGTCTGCCTGGTCACCGGCGAGAATCGCCGTGTCGTCCAGCAGCTTCTCGGTATCGCTGACCAGGGTTTGAAAATCCGCCATCAGTATTTCTTGAGCAGTCTTTGCCGTTTTTCTGGCCATGGTTATCTCCGTGAGTAGCTGGTCTGTTTACTTTTGGTTTCGAGTCACCGGCATCGGTGAAGGTTCACTGCAATTGTCTGGTACAGCTTTTGCTTTGCCTTGGTGCGCAGGCCTGGGGCCTTGCGCTGAATCCGGGCGGTTGGGGCTCAAACCCCGAAAAACCTTACCCTAAATAACTAAAACTCGCGGAAAAACCCTGTCGGATTCTGCCTTTCTCAATGATCGCTGCGCTAAACCGGTTCACGGCCTCAAAAGAAGGTCGAGCCCTGGGTGCCAATTTAGTGCGCGTCATGAAGGTCATGAACTGCTTTGGTGCTTTTTCCTGCATGTGCAGGCCTGCCATCCTCCATGGAAAATTTGCAAAGCGCGGTGGACACCCTCGTCCACAGTTCCAACACGCTGTTCATTCTGATTGGTGCGGTCATGGTCCTGGCCATGCACGCCGGCTTTGCCTTCCTGGAAGTCGGCACCGTGCGCCAGAAGAACCAGGTCAATGCCCTGTCGAAAATCCTCAGTGACTTCGCCATCTCCACACTGGCCTATTTCTTTATAGGCTATTGGATCTCCTACGGTGTGACCTTCATGCAACCGGCGGCGGTGATCAGCGCCGACCACGGCTACGGCCTGGTGAAATTCTTCTTCCTGCTGACCTTCGCCGCAGCGATCCCGGCGATCATTTCCGGGGGGATTGCCGAGCGTGCACGTTTTGCGCCGCAACTGTGCGCCACCGCGTTGATCGTAGCCTTCATCTACCCGTTTTTCGAAGGCATGGTGTGGAACGGCAATTACGGGCTGCAAGCCTGGTTGCTGGCCAGCTTCGGCGCGAGCTTCCATGACTTTGCCGGCAGCGTGGTGGTGCATGCCATGGGCGGTTGGCTGGCACTGGCGGCGGTGTTGCTGCTCGGCCCACGCCAGGGACGTTATCGGGAAGGGCGCCTGGTGGCGTTTGCGCCGTCGAGCATTCCATTCCTCGCGTTGGGCTCGTGGATTTTGATTGTCGGCTGGTTCGGCTTCAACGTCATGAGTGCGCAAACCCTGTCGGGGGTCAGCGGGCTGGTGGCGGTCAACTCGTTGATGGCGATGGTCGGCGGCACCGTGGCGGCATTGGTCATCGGGCGTAACGACCCAGGCTTCTTGCACAACGGTCCGCTGGCCGGGCTGGTCGCGATCTGTGCCGGCTCCGACCTGATGCACCCGGTGGGCGCACTGGTGACTGGCGCGGTGGCGGGCGGCTTGTTCGTCTGGTTCTTTATCGCGGCCCAGGACCGCTGGAAGATCGACGATGTGCTGGGTGTATGGCCGCTGCACGGGCTGTGTGGTGTGTGGGGCGGGATTGCCTGCGGGATCTTCGGCCAGACCGCCCTGGGTGGTTTGGGCGGCGTGAGCCTGATCAGCCAGTTGATCGGCACCGCGCTGGGTGTGGTGGTAGCCCTGGCCGGCGGCTTCCTGGTGTATGGGGTGATCAAGCGCGTTTACGGCCTGCGCTTGAGTCAGGAAGAGGAGTATTACGGCGCGGACTTGTCGATCCACAAGATTGGCGCGGTCAGTCAGGATTGAGGGGCGAGTCAGCGTCGTTAGGGTTGCAGCCATGCAGTAGCCGATACCGGCTGCGGCGTACCTCATCCACGCGCCCTTTAACCTGCTGGTCCGACAACCCCAGCAGGATCAGCGCGTGGGAGGCGAGCATCAGGCTCGACTCCAGCAACTCAGGCACCACTTCGGTCGCGCCAGCAGCCTTGAGTTCGGCCAGTTGACTGTCGTCGCGGGTGCGTACCAGGATCGGCACGTTCGGGTTGATCCGCCGTGCTTCGTTGAGCACGGTCAGGGCCACGTCGCTGTTGTCCACTGCGATCACCACCAGGCGCGCACGCTCCAGGCCGACGGCGCTGAGCAGGGCGCCACGGCGGCAGTCGCCGTAGTGCACGGCGCGGTCTTCGGTGGAGGCCTCCTGGACCCGCTCCGGGTCGTCATCCAGGGCGATGAAGGCTTGCTGTTCGCGGTGCAGGAAGCGCCCGATGGACTGGCCAACCCGGCCATAACCGCAGATCACCGCGTGGCCTCGCAGCTCGGCGTTGAGGGCGGTGATCTCTTCAAGCTGCACTTGCTGATTGGGCTTGCGGTGCAGGCGCAGGGCAATTGGGGGTGCCGCCCTGAGCAGCAGTGGCGTCAGCAGCATCGAGCAGAACGTGGCGGCCAGCAGCAGGCTGCTGATGTCGGCGGGCATCAGGCGGCTCTGCTGCATTTGCGCCATCAAGGCGAAACAAAACTCACCGCCCTGGGCCAACGCCAAGCCACTGCGCCAGGCGGTTTCGCCGTCGCTGCCGCGCAGTTGCACCAGCAGCGCGACGACGCAGCCTTTGATCAGCATCAGGGTGAGGGTCAGGCCGAGAATCAACAGGCTGTGGCTGATAAACAATTGCAGGTCGATCAGCATACCGATGCTGACAAAAAACAGTCCCAGCAGGATGTCGCGAAACGGTCGGATATCGGCTTCGATCTGATGGCGGTAATGGCTTTCTCCCAGCAGCATGCCAGCGAGAAAGGCGCCAAGGGCCGGGGAGAGGCCCAGCAGGTGCGTCAGCCAGGCGGTGAGTAGCACAATCACCAGTGCCAGCAGCACGAACAACTCGGCCGAATGGGATGCTGCCACCTCACGGAACAAACGCGGCAGTAACCAGCGGCTGGCCAGCAGCAGGCCGAGGAACAGCACCACGGTTTTGCCCAGGGTCAGTGGCAATGCCCAGTACCAGGCTTGCTCGCTGTTACCGGCGAACACTGGCACCAGGGTCAGCAGCAATACGGCCACTACATCCTGGAACAGCAATACCCCAATCGCATTCTGGCCATGGCTGCTGAAGATTTCGCCAAGGCTGGTCAGCTCCTTGCTGAC
>Ga0105251_10003088_pt1 | contig 12378 bp, 11 predicted proteins | sample KBSS64metaG_FD_80424 | JGI IMG/M metagenome (GOLD analysis project Ga0105251, IMG submission 80424) | Switchgrass rhizosphere microbial communities from Kellogg Biological Station, Michigan, USA - KBS S6-4 metaG | ecosystem: Host-associated > Plants > Roots > Rhizosphere > Soil | place...
CGGCGCGATTCAGCTGCAATTAAGACGACCCTTGGTAAGATCGCGATCCCGTCCGCCCAGGCAGCGCCCGCCATGCCCAACGCTCTCCCCGATGAGTTCTTCAACCGCGATGCCCAGATCCTTGCCCGGGGTCTGTTGGGCAAGATCATCCGGCATAAGGTCGGCGAGCTGTGGCTGTCGGCACGCATCATCGAAACCGAGGCCTATTACTGCGCCGAACGTGGCAGTCACGCCTCACTGGGCTATACCGAAAAACGCAGGGCGCTGTTTCTCGACGGCGGCCACATCTATATGTACTACTCCCGGGGAGGCGATTCGTTGAACTTCAGCGCCGAAGGACCGGGCAATGCCGTGCTGATCAAATCCGCCTACCCTTGGCTCGACGCCCTGTCAGATGCCAATAGCCTGGCGCAGATGCAACTGAACAACCCCGACGCCAGCGGCGCAATGCGTACGCCGCAACGCCTGTGTGCCGGCCAGACGCTGCTGTGCAAGGCCCTGGGCCTGAAGGTCCCGGACTGGGACGCCCGGCGCTTTGATCTGCAGCGACTGTACGTCGAGGATGTCGGGCTCATGCCGACAGCCATTATCCAGACCACCCGCCTGGGCATCCCCGCAGGCCGCGACGAACACCTGATGTACCGCTTCGTCGACGCCGACCACGCCGCCTTTTGTACGCGGAACCCGCTGCGGCGCGGTCAGGTCGAAGGTCGCGACTACTTTTTAATCGATCAAGGAAACTGATCCATGGGGCCCTGGCTCGACAGCATCACCACCTGGCTGGCGGCCAACCCTTCGTGGTTGTCCGTGGCGATTTTCCTGGTGTCCTTTACCGAATGCCTGGCCATTGCCGGGATTGTCGTGCCGGGCACCGTGGTGCTGTTCGCCGTGGCGGCACTGGCGGGAAGTGGCGTGCTGCCATTGCAAGAAGTCCTGCTGCTGGGCTTCCTTGGCGGCCTGCTGGGTGACGGCGTGTCGTACTTTATCGGTCGCTATTTCCACCAGAACATCCGCCGCCTGCCCGGCCTTCGCCATCATCCGGAGTGGATCGGCGGCGCCGAGACCTACTTCCAGCGTTACGGTATTGCCAGCCTGCTGGTCGGGCGCTTTATCGGCCCGCTGCGGCCCATGCTGCCCATGGTCGCGGGCATGTTCGACATGCCGTTGCCACGCTTCATCGCCGTCAGCATCGTCGCGGCGGCGGGCTGGTCGATGGTCTACCTGATTCCCGGCTGGGCCGCCGGGGCGGCAGTACGCCTGCCGCTGCCGGAGGGTTTCTGGCCGCAGACGGCAGTGGTCGCAGGCGGGCTGGCGGTGCTGCTGGGGCTGAGCATCCAGGCCAGCCTGCGCAATAAACGCTACGCCACTCCCTTGATCGCCCTGACCAGCCTGATTTTGCTGCTGGCGGTCTTTCTCGGCTGGCCGTACCTGCCGCAATTCGACCAGGGCCTGATGACTCTGGTGCAGGAACACCGCAGTGATGTCGCACAAACCTTCGTGGTGATCGTGACCCGTCTCGGCGATTTCAGGACCCAGTTCGCCGCTGGCGCCCTGCTGGTGGCGGCCCTGGCCATCGCGCGGCAGTGGCGTCATCTGCTGTTCGCCGCCGGCGCCACGGTCGGCGCGGCCCTGTGCAACGGCGCGATGAAAATGCTCTTCGCCCGCGCCCGCCCGGAAGTCCTGCTCGACCCGCTGACTACCTACAGCATGCCCAGCGGCCACTCTTCAGCGGCATTCGCGCTATTCATGAGCCTGGCGGTACTGGCCGGACGCGGCCAGCCGACCCGCCTGCGCCTGACCTGGCTGCTGTTGGGCTGCATTCCGGCCGCATCGATTGCCATGTCGCGGGTCTATCTCGGCGTGCATTGGCCGACGGATGTGCTGGCGGGGATGCTGCTGGCGTTCTTCACCTGCGCTACCAGCCTGGCCATCGTCCAGCGCCATACCTCACTGCCACCGATGCCCATTCGGGTCTGGTGGCTGGTCCTGCCGCTGTTATTGGCGCTGTTCGCAATCTGCGGCGCGCTGGAACTGCCCCATGCGCTGGCGCGCTATCAATATGAAGCTCACGGCTGAAGATCACCCTGCATCTCGTCGAGCAGGTCCTGAATGGCGTCGAGGCGCTCTTCAGGATCATCGATACCCAACAGGTCAACCTTGTCGTTCTCGTTGAACGGCAGCAGATAGGCCAGTTGATTGCTCAGGGACTGCTGGCCACTGGCATTGAGGCCCATATTCAGGGCAGCAACCATGGGGTGTTCGGCCAGCGCAGTCAGCAATGCCAGCAGGTCGGCGTCTTCTTCCTGCAGCGGTTGTTCTGCGGGCTCTTCAAGCCATTGCACCTGAGCGATCAGTGACTTGTCGCGCTGCACCTCGGCGCTGTGCACCCGAAAACGTCGACCGCCCATGACCCGGATGCCAAGCAGGCCGTTGTCCTGCTGCTGGAAGTCAGTGACCAGGGCTTCACAGCCGATCTGCGAGAAGCCGGCAGGCAGTTCGCCCACTTCGCTGCCCTCGGTGATGCAGACCACGCCGAATCCTTCGCCCTGCTTCATGCAGCGGCCGATCATGTCCAGATAGCGCGCCTCGAACAATTGCAGATCGAGCACGCACCCCGGAAACAACACAGCATTGAGTGGAAACAGCGGCAAAAGCGGCAACGTCATATTCAAACCCTTAAACAAGCAGAGACACGGTCAATGGCAGGAACAGCGCCGTCGCCACACCCATCAGGCTCATCGCCAGGGCGGCAAAGGCGCCACACTCCTCACCTTCCTGCAAGGCCACGGAAGTCCCCACCGCGTGAGCGGTCAGGCCCAGCGCCATACCCCGCGCGGCATGGCTGTGCACACCGGCCCAGGTCAACAAGGCCGGGCCGAATATCGCGCCGATCACGCCAGTAATCAAGACGAACACCGCCGCCAGCGCTGCGACACCGCCCATCTGCTCGGCCACCAGCATGGCGATGGGCGACGTCACCGACTTGGGCGCCATGGTCATCAGGATCATGTGATTGGCCCCCAGCAGCCAGCCAATCAGCAGGCACAGACCCGTGGCGAATACCCCACCCACCACCAGCGTAGTCAAAATGGGCCAGAACAGCTGCCGAATGCGCCGCAAATTCAGATAGAGCGGCACCGCCAAGGCTACCGTCGCCGGGCCCAGCAGAATGCCGAGGATTTCCGTGCTCTTACGGTATTCGGCGTAATCCAGCCCGCAGCTGACCAGCATGATGATCACCACCGACATCGAGGCCAGCACCGGCTGGAAAAACACCCAACGGGTTTTCTCGTAGCAGGCCATGGCCAATTGATAAGCGCCCAGGGTCAGAGCGATACCGAACAAAGGATGGTGAATCACCGACGCCCAGGCGCCCTGCCAGTCAAGATTCATGCTGCTGCGTCCGACGATCGATGAGTTTTTGCATGAGCCAGCCGACGAAGGTCAGGGAAATCACCAGGGACAGCACCAGCGAACCGGCGATGGCCCAGAAGTTTTCGGCGATGGCCGTGGCATAAATCATGATACCCACCGCAGGCGGCACCAGCAGCAGCGGCAGATAACGCAGCAGGCTGCTTGCCGCGACGCTGACGGGCTCACTGACCTCGCCGCGCACCATCAGGTAGCCCAGCAGCAAGACCAGGCCAATGATCGGCCCCGGCAGAATCGACAAGAACAGGTGGTTCAGTGCAGTGCCCAGCAATTGGAACAGCACCAGCCAGGTCAGGCCCCGTAGCAGCATAAAAACAACTCCGACAAATTCGCGGCCCATTATAAGCACGCCTGCACACTGTCTATGGTTAGCCATTCGCATAGCCAAGCGACCTTGACCAACTGCCGTGCGCATGCTGATCTTGAGTATCGCCCGCACCGTTACGCAGGCGTCCCAATAAAAACAGACGCACCCCATGGAGAGATCAATGCCCTACGTACCTGCAGCAGCGCTCAAGGACTATATCGGCAAGGAACTGGGATGTTCCGAATGGCTGACCATCGATCAGGAACGCATCAACCTGTTTGCCGAGGCCACCGGCGACCATCAGTTCATCCACGTCGACCCGGTCAAGGCCGCACAGACGCCCTTTGGCGGCACCATCGCCCACGGTTTTCTGTCGCTGTCGCTGATTCCGCAACTGATGGAGAATCTGCTGGTTCTGCCCGAAGGTCTGAAAATGGTGGTCAATTACGGTCTGGACAGCGTGCGCTTCATCCAACCGGTGAAAGTCGACTCGCGCGTTCGTCTAAAAGTCGAACTGACCGAAGTCACCGAGAAAAAGCCCGGCCAATGGCTGCTCAAAGCCACTACAACACTGGAAATCGAAGGCCAGGACAAGCCTGCATTCATCGCTGAACCCCTGTCGTTGTGTTTCGTGTAACACCCTTAAAACACGAAACAGTCGGTTCTGACTGTTTCGTCCCTCTTCCCCGCTGCGGCATACTCCCCCCCGGCTGTGAATGAGCGACTGGCTCGATCACGCCTGAATTACTTTTTTCGGGATCCGACATGCGCGCGCTTGCTCCACTCGCTCTGACCCTTCTGATTGCTGCCTGTGGCAATGGCGAACCGCTATCGCCGCCTGACGCACGCCTGCCCGACGGCGGCCGCTATCGCGGTGACGTGGTCAATGGCCTGCTGCAAGGCAAGGGCCGGGTCGACTACCCCAACGGCAGCTGGTATGCCGGGCAGTTCCAGAATGGCCAATGGCATGGCCAGGGCGAGTGGCACGCGAGCAACGGTGACATCTACAAAGGCGGCTTCCTCAACGGCCTGTTCGACGGCCAGGGCACCCTGACCACCGGCACCGGCAGCTATGTCGGCGGCTTCAAGCAGGGTCGCCGCGATGGCGAAGGCACCCTCAAGGAACGCGGCCTGACCTACCGGGGCGCGTTCAAGGCCGACCAGTACGACGGCCTCGGTCGCCTCGAGCTCGAAGACGGCAGCCAGTATCAAGGTGTATTCGCCCACGGCAAGCCCAATGGCGAAGGCCAGCGCAGCGACGGCAGCGGCAATCAGTTCAGCGGCAAATTCGTCAACGGCCAGCTGGAAGGCAACGGCAACTTCAACAGCGCCGATGGCGACCAGTACGCTGGCGGTTTCCACAACAACCAGCTCAATGGCAAAGGCCGTTACGAAAACAGCGACGGCGACGTCTGGGTCGGCCAGTTCAAGGACGGCGCACTCAACGGCAAGGGCGAGCTGATCGGCGCCGATGGCAGCCATTACGTCGGCCAGTTCAACAACTGGCGTTATTCCGGCGAAGGCCGCCTGCAACTGGCCGATGGCAGCCTTTATATCGGCGAGTTCGACGACGATGCCTACGACGGCCAGGGCGTGCTGATCGGCGCTGACGGCAGCGTGCAAGGCGGCACATGGGCCAATGGCCAGCGCGTGCGCGATGGCCTTGGCAAATTGCTCCCCGACCCGCTGGAAGAAGGCATCCTGGCCCAGGGCCCGCTGCTGGAAAAAGCCCTGGCCGCCGTCCCGGTGTCCACTCCGGCGGTCGAGCTATACAGCCTGGTCGTCGGTGGCGACGGCAAGCAGAGCGTGTTCATGCGCGAAGCAGACTACGTCAACAACCTGCTGGCCTCGCGCTTCGGCGCCACCGGCCAGATCACCCTGGTCAACCATCGCGATCACATGGGCGACCGACCCATGGCGACCCGCGAGAACATCAGCCGCGCCATCCAGACCCTGGCCATGCGCACCGGTCCGGAAGACCTGGTGTTCATCTACTTGACCAGCCACGGCACCCACGATCACCAACTGGTCCTTGACCAGCCGCGCCTGGAACTCGCCGACCTGCCCGCCGACGATCTGGCAGCGGTCATGGCCCCGCTGAAGAACCGCGACAAAGTCGTCGTGATCTCGGCCTGCTACTCCGGCGGTTTCATTCCAGCCCTCAAAGACGAACGCACCGCCGTGATCACCGCCTCGCGGGCCGACCGCGTGTCCTTCGGCTGCTCCGAGGAAGCGGACTTCACTTACTTTGGCGACGCACTATTCGCCAAGGCGCTGGTCGAAACAGATGACCTGCAACAAGCGTTCAATGAAGCCAGGGCCGAAGTGGCCAAGCGCGAGATCGCTGACAACTTTGAAGCGTCCGAACCGCAAATCTGGGCGCCCAAAGGGGTCATGGCGCACTGGCAGCTGCTGCGCAAAACCCAGGCGGAACGGGCCCTGAACACAACGACAATGGTGCGCAAGGAAGCGAAAACCACCGCAAGTCACTAAGGCGCCTAAGCTGTAACGACCAAGGAGAAAGTTTATGTACTTGACGCCGCAATACATTTTGCTCGCAGGGGCCACCGGCCTGACCGGTGAACATCTGCTCGATCGCTTGCTCAGCGAACCCACGGTCAGCCGCGTGCTGGCCCCGACCCGCAGGCCCCTGGCCGAGCATTCGCATCTGGAAAACCCCGTCGGCGAACTGGCCAGTCTGCTGCCCGAATTGCACGGCCAGGTCGATATCGCCTTCTGCTGCCTGGGCAGCACCATCAAACAAGCGGGCTCGCAGGAAGCCTTTCGCGCCATCGACCTGGATCTGGTCGTGGCCTTTGGCAAACGCGCTCGCGAACTCGGCGCGCGGCACCTGCTGGTGATCAGCGCGGTGAACGCCGACCCTGAATCCAGCGTGTTCTACAGCCAGGTCAAGGGCGAGATGGAAAAAGCCCTCGAAGCCCAGGACTGGCCGCAACTGACCATCGCCCGCCCCTCGCTGCTGGTCGGCAATCGCACGGAAACCCGCTGGGCCGAGCAACTGGCCGCACCTATCGCCAAGCTGATCCCCGGCAAATACGGCGCCATCGAAGCCTGCCATTTGGCCCGGGCACTTTGGCGACTGGCGTTGGAAGAACAGGAAGGGGTAAGGGTTGTCGAGTCGGATGAGTTGCGCAGGTTGGGGAAATAATTCGCTTCGTGCAGCAAATGTGGGAGCGAATTCATTCGCGAAAGCGGTATTCCAGACGATAGAAGTGCATCGGACATACCGGCCTCTTCGCGAATGAATTCGCTCCCACAGAATTCGCCTGACATGACATTCGGCACGGCAATACAGTGAGTTACAACCCCCCACTCGCCTGAAACCCCACCCCCAACACCGTCAGCACCGACAACGGCAGCAGCAAGGTATCAAGCAAGGCACTGCCAGGCAGATCCAGAGCCGGGTAGCGTGGCGCCTCAGTGCCAAAACGGTCCTTGGCGCAGCATCCGCCCTGCATCACATACAGGTCCAGGCGCGTGCCCGAGTACACCACCGGCGCACCGGGTTTTGCGGCGTCCAGCGTACTGACGCTGGCGCAGCCCGCCGTCATCAGCATCAACGCAGCCAGCAGTAGCCTATTCATCGGTGCCGAAATGACGCTCGCCCCAGCGCGGCAGCATGTCCTGGGGAATATTCAGCAGGTTGAGCACCCGGGCAACGACGAAGTCGATCAAGTCGTCGATGGTTTGCGGCTGATGATAGAAACCAGGCGAGGCCGGCAGGATGACCGCGCCCATATTCGACAGCTTGAGCATGTTCTCCAGATGAATACTGGAATACGGCGCCTCGCGCGGTACCAGAATCAACTGGCGGCGCTCCTTGAGGGTGACATCCGCCGCGCGCTCGATCAGGTTATTGCAGGCGCCCGTGGCAATCGCCGACAGGGTGCCAGTAGAACAGGGCACCACCACCATGGCCGCAGGCGAACCGGAACCGGAGGCCACCGGCGACATCCAGTCATCGCGGCCATACACGCGAATCTGCCCCGGCGCGGCGCCCGTGTACTCGGTGAGGAAGGCTTGCATCATGCTCGACTTGGGCGGCAGGCGCACATCGGTCTCGGTGGCCATGACCAGTTGCGCCGCCTTGGAGATCAGGAAGTGCACTTCGCGATCCTCCCGCACCAGGCAATCGAGCAGGCGCAGACCGTACTGCGCCCCCGAGGCACCGGTCATGGCCAGGGTGATGCGCTCGGGGCCGTTCATGCCGATCATTGCAGCGCCTCGGCCAGTTTGCCGTGCAGGCCGCCGAAGCCGCCGTTACTCATGATCACTACGTGAGTGCCCGGCTGCGCCTGGCTTTTCACTCGGGCAATAATGGCTTCGAGGGAATCACAGACCACCGCAGGCACTGAACACAATGCCGCCGTAGCGCCCAGATCCCAGCCCAGATTGGCCGGGGAATACCAGACCACCTGATCAGCCTGCTGCACGCTTTGCGGCAAGCCATCGCGGTGAGCGCCGAGCTTCATGGAGTTGGAACGCGGTTCGATGATCGCAATCAGTGGCGCGTCGCCGATCTTCTTGCGCAAGCCGTCCAGCGTCGTCGCGATAGCCGTCGGGTGGTGGGCGAAGTCGTCATAAATGGTGATGCCGCGCACCTCGGCGACCTTTTCCATCCGCCGCTTGACGCTCTTGAAAGCGCTCAGGGCTTCGATACCTAGAGCCGCCACAACACCGACGTGCCGCGCCGCCGCCAGGGTCGCCAGGGCGTTGGCAACGTTATGCTGGCCGGTCATATCCCAATCGACCGTGCCCTGTACCTGGTCGTCGAACAGCACTTCGAAACGCGAGCCGTCTTCACTGAGCAGACGCGCCTGCCACTGACCGCCCTGGCCGGTGGTCTGTACTGGCGTCCAGCAGCCCATTTGAATGACGCGGGCCAGAGCAGGCTCGGTGGTCGGATGAATCACCAGGCCTTCGCTCGGAATAGTCCGTACCAAATGATGGAATTGCCGCTCGATCGCCGGAAGATCCGGGAAGATGTCGGCATGATCGAACTCAAGATTATTAAGGATCGCGGTGCGTGGGCGGTAGTGGACGAACTTGGAGCGCTTGTCGAAGAAGGCGCTGTCGTACTCGTCGGCCTCGACCACGAAGAAGGGTGTGCCACCCAGACGCGCCGAGACCGCAAAGTTCTGCGGCACACCGCCGATCAGGAAGCCCGGGCTCATGCCCGCGTGCTCCAACACCCAGGCCAGCATGCTGCTGGTGGTGGTCTTGCCGTGGGTACCGGCGACGGCCAGGACCCAGCGCCCTTGCAGGACATGGTCCGCCAGCCACTGCGGGCCGGAAACATAAGGCAGGCCCTTGTTCAGCACGTACTCCACTGCCGGGTTGCCACGGGACAAAGCATTGCCAATGACCACCAGATCCGGTGCCGGATCGAGTTGTGCGGCATCGTAGCCTTGGGTCAGCTCAATGCCTTGCGCCTGCAATTGAGTGCTCATGGGCGGATAGACGTTGGCGTCGGAGCCAGTGACTTTATGGCCCAACTCTTTGGCGAGTACCGCCAGCGAACCCATGAACGTGCCACAAATACCGAGGATATGAATATGCATGACCAACCCCTGAAAACATGGGCGCAGGTTAGCAGAAATCGCTCCCCGATCGTCGCCTCAGCGCTCGATGCCGTGCTTGCGCAGCTTGCGGTACAAGGTATTGCGGCTGATCCCCAGTTGCTGGGCACAATGGCTCATGTGCCAGCGCTGGCTCTCCAGTATCGCGAGCAAAGCGCTGCGCTCAGCCTCTTCCAGAGGGCGATCAGTCGCTGCCGCGCATGGCGCAGCGACACTGCCGTTACGGATAGTGGCGGGCAAGTCATCCAGACCAATACGGCCGTCCTCGCTCAAGGCCGTCAAGGTACGCAACACCGTGCGTAACTGGCGGACATTGCCCGGCCAGTTAAATGCCAGCAGGGCTTGCCGCGCCGAGTCATCGAGGCTGACCACCTGCCCGCCCGCCTCCTGGGCCAACAGGAAATCCAGCAGACCGGACTTGTCACTGCGCTCGCGCAACGGCGGCAAAGCGACTTCCAGGCCATTGAGACGGTAATAAAGGTCTTCGCGGAAACTGCCATCGCCGACCCGCTCCAACAGATTGCGGTGGGTCGCGCTGATGATCCGCACATCCACCGCCTGGGCCTCGCCGCCAATGGGCACCACCATGCGCTCCTCCAGCACCCGCAACAGGCGGGTTTGCAAGGCCAGTGGCATATCGCCGATCTCGTCGAGAAACAGCGTGCCACCATCGGCCTGCTGCAACTTGCCGCGCATGCCTTCCTTGCGCGCACCGGTAAAACTGCCGCCGCGATAACCGAACAGCTCGCTTTCGATCAGGCTTTCCGGGATAGCCGCACAGTTGAGCGCGACGAAGGGTTTGTCGCTGCGCAGACTGACCTGATGCACGGCCTTGGCGAAAGCCTCCTTGCCGGAACCGGTTTCGCCATTGACCAACAAGGGCACGTCACGCTCGAACACCCGCAACGAACGGCGAAAAGCGGTTTGCAGCGCGGCGTCTTCCAGGCAGATGCCGATTGGAGCACGCACCGGGACCAACGCAGGTTTTGCCAGGATCGGCGCATAAGCCGCAGGCGCAGTGGCGGCCGGAGCGCGCAGGGAGGCGAAAAAACCACGACCATCGCGAGTGCGCAAGGCCCAGCAGGCCATGGCCTCGGCGCTGGCGCGAGACAGCAGTTGATCCAGCGAACAGTCGAAATAGCGCTCCACCGACTGCCCCAGCATATGGCTGCGCCCCAAACCGAGCAGGTTGATCGCACTCTGGTTCAGCGCGGTAATCCGCCCTTCGCCGTCAAACGCCAGCAAGCCCTCGCTGAACAGCCCAACGGACTCGGCCTGAACATGGAAGCGCAGCAGCCACTGATCATCGCAATGGCTGAGGAAATAACTGCTTTCAATCACCTTGGCCGACAGATTGACCAGGGCCATGGTGTGAAACTGGCTCTGCCGGGAAACATCCTGGCGCGCCGACGACACATCCAGCACCGCCAACAGATCGCCATGAGGGTCGAACACCGGGCTGGCCGAGCAGGTCAGCCCGGTATGACGGCCGCGAAAGTGTTCGTCGCGATGAATGGTCAGGGACTGGCGCTCAACCAGGCAGGTGCCGATGCCATTGGTGCCCTCACAGGCCTCGCTCCAATCAGCACCCAGCCACAGCCCGGCGCGCTCGAAAATACTGCGCTCGGCAGGCGCAGTGACACAATTGAGGATCACCCCACGGGCATCGGTGAGCAGCACCGCATGGCCGCCGGACAGCTGCTGATGCAGGCTGGTCATCTCGCCACCGGCTATCTGCAGGACCTGATGCAGGCGCCCGCGACTTTCCAGCACGCGCTCATGTTCGAGCACGGTGGGCGCATTGGCGTGGGCGGGGTCGAGGTGATAGTCCTCCAGGCAACGCAGCCAGGAGCGGGCAATCGAAGGATCGCTGCCGGGGCCGGTCACATGGGTCTTGCCCTCGGCGACCGTGAGGACTTGCTGGGCATGGCGGGTCAGATGATTGCTGTGCACTTTTTATTATTCTCCCGAGGAGTTGCCGCCCAGCATCCTCCACGACGCCGCGCATTGCAATGCGCGCTGACCGGCGAGTCACTGGCTGTGCCAGCAACGGTACAAAGTGTCACTCATGGCTGTATCAGACTCGCGACAACGCTGTTCATAAGCCGCCACGACAATGGATAAAACCCTTGAAAACATGGCCTTTCCCGGCAGTGGCCCGGCCTTTGCTCTACGCTTTGGCAAGCGCAAATTGCGCGTAGTCGTACCGTAGCTTGAAGCTACCCCCGTAAAGCTATCCCCCTTAAAAACAAGAACCAGGAGATATCAACATGCGTTATGCCCACCCCGGCACCGAAGGCTCGCTCGTTACCTTCAAGACCCAGTACGGCAACTACATCGGCGGCGAATTCGTGGCACCTGTCAAAGGCCAGTACTTCGAGAACACCTCTCCGGTCAACGGCAAGCTGATTGCGCAATTTCCTCGCTCCACTGCCGAAGACGTCGAAAAAGCCCTTGATGCCGCCCATGCCGCAGCCGAAGCCTGGGGCCAGACCTCCGTGCAGGCGCGTTCGCTGGTCCTGCTGAAAATCGCCGACCGCATCGAAGCCAATCTGGAACTGCTGGCCATCACCGAAACCTGGGACAACGGCAAGGCCGTGCGTGAGACCCTCAACGCCGACATCCCCCTGGCCGTTGACCATTTCCGCTACTTCGCTGGCGTATTGCGTGCCCAGGAAGGCAGCGCTGCAGAAATCGACGGCAACACCGTGGCCTATCACATCCACGAACCACTGGGCGTGGTCGGCCAGATCATCCCGTGGAACTTCCCGCTGCTGATGGCCGCCTGGAAACTCGCGCCGGCCCTGGCTGCCGGCAACTGCATCGTGCTCAAGCCAGCCGAGCAGACCCCGCTGGGCATCAGCGTGTTGATGGAACTGATCGGCGACCTGCTGCCGCCGGGCGTGCTCAACGTCGTGCAAGGCTACGGCCGTGAAGCCGGCGAAGCCCTGGCCAGCAGCAAGCGCATCGCCAAGATCGCCTTCACCGGCTCGACCCCGGTCGGCTCGCACATCATGAAATGCGCCGCCGAAAACATCA
>Ga0105251_10003093_pt1 | contig 12369 bp, 2 predicted proteins | sample KBSS64metaG_FD_80424 | JGI IMG/M metagenome (GOLD analysis project Ga0105251, IMG submission 80424) | Switchgrass rhizosphere microbial communities from Kellogg Biological Station, Michigan, USA - KBS S6-4 metaG | ecosystem: Host-associated > Plants > Roots > Rhizosphere > Soil | place...
ATTCCCCACCGTACTGTTCAGCACCTGGTAAATCAGCGTATCGCCGTAGGCCGTACCGGTGATGGCGTCGTTATGCTCCGAGCTGATGAACTGCGGCGCCATATTGATGGTCAGCGTGGCGCTATCCGTTTTCCCGGCAGAGTCGGTCAGGGTGTAGTTGAAGGTCTCCTTCGAGGTGATGGATGAGAGCGACACCCCGGTATTGAGGGTGTAGGTGTAGTGGCCGTCCGCGCCAATCGCCAGCGTGCCGTAATGGCCGGTAATGTTCACCGTTGCGCTGCCGGTATACGGATCCAGCGTGGTGGTCACGCCGTTGTAGCCGGTCACGCTCAGGCGGGTATCCACCGAGTGCAATTGATCCATTGCCCCGGCGGAGTCCGTGCCGTCGAAGATATTGCCGTTAACGAAGTGCCCGCTGGTGGCGTCGAACTGGCTGAGCGAGTAGGTGGTGCCGTTTACGCTTGGGGTAATGGTGATGTTACCCACGCTCAGTCCCGGTACGCTGCCGATATAACTCAGCGTATAGGTTCCGGCGTTGAGGTCCAGTCCGGTCAGCGGAACGTCGATGCTGCCGCCGAGCAGCGAGCCGCCGCTGAAGGAGCCGGTACGGATCGCGCCATTGGCATCGCTAATCGTCCAGTTCACCGTCAGCCCGCCCAGCGCCAGCAACGAAGCAACGTTAAAGTGCAGCGACGCGTTATGCAGGGCGGTGTTCGGATCCACCACAAAGGTTCCGCTTCCGCTGCCCTGGGTTGATGAAAGCAGCGCGGTCGTCCAGCTGGCGCTGCCTACGGTGGTATCGGAGTAGGTCGACGTGTGGTGCACCGAGGTGACATTCATCACGGCACTGACATCGTTAACCGCATCCATTGCCCGCGCGGTTGGGGTAATGTTGAGCGTCGCCGTGTCTTTCGACCCGTCTGGCGCGGTGATGGTGTAGACAAACGTATCCGGGGTGCTGATATGGTCCGCGCCTACGCCGCTCTTCAGGGTATAGGTGTACTGGCCGGACGAATCGATGGACAGCGTGCCGTATTCACCCTGAATGGTAGTTGTTCCACTGCCGTTGACCGCCACGCCGTTCACGTCCGAGACCACCGTACCCGCCGGAACAGGGTCATTTGTCAGCACGTCGCCCGTGGTGGTTTCGCTGATGCTCGCCACGCTGTAGACGTGGTCCTGCAGGACGCTCAGCGTGTAGGCCGTCAGAGCGGTGATCCCCGCCGCGGTGTTCAGCAGGAACAGGTACTCCCCGGCAGGCAGGTTCAGCGTCAGCTGAGGCGAGGTGCCCCCCAGCAGCGGGGCGCGCAGCCAGCCCGATTCGACGCGAACCTGCTCGAAGGTCTGGGTCGCGTTGTTGAACTTATAGACGTACAGATCGAACACCGACGCCAGCGCCACGCCGCCAACGGAGGCCTGGATGGTCATGGTGCGTGTCGTGCCTTCCTCTACGTTATAGATAATGGGGTTGGTCATGTCGTCCAGCAGGTTCAGCCCCAGCGTGTTGCCAAGATTAATGCCCACCAGGGTAAAGCCGCCCTGAGACGATGTTCCGTTATTAATCTCGCTTACGGTGGTGTCAAAGGTCAGCGAGGCCGTGTCGTCAACGGCGACAATGCCGTTCGTTACGCTGCCCGCACCGAGCGACAGCACGAGGTTCGCCGACGCGCTCACGCCGTTATGGGTGATGGTGTAGGTGAAGCTCTCTGTGCGGCCAATCACCGCGGCGCTGGTGTCGGTGAGGTTGTAGGCGTAGCTGCCGTCGCGGTTAATGGTCAGCGTACCGTACTGCCCCTGAACGACCGTGCCGTCGGCGTTCACGCTGGTGGTGACCCCCAGCGCGTTAGTAACGGCGGAAACGGTGGTCCCGGCCGGGGCGTTGTCGCTGCCCGCGGTCGGGTCGGTATCGAGGATCACGTTGCCGTTCAGGCTGGTGTCGCCCGTTACGGTGCCCGCGCTCGTCTCTTTCACCGCCACGTCGAGGCTAGTGTAGGAGCCGGTGGCCAGCAGGTTGGTGTTATAGCTAAGCACGCGATAGTCGCCGTTCGCCAGCCCGGTCAGGTTGAGCGATACGCCGGTGGCACCCAGCGTCAGCAGGTCGGCAAACTGCGGTTGCCCGGTATCGATCACCGTGGTCCATGTGCCGTTAACGCTGTCGAAACGCTGCACCACCAGCTCAAGGGTGTTGAGCAGAGAGAGCACGGCGCCGGTGGCGTTGGCATTCACCACGATATCGGCACTGCCGCCGCTGCCTACCGTGAAGTCCACCTGCGCGGTGTCATTCCCCAGCAGCGTCAGGACATTGCCCACCGCACCCACCAGCAGGAAACCATAATCGCTGTACTGGCTGTTGGTGACGGTGGCAGTGGTGCTGAGATCCAGCTCTTCGACGTTGTTACTCGCGGAGAGCGGTACAACCGGTGCGAGGGCTGAACCAGGCAGCGAGGTATTGCCCGCGGCGGCGGTGGCGGTGATCTGCAGCGTCTGGCCTTCGGTCTGCTTGTTGAGGAAGGTGTAGCTGTAGGTCCCGTTGCTTCCTGCGGTGGTCGTCACCGTAGTGCCATCGGCAAGACGGATGGAGACGGTGCTGCCGGCCTCTGCATTCCCGGTCAACACGCTGCCGTCGGCGTTAATGGTGCCGGTCGGTGCCGTTGGCGCGGTGAGATCGACGATCACGGTAGTCGCGCCGGAAATCGGGCTGGTACCCGAAGCGTTGCTCGCGGTGGCGGTAAAGGCGTGAGCGCCTTCGCCTAACGCCGGGGTGGTGAAGCTCCAGTTGCCTGAACCGTCCGCGACCACGGTGCCCATCGACACGCCGTTGTTATACAGCGTGACGGTGGAACCCGCCAGGGCGGTCCCGCTCAGGGTTGGGGTGGTATCGTCGGTGGTTTTGCCGTTGGTCAGATTACCGGTCACGGTGCCCACGTTATCGTTGATGGTGGCGATAACCGGCGCGTTCGGGATCGGCGTGACGGGCGCAATCACCGAGGCGCTGACGCCGGCGTTACCGGCCTTGTCGGTGGCGTAGACCAGCAGGGAACCACCGTCGGTCTGCGCCGGGGTGATGGTCGCGTTAAAGTTCCCGCTACCGTCCGCCGTTGCAGTACCGAGCACCGTCCCGGTGCTGGTGGTGATGGTGACGGTACTGCCCGCTTCGGCAGTACCGGTGACGTGCGTCCCGTTGGTGATCACCGCAAGGCTGCCCGGTGCGCCAGGCGCGGTCAGATCCACCGTAATGGTGGTTGGAGCCGATGCCACGCTGGTGTTGCCCGCCGCATCCGTGGCGGTGGCGGTGAAGGTATGCGAGCCTTCCGCCAGCGTGGTGGTGGTTTGCGGCAGCGTCCAGTTGCCGTTGGCGTCGGCGGTGACCGAACCAACCAGGGTGCCACCGTCGTAGATGCGCACGGTAGCGTTGGCTTCTGCGGTACCGTTCAGCGTTGGGCGCGCGTCGTTGGTCGGGTTGCCGCCGGTTATCGGTCCGGTGATGCTGCCCACATCATCCACAACCGAGCTGATGGCCGGGGCCGCTGGCGCGGTAGCATCCACGTTGATCACGTATCCGGTGGTGGGCGCGCTGGCGTTACCGGCCGCATCCGTCGCGGTGAAGGTCAGGCTGTGCTGCCCGTTAGCAAGCGGTGTGGTCGGCGTAAAGTTCCACGCCCCGCCGGTGGCGGTCACGCTGCCAATCTGCACGCCGTTATCGAAGATTTTCACCGTCGCGCCCGCCTCCGCCGAACCGGTAAGGGTCGGCTGCGCGTCGTTGGTTAATCCGCCGTCGCCGATCGGCGTGGCGGCATTACCGACGTCATCCACAATGCTGCTCAGCACCGGCTGCGCAGGCGGTGTGGTGTCGATAGTCAGGCTGAAGATGGCTGACGGATCGCTGGTGTTGCCTGCCGCATCGGTCGCGCGGGCCGTGAAGCTGTGCGCGCCCGTCGCCAGCGTGGTGTTAAGCAGAGTACTCCAGCTTCCGCTGGCATCCGCGGTGCCTGTTCCCACAAGCGTTGCGCCTTCATAAATATTGACGGTGGCAAACGGCTCGCTGGTCCCGACGAGACGTGGAACGGTGTCGTCGGTGGTCTGCCCGGAGCTGAGCGCTCCGGTGAGGGTGCCCACATCGTCAATCGCCTGGCTGATAACCGGCGCGTTGGGAACGGTCGTATCCACGACCAGCGTAAAGCCAGGCGAGGCCGGGCTGACGTTACCGGCGGCATCGGTGGCCGTGGCGGTCCAGGTGTGGCTGGCGTTCGCCAGCGGCGTGGACGGCGTAAAGCTCCATGCGCCGCTGCCGTTCGCCGTGGCGGTGCCGACCTGCTGACCATTCTCGTAAATCGTAATGGTGGCATTGGCCGCCGCCGTGCCCGTCAGCGTTGGCGTGGTGTCGTCGGTACTTTGTCCGGAAGTGAGCGGGGTCTGTACGCTGCCGGCATTGTCCGCCGCGGTTGAGATAACCGGCGCTGACGGCGCGATAGTGTCCACCGTCAGGTTAAACGGTGCCGTGGTGGCGCCCGTGTTGCCCGCCGCGTCGGTGGCGTTGAAGGTGATAGCGTGTGGCCCCTCGGCGAGCGCGGTGTCCGGGGTAAAGGTCCAGTTCCCCTGAGCGTTGACGACCGCGGTGCCAATCTCGCTGCCATCAACAATGACGTGCACCGTGGTGCCGATTTCGCCCGTGCCGTTGAAGGTTGGACGCGCGTCGTTGGTGCTATTGCCCGTGCTGAGCGGACCGGTCACCGGGCCGACATCGTCAATCACGCTGGCGATCGCCGGCGCGGAAGGGCCGGTGGTATCGACCGTGAAGACGAAGACCGGCGAGTTGGCGGAGACGTTACCGGCGGCATCGCTGGCGTTGATGCGAATGTTATAGCTGCCATCCACCAGCGCTGTGCCAGGGGTAAAGCTCCAGTTGCCGTTAACGTCTACCGGGGCGATGCCAATTTCCACGCCGTTGTTCAGAATGTGGACGGTGCTGCCCGCGGTACCTCTGCCGGTGAGGGTTGGCGTGTCGTCATTAGTGACCTGGCCGGTCGTGAGATTCCCGACGATCCCGCCCGCCGCGTTGTCGCTGACGGTATCCAGCACAGGGACCGCGGGTGCCGTCAGGTCGACCACCACGCCCCAGGTGTTGGAGACCTGGCTGACGTTACCCTGCGGGTCGGTGGCGATGACGGTAAAGCTGTGCAGCCCTTCACCGAGGGCGGTGTCAGGGGTAAACGTCCATGCGCCGGTGCCATCCGCGGTGACCACGGCAATCTGCGTGCCGCCGTCGAAGATCGTCACGACGCTGTTCGCATCTGCCGTACCGGTAATCGTTGGCGTCGCGTCGTTAGTCGGATCGCCGCTGACCACGGTGGTGGCCGCGTTGCCGACATTATCGGTGACGTTGGTAATCACCGGTGTGGTGGAGATTGTATCAACCACGACGGTAAAGCCTGCCGAAGGTCCACTCTGGTTTCCGGCCGGATCGGTTTCGCGGATGGTCAGAACGTTATTACCCTCCGCCAGCACCGGCGTCGTGTAACTCCAGGTGCCCGTGCTGCCGACCTGGGTGGTCCCCAGCAGCACGCCGTTGCTGTAGACGGTGATGGTATCGCCCACCGCGCCGGTGCCGGTCAGGGTTGGCTGGTTGTCGTTGGTGGCCTGGCCGTTGGTCAATGGGCCGGTGCCAGGACCGACGTCATCAACCACAGCGCCAATGGTTGGGGTACCGGGGGCAGTGAGGTCGATGGTCACCGTGGCTGCCGGGGAGAGGCCGCTGGTAAAGAGGCCGACGGGAGTGGTGGCTTCAAAGAAGTGGTTTCCTGCGGTTAACGGTAACAGCGCTGAAATCGCATAGCTCCATGTGCCGTCTGACCCCACCGGAATAATCGCCAGCGGCACCAGGCTGCCGTCCAGGTAGAGCGTGACGGTACTGCCGGCGGGGGCCGTTCCGCTGATAACCGGCGCGGTATCGTCTGAGGTTTTACCCAGCACGTTGCCCGTTACGGCCCCGACATCGTCAGTGATGGCGGTGATGATGGGAACCTCTGGCAGATTGGATACCGTACCGCTGACGGTAAAGTCGGCCTCCGGGCTTGTACGCCCTGAGGCATCGGTTGCGGTCACGGTCAGGACAGCGCCATTCTGCTGAGCCGGGCTCAGCGCAATGGAGAAGTTGCCGCCAGTAGCCACCCCTGTACCGAGAACGTTGCCATTGCTGTCGGTCACGGTGACGGTTGCGCCCGCTTCGGCCGTGCCGGTCAACGGTGTACCTTCAATGGCTATACCGGAAACGACAGGTGCATCCGGATCGTTAGTATCCACCGTTACGCTAAGCGGGGCAGAATTGCCGGAGGTATTGCCCGCCGTATCAACCGCAGAGACGGTAAAGGTATGGGAGGTATCCGACAGCGTACTGCCAGCGGTCCAGCTCCATGTACCGTTCGGCTGCACCGTCACCGTTATGGGTGACGGGACGCCGTCCACGGAAACGATCACCGTACTGCCCGGTTCGCCAGTGCCGGTGAGGGTTGGCGTACCGTCGCGGGTGTAAAGTATGCTATTCGTGACCTGGCTGTCAGAGACCGCGTTAATCTGCGGTATTTCAGGTGCAACGCTATCGAGCGTGACGGTAAAGACCTGGCTGAGATCGCTGACGTTACACGCGGCGTCCACTCCCGCAACGGTGATGTTCAGCTGGCCGTCAGTCTGGGACGGCAGATCAAGAGACCACGTACCGTTCGCCACGACGACGCGTCCAACCTCGACGCCGTTGTTATAGATGATTACCGTCTCGCCGTTGACGCCGGTTCCACCGACGGTCGGCGTGGTATCCGTGATAATACCGCCACTCGGATCGCCGCCGACGGCACTAATGACGGGGATATCCGGTGCCTCGGTATCAACAGTAATAGTAATTCCAGCTGAAGGATCTGAAACATTGCCCGCCTCATCTGTTGCAGTGGCGGTAAATACGTGGCTTCCCTCATCAATGCTGCTGTCAGGACGCCAGCTCCAGTTGCCGTTGCTGTCTACGGTGACGCGACCCACTTCGGTGGCGGGCTGATTATTCACGCTGTCATAAATAATAATCACGTCGTTCGCCGTGCCGGTGCCGCTGAGTACCGGACGCGGATCGTTAGTGGTTCCGCCATCGGCAACCGGACCGGTTATCTGGCTCACGCTGTCGGTCACGACGGGGGCCGCAGGCGTGGCCGGTGGGTCGGTATCAATGGTGATGGTCACCGGCTGGGACGGGGCGCTTTCATTACCCGCGCCATCCTTGTTGGTGACGGTGAGGGTGATGTCATAGGTGCCATTGTTCAGCGGCGTCGTTGGCGTCCAGCTCCAGTTGCCGTCACTGCCTACCGGGACTTCATCAACTTTAACGCCGCCGATATAAATCGTGACGGTATCGCCCGCCTCCCCGGTGCCGCTCAGCGTCGGGGTGGTATCGCGGGTAACTTCTCCCGGGTTCAGCGCGACCTCAGTTGTACCGCCATCCGGATTGACGGTGACGGCCGGGGTATCCGGCGTAGCAGGTGCGACGGTATCCACAATCAGGTCGAACGGATCGGAGACGGTGGTGTTCCCGGCGTCATCCGTGGCATGGACGGTGATTGAATGCGGGCCGTTGGTGAGCGGGGTGGTTGGCGTAAAGCTCCAGCCGCCGTTGCCGTCGGGGGTTGCGGTGCCGAGCAAAGTATCCCCGTCATAGAGGGTGATGATGGTGTCCGCCGGCGCGCTGCCTTGCAGCAGGGGCTGGGTATCGTCCGTGGTATCGCCACTGTTGAGCGGGCCCTGCACGTCGCCAGCGTCATCGGTCACGGTGGCGATGGTCGCGGCAGGCGGCGGCGTGATATCGACCGTAAAGGTAAAGCCGCCTGAAGGCGAACTGCTGTTACCTGCCGCATCGGTAGCGACGACGGTCACGGTATGCTGCCCATTGCCAATCGGTGTAGTGGGGGTGAAGGCCCAGGCGCCGTTGCTGTCTGCCACCGCCGTGCCAATGCCGGTACCGTCCAGACGAATGGTGACCGTCGCGCCCGGTTCGGCGGTGCCGTTAAGCGTCGGGGTCGGGTCGTTGGTGGTTTCACCGACGTCGAGCGCGCCGGTACGGCCTTCAACATTATCCACAACCTGCGTAATGACCGGCGTGGTAGGGGCAACGCTGTCGACCGTAATACTCCAGGTGTTAGAGGTTGCACTGGCGTTGCCTGCGGCGTCGATGGCTTTCGCGCTCAGCACGTGTCCGCCTTCATGCAGATGCACGGTCGGGGTAAAGCTCCACTGGCCGGAAGGAGGGATAACCAGCGTGCCGATTTGATCGCTGCCGCTGTAGATATAGAGCGTGGTGCCTGCTTCACCGGTACCGCTGATGGTAGGCGTTGCATCGTTGGTGAGCCCGCCCTGACCAATAGGTCCCGTGGTGGCCGGTAAGTCATCGACCACCGAGAGAATCACCGGGGTTTGCGCCGGGGTAATATCCGGCGCGAGAGCCGGCGCTGTTGGCCCGGTATTCCCGGCGGGGTCGGTTGCATCTGCCGTCAGGGCTTCACCGTTGGCTTTTGGCGGATTTAGCGTCACGCTAAAGTTGCCCTGGTCATCGGTGACTGCCTGACCTACGGTGACGCCGCCTTCGCGAATGGTCACAGTGCTTCCCGCTTCCGCGGTCCCGGTAACGGTGGTGCCATCCCCGGAAACGACCACATTGTCCGGTGCAAGCGGCGCAGTGCTGTCCGGTGACGTGGCCGTATTCGGCAGGCTGACATTACCGGAGCCATCGGTGGCGATGACGGTCAGCACTTCGCCGTTGGTCTGAGCGGGGCTTATCGGCGTACTGAAGGTGCCGTCGCCGTTGGCTGTGGTTTCACCGATAACCGTGCCATCGGCTCCTTTAATGGTGACCGTGCTGCCTGGTTCCGCCGTGCCGCTTATGCTTTGTCCATCATCAGCGACCTGAAGGTTGCCGGGCGCCTGAGGTGGCGTGGTGTCTGCGGCGTTGACGGTCGCCGCCGGGCTCTGGTTGCCTGCGGCGTCAGAGGCCACGACCGAAATGAGCTGACCGTTGGTTTGTGCAGGGGAGAGCGTGGCGACAAAATTACCATTGCCGTCGGTTGTCGTGCGGCCAACGATCTCCCCGTTATTGTTGGTAATCAGGATGCTGCTGTTAGGCTCGGCGGTACCGGTAATCTGCGTGCCTGCCGGGTTAAGGGCAATGACGGGTGCGTCCGGCGGTGTGGTATCTACGATGAAGGCGATCGGCTGCGACATGGCGCTCTGGTTTCCGGCGCCGTCCGTGCTCTGGACGGTAATGGAGTGAGCTCCTTCCGCAAGCGGGCTGGTTGGCGTAATGGTCCATGTGCCGTCAGGCTTAACGATCGCCTCGCCTACGAGCTTGCCATTATCATAAATGGAAATAGTGCTTCCGGGTTCTCCCCGGCCCGTCAGGCGTGGCTGAGTGGAGTCGGTCACCTATCCCACGGCGAGGGCGCCTTTCAGCGAGCCGGTATCATCATTAATCACGATGGCGCTGGGGGTGACCGGGGGGGTGAGATCCACGTTAAGGGTGAATGCGGGCGATGGGGTGCTGGTATTACCAGCCACATCCGTGGCCGTGACGGTGATCGAGTGGTTACCTTCACTGAGATCCACCGACGGGGTGAAGGTCCAGGCGCCATTGCTGCCAGCCACTGTGGTGCCAATAGCGATAGAACCGTCATAAATGGTAATGGTGGAGCCCGCCTCTGCGGTACCGCTGATTTGTGGCCGCTGATCGTTGGTGCTGCCGCCGCTATTGATTGTTCCGGTCACCGGACCGACATCGTCCACTGCGCTGGTGATGACGGGAGCACCCGGCGCGGTTGTATCGACAATAAAGTTAAAGGCACCCGATGCCGGGCTGGTATTGCCAGCCGCATCGGTGGCGGTCGTGGTAATCGTGTGGCTGCCGTTAGCGAGATCGGTGGTGGGGGTAAAGCTCCAGCTACCTTTCGCATCCACCTGCGCGGTGCCAATCTTCTGGCCGTTATCGTAAAGGGTGATGGTGCTGCCGGGCTCGCCGATACCGCTTAAGGTCGGGCGGGCATCATCAGTACGCTGGCCGTTTTCCAGCGGGCCAGCCTTGTCACCGACATCGTCATTTACTATCAGGATATCCGGAGCATCCGGCACGGTGGTGTCCGGGGCGATCACAGTCGTGCCCGGGCTGGTATTCCCCGATGGATCGGTAGCGGTGGCGGTAATCTGCTCGCCGTTGGTCAGCGGCGTCCCCAGATCGATGGTGAATTTACCATCGCTGCCGGTTTTACCCGTACCGACCACATTGCCGTCGGCGTCTTTCAGCGTGATGGTACTGCCCGGTTCCGCGGTACCGGAGACGGTTTTACCATCCCCAGAGAACTGAAGACCGGTTGGGGCATTCGGCGGTGTCGTATCCGGATCGGAAGGGTTTGTCGGCGTGCCGGGGTTCGTGCCGTTGTTATTATCGTCATCATCACCGCCGTCGCCGCCACCACTTGCCGCCGCCGCGATGCCGCCCGCGGCGACAATGCCGCCCAGTGCCCAGGGCCAAATGGCGGTGCCACCGGCATCACTCCCGGACGAGGCAAGCAGCACGTCCGTTGAGGCGATAGATTCGTAGGTAGCGGCCCCGGTAGGATCTTCAATCCACCATAATGCGCCTTCGCTGTCCTGCAGAACCAGCTGGCTCGCCCCTTGAGCATCAGTGACGTAGAAGTTTTTAAGGGTAATCACCTCGCCGGAGTGGAGTGTGATCACCAGATCGTTACCGCTGCGGGCGAAATCAGCGACACTGGCTCGCTCGATATGAAGCTCAACGATAGAGGAATGGCTCAGCGTAACCTGTGTGCCTTCCGTGGTTGTTTCCACGCCAGTAAGTTTCGATATAACAGAGATTTGGCTCATTTAAGTATACTCCAGCAGATGTGTCATGAACGGCGAGCAAGACGAGCCATCTCTGCAGAAGGTAAAGGGCGCCCCCGGCGCAGTTGCTGTTATCACGCAGCACTGACCGTTATTTTTAGCGCGCACGATGCCCGCCAGGATTTAGAGTGGCAACATCAGAGCGAATCTAATTACGTATCAAAGAGAACAGTTTTTATTCGTGATTTTTGCCTTATAAAACCCTGTAATTAATAGAGGAATTGGTTTTGGAAGATATAAAAATGATATAGCCAGAAAACTCTGAATGTGCAAATTAAGCTTTCGTAAATAGAGAGGTAAACAATGAAGCGGGCATGAATGTATTGATGGTAATTATAATTTTATTTTTTTATCTCATTGTTTTGTATTGGTTTTATTTTATATCTCGTCGCTGGTAATTAATGCTATTGATGTGGTGTGATAATTGGTAGGGGCCTCTTTGAATATAAATTAAATGGCTATTGTTTATTCCTGCTTAATGCGCATTTAAGTTAGGGTAACGTTTTTGATGTAAGATATATTATGTCACTTGTTAAATGAAAATATATTCTTATGCAGGGTTGAAACTCTGCTAATGTGCGGAAAAAATAACAACGCCGGATGGCAAGGATAAAATAACCTGTTTTATTTTCAATGCGGTTACGACATAAGCATGATTTTGACCCCGCAAAAACTTCATCAAAGAACGAATAAAAATCGTCTGTCAGGCGTTTACTGACGTCACTCCCTTCTTACCCTGGAGCTTTATATGAACACGACCTCGTTTCGTTTGATCCCGGTGCTGATTTTTTCTCTGCTGTCTCCACTGGCGCTGGCAATGGGCAATAATAGTACCGAGAGCAAAACGCCCGACTGTCCTTCCGGACAGGTGTATGACAGCGCCACCCAGAAATGCGTGCCGGACAAGAGCAGCAGCCTCAGCGACCAGGACAAAACCAACTATGCGTACCATCTCGCGAAGAAAGGAGAGTACCAGGCGGCGCTGAATCTGCTTGATTCGCTGAAAAATGGCAATACGGCTGAAGCGTGGAACTATCGCGGGTTCGCCACGCGCAAACTTGGCCGCACGGACGAAGGCATTGGTTACTACCAGCGCGCGCTGGCTATCGCACCGGATTATGCCAAAGCCCGGGAGTATCTCGGTGAAGCGTGGATGGTAAAAGGACGTCCTGACCTCGCGAAAGAACAGCTGAAGGTGATTGCCGGTATTTGCGGCCAATCCTGCGAAGAGTATCGTGACCTGCAGGCCGCCATCAACGGACATCCGGAATCCTGATTTTCTCGTGGAGGGAAAACACATCGCTACCAGTGAGGTTCGTCAACAGTTAGCGGCACACCTGTCGCGTCTCTGGCGCTATGGGCTGGTGCTGTCGCGAAACAGGGATATCGCCGAAGAGCTGGTTCAGTCCACCTGCGTGCGTGCGCTTGAAAGGAGCAGCCAGTATACGC
>Ga0105251_10003095_pt1 | contig 12363 bp, 10 predicted proteins | sample KBSS64metaG_FD_80424 | JGI IMG/M metagenome (GOLD analysis project Ga0105251, IMG submission 80424) | Switchgrass rhizosphere microbial communities from Kellogg Biological Station, Michigan, USA - KBS S6-4 metaG | ecosystem: Host-associated > Plants > Roots > Rhizosphere > Soil | place...
ATCTGGAGGTGTTAGCGAAAGAGCTGAATTAATAAACCAAAATATTCGCACAACGTAATTTATGTTAAATTATAGCGGGGGTAGCCAAATCTCCCAGCATTATTGAAGGTGTTTTATGCTTCCATCACGCATCTGGCTGTGCGAATAGCGACGAAGAATGATTATGCTTCGATTATTAGAGATCGTACGATGAAGCAGTGTATCTAAAAAAATTAAAATAATCCGAACGGCTACCTGCAGGAATTGCAGATCTGTTCGCCATCAATACAGACGGTTTTCTGCCTGTGATAACATACTGCGGTTGTTTTTCAGAGCCGGGACTGATGAAGAAGAAGAAAAACCGCACACCAACTCCTCACGATGCCACGTTCCGGCAGTTTCTGACTCACCCGGATGTTGCCCGTGATTTCATGGAACTCCACTTGCCCGTAGAGCTGCGTGCTATCTGTGACCTCAGTACGCTAAAGCTGGAATCCGGCTCGTTCGTCGAGGATGACCTGAGGCAGTACTTTAGCGACGTGCTCTACAGTCTGAAAACCACAGCCGGTGAGGGTTATGTCCACGTGCTCATCGAGCACCAGTCTTCACCCGATAAACACATGGCTTTTCGGCTCATGCGTTATGCGGTGGCTGCCATGCAGCGCCATCTTGAGGCGGGCCATAAGAAGTTGCCACTGGTGATACCCGTGCTGTTTTATACGGGTAAACGCAGCCCGTATCCTTACTCCATCCGGTGGCTGAATGAGTTTGATGATCCGACGCTGGCATGCAAACTGTACAGCAGCGCTTTCCCGCTGGTTGACGTTACCGTCATTCCTGATGATGAAATCGCCGGCCATCGCAGCATGGCCGCCCTGACCCTGCTGCAGAAACATATTCATCAGCGGGACCTGGCAGAACTGACTGACCGGCTGGCGCCCATTCTGCTGGCCGGCTATCTGTCTTCATCACAGGTGATATCGCTGGTACACTATATTGTACAGGCAGGCGAAACAGCCGACGCCGAAGGTTTTGTACGCGAACTGGCACAGCGTGTGCCGCAACACGGAGACGCACTTATGACCATCGCACAACAGCTCGAACAGAATGGCATCCAGAAGGGTATCCAGTTAGGCAGGCAGGAAGGCCGAAATGAAGGCATGCTGGAAGGCAAGCTGGAAGTTGCCCGTACCATGCTGCATAACGGTCTTGACCGTAATACCGTTATGAAAATGACCGGACTGACTGAAGACGAGCTGGCGCAGATCCGACACTGACTTATTTAGCGGCCTCTCCGGCCGCACTGCTGATCCCGCCAGGTACAGCCGCGCAGGGTCTCACTGTCCCATCTTTAGTTCATATTTTTCTGCCGTCAGCCCATAAAGGCCGGAAGGCCCATTAATAGCTATCTGCCATTCACAACGGTTAAGAAGCGTTTCCAGCCCCTGCACGCGCCCTGTCAGTCGTGCCATTACCGGTGCGACCTGCTGGCCGCCATCGTCAAATGCAGCATCCAGGCTGCTCCGGGACAGATAAATTCCGTTCAGGACAGCGGCGTGCCTTCCTGACCACTCCCGGTCGCTGGACAGCTGGTAAGCCCAGCACATATCTTTCGCCATCTCCAGGGCATATGTCAGACGGAACAGGTCATTCTGCTGGGACAGCTCGCCTGTGCAGGAACGCCTGAGATAGTCCTGCTTGCCGGCAAGCGTTACGCCAACGCCATACTGGCACCCCTGCATTAGCAGCCACTCAATGTCGGGCGCCACTCCAGCCTTCTGTATGGACTGTGCGCGACCGGGAGTATACTGACATTCACTCTTAATTCTGTCCAGGAACGCATATGCTCAGGCTCAGCAGTGCGATATTCATACTCAGTACATGGTTCATCCTATTTTTAGCCTACTGTGGCTACTTCATGTGGGAACTGAGGAATGAGCTACTGTCCGCCGACTTCACGGTACTGCTGTATGTTGTGACGGCCTGCTGCTTATTGTCCGTTCTTACGCTGGCCAGCTTGTATCTTTTTTTTCTTTTATCAGACACCATCCCTTTGATGAACGCGTGCTGTCTGGTGCGCCGTATGAGACGCATTTGTACGCATTTAAAAGGCATTCAGAAATAATATTCAGGCCCTGAATGACCCTGCTTCTTTATCCTTTTCTCGTCAGGCCGCCTTCTAACCCCGACCCCGCGCAACGGCCAGATCCTGCCGTCTTCACCCAGTGACTGAGACCTGAGAAAAATTGCGGGACGTTACCTAATCGTATACCAGTGTTCCTTTTGACAAGGAAAAGCGTTAGGGCCTGATTCACTTCATTTAGTAAGAGAAAGGCCGCTATGCAGCCTCTGTTTTGGTCAGTCGGCATTTTCAGCGCAGTTTTGAGTTCTTCCTGCTCCGGCGTCAGTTCGTCAGTTCGTTGCCGGAAAGCATGACCTTCAGCTTATCTTCAACTGCAGGCCAGTGATCATAGAACGAACTGATCCCGTTTACGTGCACTGCGGAGCGGGAGCTATGGCAGGCATAAAAAAAGCCCCGGCGACGGGGCAGCTATATACCGTGCCCATCTCTGCAGGCTTCGGGGACAGATGAAAACAGCTATGCTTCGGGCCTATTTGCTGAAGCGCCTGCTGACTGACAAAAGTCATACGGCTGGCCTGTCGATCGGGCAATACGCGTAGGAAGCTAAGGCCTGACGGACTCAGCTTATGAGGCTGCAGTCAGGCTCACGGATATAAAAAGGCCCGCACTCCGGAGGGGAGGCGCGGGCAGACAGTAACTGAGAGACCTTCTTATTATTAATTAACTCTTGATCAGCAAACGGATGTAAACAAGCGGTACAGGTCACAAAAACACCGGCAGCAGATATGGCTTAAGTTTTACGGATCCATATGTTGAAGATGAACGGACGGCCAGTCATTGCAATAGCTGTATGGCAGGCAAAAAAATACCTGCTCCGGAGGTCGGAAACAGGCATAAATCGTGGTGAAGATGATGAAGCTCTTTCCGGCCTGTAATTGTTGCTAAGCTCACACCCTGTTTTTTACCGGCGTCTTCTCAGACAGCCACATGCGCGCTTTGCCGTTACATAACCTGCTACAGGTTAATAGACCAGACTTTAATGGCAAGCGTAAGCGGTGACAATCTCTTCGCTTTACCAGTTACAGGCAAAAAAAAAGCCCGCATCACTCGGGCTAATAACAACATAGAGTTTTATAAAAAAGCGTTTTCTCGCAGGGTTTATGCTCACTAAGAGCATCGGCCAGCAATGCGAAAACTTTAATCCCTTAATACGCAGTGCATACAGACAGGTGGAGCAGACAGAGCGTACAGGTCATGTCATAAATGGCCGATTAATAACGGAACAGGATACAGGCGACGAGTGAAGCCATGAGCATTTAGCAGCCCGGCCATCTTCATATAGCATCAATACATACCTTTCGGCCTGTCAGGATACTGACGAAACCCCTGCCATACTAACGGGCTGTCATAAAAAGATGAGCACGGGCAGATTATTTGAATCAACACCCTCTGACCTGAAAAACCTTATCCCCCTGCCCGACACGTTTACATACGGCCTGAAGCCTCAAACAATTCCGATCTCGTGGAAAAATAAAAGCTGCACCGGGGTTGTATCTGACTGTCCTCCGGAGCCCTTATCATGGCTGCTGATGGTCATCAGACAAGAAATCACCGGCACTAAAGTTATCTTCTGAAGCAGTTTGTAAATTTATGTCTATTCTTAACCGGTCCGGGCAGAGACATCACAAAACATTTCTCTTCTAATTGTCTCTGATATCAATAGTTTTTGCAGAAATCGTTCACTTTAAAAGGAAAATAAATGGCATGCATTAGACGTAAAAAAGTAAAACCGATAGTCCTAAAGGACGTCACCATCATCGATGATGCCCGTCTGAAAAAAGCAATTACTGCGGCAGCGCTGGGCAATGCCATGGAATGGTTTGACTTTGGCGTTTACGGTTACGTGGCAGCTGTACTGGGCAAGGTTTTTTTCCCTGACGCCTCTCCGGGGATTCAAATTATTGCAGCGTTGGGCACGTTTTCCGTTCCGTTCATTATCCGGCCTTTAGGCGGCATGTTCTTTGGCGCGCTGGGTGACAGATACGGTCGCCAGAAGATTCTGGCCATGACCATCATTCTGATGACACTGAGTACCTTCTGTATCGGTCTTATTCCCTCCTATGCGACGATCGGCTTCTGGGCTCCGGTCCTGTTGCTGATAGCCAAAATGGTTCAGGGCTTTTCAGTCGGAGGAGAATATACCGGCGCTTCAATATTCGTGGCGGAGTACTCTCCTGACAGAAAACGGGGATTTTTAGGAAGCTGGCTAGATTTTGGCTCACTCACCGGATTCGTCTGTGGAGCCGGAATTGTTGTAGTGCTGACGACCATTCTTGGCCAGGAAGCTTTTAATGAATGGGGCTGGCGTATTCCGTTCTTCATGGCGTTGCCTTTAGGGCTCGTGGGTCTTTACCTGCGTCATGCCCTTGAAGAAACCCCGGCTTTCCAGAAACATGTTGATTCGCTTGAGCACGGGTCTAAACAGGGCCTGAGCGAAGGTCCTTCGGTGCCGTTTAAAGACATCGCGCGTAAACACTGGCGAAACCTGATCTCCTGTATCGGCATCGTGATCACCACTAACGTCGCTTATTACATGCTGCTAACTTACGTGCCGAGTTACCTGACGCATAATCTGCACTATTCAGAAGACCGTGGTGTTTTGATTATAGTTGTCATCATGCTGGCGATGCTTTTTGTACAGCCGGTGATGGGACTACTCAGTGATAAATTCGGGCGAAAACCTTTTATCATCATTGGTAGCACGGCAATGGTGCTGCTTTCCATTCCTTCATTTATGCTTATTACCTCGGACAGCCTGGTCGCCCTCTTCTTCGGGCTCCTGATACAGGCTGTCATACTCAACTGCCTGATAGGTGTAATGGCATCGACCCTGCCAGCGCTATTTCCTACAGAAGTACGCTACAGTGCTTTGGCCGGTACCTATAACATCGCTATCCTGATTGCCGGTATTACCCCAACATTAACGGCGTGGCTGGTTGAGGTAACAGGGAATCTTTACATGCCTGCTTGGTATCTGATGGTTGTGGGTGTGATTGGCGTAATAACAGGTGTCACGGTAAGAGAAACGGCTAATAAGCCTTTATACGGTGACACCCCTGCGGCCTCATCTCTGGCAGAAGCCAGAGAGCTGTTACAGGAGCATCATGACGGAATCGAGGAGCGGATTGAAGATATAGATAAGAGAATTGATGAGCTTAAGAGTAAGCGACGTAATCTGGTTGCTCAGCAACCTGATGCCATCAGTTAATTTAACAGGCCGCTATCCCGCGATAGCGGCGCTGATTTTCCTGCCAACCCTTACCGGTTTCTTATCTTTTAATGCACAGCGTTTCAGCTGCAACCTTCAGATAGTAAAGGTCACTTCAGGCTCCCGGTCACTACTCCCTGCTCCGGAGCCTACCTGACGGCCTTAGTCCGGATACAGGATCCGTTATTTCAAGCCTGCCTCTATATAGATAAGTGAGGCTGCTCTTGCCTGTCGCAATAAAAACCGGATTAACTAGTGAAATACACTCTGACTGCTCCTCAGGCTCTGTTTTGCTCAGTATTTTACGGATAAGTTCTGAAGCGAGATAAGCTGCAGATACCGCTCAGAAGTCAGCACAAGTGTTGCGGGCCTTGCCCGGAGCGCTTCAGGATTATTTATTAAATTCAGCCATAATTTTTCAGAAGGGAGTCTGCATCTGATCTCCCTGCTTTTGCATTAAAAACAGCAAAGCGTGATCTGGACAGCACGCCGGACACTATCTGTGCCTGATTTATTCTCTGCGGGATAAACCCGGCTATGCTTTGTCAGACTTCACTTAACTCAGACAGGAGGCATTATGACGAAGCTCAGAGGGGGGGCCGGCAATTTTGCCGCAAATCCGCAGCGCGCTATTGATGCTGGCAGAAAAGGCGGTCAGATAAGCGGTGGCAATTTCAGGAATGATCATGAGCGTGCGGCCGAAGCGGGACGTAAGGGCGGGAAAGTCAGCAGGAGAGGAAAAACAGACAGTGTGTCATCGTAGTATTCTCACGCAGTTAAGATAGCGTTCATAACCGGGCTGTACGGCTGTCAGAATGTTTCAGTGCACCCTGCGTATTTAAACGTATCGAATGAAAAGTGCATCAGTACAGCAGAAACAAACAACGATCCGTATTCTTTCATTTACTGTATCCCCGGAAGGGATTAACTGAAACTGTCGTTCCGGCAAGGCCCGACAGAGTACTCTGATGGCAGGTATGCCGGAGTAATTCATCCGCCTCACAGGACATAAACCAGTATTGGAGCCTGTACAGATACATGAACTATTTCATTATGGTACTCGTTATGCTGACTTCGGTTCAGGCAGCGGCTGACGTAACGCATGATAAAACCTACCCATCGTGCGACGTGCAGGCGCAACGGAGTGTTAAGGGCGAAACGGGTGGCAGCGTCACAGATCCGCTTGAGGCGTATATTTTCCTGAGGGTTAACATACTGCAGGCTGATATCAGTACGGCACGTAAAGCCCGGAGGCTGACGGAGGTGCAGGCTGACGTATTGTGGCGTCGCGCCGGAGAAGTGCGCAGTGATGCGGCACAGTTTGTTAAACAGCAGGGTTTCCTCAGTGCAGCAGAGCGAGCCTCTTATGACCGAGAGCTCGACAAACTTGCCGGTAAACTTTGCAACAGGATTAAAAATATTTCTGAGACCACACAGCTCCCGCCTGCTTAACAGGGCCGTCGCAATAGCAGCACCCGGTGAAGAAGAGCTCCGGCTGAAAACGCATTTCGGTCAGATGCTCTTTCTCAACGTGAACGTTAAATACTTTCACCTTAAGCTGAAAAAACGAGTCTGATTGAACGGCGACTGCCCTTTTTTAATTTCAGGTAGTTCATGAAAGGGCTCACATATATATGGCTGTATCGGATCTGCGTATGTATTGCGGTCTCCCGGTGCGATCCTCACTCGGATTGTTGCCTGCAGCAGGCCATCAGGGCATGCATGCGGCCGAATGTATCTGCCGGCCATCAGTCCTGTTGCTATTTTATACAGCACTTATCCCCCGTTTCTGTGGATAACATGCAGTCAGTAGTGCTGTTCCGGATTAGCATCCAAAGATCTATGTCTGCCTTCCGTCACCTCTGCCGGGTGCAGTCCGGTAAACTGGCAGGCGACTCTATGGCCGGTCATCATGATTCAGACGATAAATGTCAGTGCTCGTATTTTTCAGGGGGATAAGGTCAGCACCGATATGCTCTTCTGCTCTGCCAGAATACGGCCGGGTCGCCCTGCGCGCCCTCAGAGATTTCTTTTTCCCGGTAGAATGTACGCGCCGTCTGCATTAAGTGAAACACCATGCTATGAGTGTCGGACGGCTGCAATGAACGGCTTCTTATTCTGCACTGCAGGCCGGACAGGATAAAGTACCGCAGTCAGAAGGCACGAGCAGAAACAGACGTTTACGGACACTGAACTGGCAGATGACAGTCACGTGATGCGGTATGAATAAAGCCAGAAAAATGCAGACAGAACGCAGATGACCAGGCGAACGCGTCTGTTCATGCTGACGCAGGCGGTCCAGCATGAACATATCGGCGATGCCATCGGCAGAACCGGAATTCCTGCGGTAAAATAAATTTCATGCAGGATTAACTGTTAAGTAACAGAGCCGGGGAAACTGCTTTACTCCTGCATTTTGTGAGAACAGACTATATATTTTACAGACAGACAAAACATGGCCAGATGCCTTCCACCGTCATACATATCTATCTCCCTTCCCAGCCTGGCAGACAAGCTCCGCGAACTTGCGGACATGATTGAAGTGCGAGATCCTCTGATACAGTCAGCAGAGCACTATTATACGACCGGAGACTGGGGTGAGCTGCTCACAGTTATTCACCTTGAAATAAAGGACCGGCCTGAATAGAGGTGGAGAGTGATGCTCAGGATACGCATTTCTTCAGGGCCCGAAGATGAGTGACATAGTCATGATGCGGACCTGCGACCTGCAGATTCTGAACTGCACAGATTTACCTTACAAAGTGCCATACGTATTCAGGGACACGGTCATACAGCTTACCTGTGACCAGCTCTGCTTTACGGTGATCATAAGCCTGTGTCATCGCAAATTCGTGGGAAGGATCCCCGGTGTAGCAAAGGTGCTCATAAACCTTTTCAAGCGTTTCCGGCGTGGAACAGCGACGAAATTTCAGCAGCCATTGTTGTCGGGTCATAAGGCTCTCATCCGGAATAATGGGAAAAGGGGGGTACAGCTAAGGTAATAGTAATAATCTCAATAACTCATCAATAGCCGTTTCAAACGGAATGGTTTAAATATGTATGCCTGAATGACGCTACTCTGCGTACGAAGAGTCAGTCTTTTACTCTCTGCCCACAGGCATTAGCGCATTCTTAAACTAGCGGTCGATTATGCTGACAGGAAGTAAACAGGATATGGAAAACCTGAAAGACCCTGAAACGTCAGTGCAGGCAGGGAAAAACGGCGGTGCCGGGTGCCTCCCGGTGAAAAGCATGAGCTTTCCGCAACAGTATCATCATCCCCCCCAAAATTATGATTACCTGTCGCCCCTCCGCTGAGAAGAGATTCACCGCCATTTTTTAACTGCCCGCGTAATAAAAACTCATACAATCTGTACTGCAGGCGCAGCCGCGCAGACCATATCAGTTAATAATTGTTAAGCGCCAGAGGAAAGCAATACGCGCTTGCTGCGTCTGAAACAGACATGTCCCTGCAGACACCTAGTAAACAAACCACACCGCAAACGATCTCCACGGATCTGCTCATCGGCTGGATAAAATGAATATCGGAAACTCACAATATTATTGTACGCCATTTTATTTTTTGTACAACTTTACCACCTGCGTCAGAATCAGATGGCTTCGCGAGTCTCCGGCCAGACAATGCACGCCCCTCCAGGCGTGAACAGGCTGCCCTGAAAATCAATAATGCCGGCTGCTTCAAGCCACATCCACTCTTCAGGCCGGTTAACTTCTGCCGCGATTATATTAATCTCCAGTGCCGAGCAGCAGCGGATAATAGCCTGAACAACAGCCTGTTTCGGACCGCTTCTGTGAATATTTCGCACAATTGTAGCGCTGATACGTACCCGATCAGGCTGTACATTTACGAGTAGTGATAACCCGGCAGAACCGTCACCAAAATCGTCAATGGACAGATTGATACCCGCCTGTTTCAGCTGACGGACCGCTGAAGAAAACATGTTCAGCTGAGTGATAACTTCCTTTTCGCTTACCCCAAGTACGATTTGTTGAGGCACCAGGCCGGCATCTTTAACAGCACTGACGATGCGGCTCACGGCGTCAGCCACGAAAACCAGTGTCATTGGTAGAATGCTGATATAAAGCGTCATCCCGTCCGGGATGGATCTGCCTGCGTTCTGCAGGGCTTCGGTAACTGCATTCAGGTTATGGGCATGCAGCGCTTCGCCGCTCAGACCGCCCGCAGTTCCGTCAGGGATAGCTTCCATAGCCGTTATTACACGTCCGAGCGGATCAATCACCGGACGAAAATGAAGGCCCGGCGCTGTAGGCAGCACGCCCCCTCCCGGGATGAATTCCCAGTAGTCGGCAGGGAGCATCTCAAAATAATTCTCTTTCTCGCGGGCTTCGACAAACGTTCTCAGGAATTGCAACCCACGATCATCATAGGTCAGCTGGTATTTCGACGTGCCGCGGTCAAGTACAGTCTGAAGAACGTTGTTCGGGTCACTGCGGCGCAGATCGAAAAGCTCCATGCCCTGATTGCCAAAACGCCGCGATGGCGAATAGTCACGCATCAGCTCAACAACATTGTTATGGCGCGTGTCAGCACAGATACGCTCATATATAGCAATAACACCCTCCTCCGGCCCTTCGAGTATCTGGAAGAAATGGGATCCATTAAAGAGCAGGATCCCTGTAACCTGATGACGGACGTTCAGCAGGCTGGCTTTTTCTACCATATCCCGCAGGATACTGACGGAGACATCTTCTGAAAGATGGCTTCGGTAGATAATTGTTGTAAGCATCTCAGGTTTCCGGTTGTGTGCATGTGCGGCAGAGTCAAAAAGGAAGTTATCGTCACTTAACAGTAAATATGCTCAGGTTTGAGCATCTGAATACACACAGGTTATGATTGCAGCCTGCCGGTTCTGATTACCAGACCCTCCTGCACTCCTTCCCTCCTGCAGGTATTCATGCAGAAATACTGGCAGCAGGTTCCGGGGAGCACGCCCGCCACAGGCATTGTTAAGCCAGCCGATTGATTTACTTGCTCAGGTATCGTGTTCTGATACCTGAGCAAGTAGCACTGCGGTAGACTGTGTCATTTTTCCGTCAGCGCGGCGGTATGGCACTTGCAAGTCCAGTTCATCAGTAGAAAGATGGCGCAGACAATCGACGTGCCAGCGGCAACAGTCTGCCATGGACATCGCCAGTGCTGCTGCTTCAGGGATTCTGCCTGAATGAAGTGCAGTGTATTAATGCATTCTGCCAGTCAGGCTGGCACGCTCGCCGATATCGGTTGTATAAATATGGTGCATCAGGCTAAGCATACCTTTACGCTCAGCCTGATCGCGGTCTGCGTTCATGCCTTTAATCGCTGTCAGCATCCCGGCATTAATCCAGCGCTTGTGTTTCATCAAGGTAAGGGTGGTCAGTCTGCACATTTTTATCCGGCAGTATCCTTATGGAGAAACAGCACTGAAGAGCAATTGTAATAAGACTGGCTTTTGATTTTGTCCGTATGCCACAGCCTGAGAATTATAAATCAACAATGCTTCCTGATGACTTATCAGGCTATTTCCGTGCCCGCGCCGTCCGATACTGATATGTGGCTGCAGCCGAAGACCAAGCCGCAGTTTATAAGGCGTACATAGCTGAAACCAGGCTGACCTGACAGGCTTCAGCTTATTTTACCGTATGGTCTGCATTTTGGAAATGAATGATCCCGAATGGGTGAGACTCTTGCTGACTTCCGAAGTTCGGCAGGATAAATTCAGATATGTGGTAATTCCGGCAGTCCTTATGCACTCTATTTTATGGTCTGCAGTGACGCCATTACGGGATGACATAAGAAACCAGATTAACAGATATGAAACACAGATATGACATACGGCCTGACGGCTGGATCTGCCTGTAAAACAAAGTCCGGCAGATCGTCAGCTTTCGGCCTTTGCCTGCAAGGCTGCTCATCATAATGCCCGGTAACATCAGACTCTTCAGGGTGTGGGGTTCTGTTGCGTGCACGCACATCCCGGAGGGAGTGAAGCATTTAAGTCAGAAAGTTCATGGGGCTGGTCTGAACTATTATGTTAACTGAACCTTAATCAGAGCAGGTTCACTAGCAGGACCTTTACCTGAACAGGCCCGGTCAGATTTACCTGAGCGGGCCTGTGCCATTATTTATGCGCTATAAGGTTGCTGATGTCGGCTATTCACTCTATCGGCACCAGATTACTTCAGGACGATACGAACAATTTCATCAGTGCCCTTCGTGGAAGAGTCTTTATTAAATTCCGCTTTCAGGGTGACATAGAGCGTATTGCTATCTGGTCCAATTAACAGGCTGTTGGGATTTTTATCAAAGGACCAGCTGTTTTTCACCGCGTAAGTCGTGGCATCCAGTTGCAGCACTTTCTTCGACTCACGCTGCGTGATGTAAAGCTCATTGCGTTTCGCGCTGAACTTGATGCTTAAAGCATCACCTTCAATGCGCTTGATCACTTTACCCGTGCGTTCATCAAAGACCAGCGTGGCTTTGCCCTGGGAATCGTCGGTCACGAACAGGCGCCCGGTTTCAGGATCTTCTGCCATGTTCAGGAACAGATACGCTTTGCCATCGCCTGCCGTCCAGCGTTTCTCGATTTTATGGCTGCGTGGATTGATTACCAGAATTTCACCGGAGCCGTTTGCCGCATAAATACGCTCAGTCAGCGGTGAGTAAATAAGACCTGTCACCCATTTACCGGCGTTTTTAATTTCCGTTTTAAGCTTAAAGGTGCGGGTATCCACCACGGAGATATAGCCCGGATCGGCTACGCGGCCTATATACAGTTCATTGCCGTACCACAGAACTTCACGTGCACCTGCCGGATAGCCCTCTTTACTGATTTTGCCCGGGAAGACCAGTCGCTGCAGCACTTTGCCACTCTGCGCATCCACTCTGGAGATTGCACCATCCAGCGAGTTGGTGGTGTAGAACACCTCACCCGCTTCATCGATAGCGGTACCGAAATTTTTCATGTCGGTATGTGTTTCACCCTGAGTAGTCAGTGTGGCGGGATCAAGACGG
>Ga0105251_10003096_pt1 | contig 12360 bp, 14 predicted proteins | sample KBSS64metaG_FD_80424 | JGI IMG/M metagenome (GOLD analysis project Ga0105251, IMG submission 80424) | Switchgrass rhizosphere microbial communities from Kellogg Biological Station, Michigan, USA - KBS S6-4 metaG | ecosystem: Host-associated > Plants > Roots > Rhizosphere > Soil | place...
GACACGTAGAACATGTTGACCGGGATCAGGCCTTCCTTGATCTCGGCACCGGGACGACGGAATGCGGACACATCGATCGGGTTGATCGAGTTGATACCGCTGCCGATGAAGGTACTTTCACCCCAGCTCACCACTTGCTTGCCCAGGCGTACGGAACCTGGCTGATCGGCAATGGCGTAGTTGTGATAGACGAAGGCGTCGAGGATTTGGCCGCCAGCGGACTTGGCGCCTTCCTTGCGATTGTCGTCGCTGATGTCCTTGAACGGACGGCTTTCGTCCTTGAGTTCAAAGTCGTACCAATATTTGCCGCGGACGAAAATGCCGGTGTCGCCATACTTCAACTCAAGGTCATGGATGCCCTTGAAGATCTTCGAGAAAGTTTCACCGCTTTTGAAGTTCAGGTGGCCGTCATCGGAAGTCTGGGACAGGCCACGACCGCCGTTGTTGACGCCAATGAGGTTTTTGTTGGCGCTTTCAGTAGACCAACTCGCGCCGATCGACAGGGAAGAGTCGAATTGACCTTCGATTTCACCGATGTTGAAACTGACGCCGAATGCAGGCCCGGCGAGCGTAGAGGCAAGGCTGACGGCCAACGGCAATTTAGCCCGGCGCCAGAACTGGTTTACTGATGTCATCGACGCTTCTCCATGTGCATTTTATCGTTATGGCAAATAGCACTTCTAAAAACGCTTGGATAACAGGGAGCCATGGCTTCCCAAAGTCACTCCAAAGTTGCATCGCCCCGGTTTGTGCGTTTGCTCCGTTCTTAAAAATCCTTGAGCGGACTATAGCCAGCAGGTAGTAGTGCTTGATCCCTCTAAAGTGTGATTTGCGCCTGCCAGGCACTCTGGACCAGTCCATTGCCATGCCGACACCCGTCGGCCCGGCAAGAATGGCTGAAAATACGGATTTGACAAGCCAAGCGCTTGCTTGGTGGGGCTGGCGTGCCCTTTTGGGCACGCCAGGGGACGCTTAAAGCGTCGAGAGGAAGGTGCTGTTGTTGGCCTGCCATTCGGTGATGTCGACGCGAATTCGCTTCTTGTCGAGCTTACCGACACTGGTCTTGGGAATTTCAGTAACAAGGGCGATCTGGCTTGGAATGGCCCACTTGCTCAGGTGCCCCAGCTCAACGAACGGCTTGAGGTGTTCCTTGAGTTCCCGGGCGCCGATGGCATGGCCCTCGCGCAGCACCAGCAAGGCAAACGGTCGCTCGCCCCACTGCGGATCGGCAATCCCCACCACTGCTACTTCGCGTACCGCCGCATGGCGACTGATCAGGTCTTCGAGGTCCAGGGAGGAGATCCACTCGCCGCCGGTCTTGATCACATCCTTGATGCGGTCGCGAATGTCGATCACGCCCATGCTGTCCAGAGTCGCCACGTCCCCGGTGTGCAGCCAGCCACCCGCCCAGAGCTCGGCCCCCTTTTGCGGCTCGTTGAAATAACCCTCGGTAAGCCACGGTGCGCGCAACACCAGTTCACCTTGGGTTTCACCATCGGCGGGTAGGAAGTTGCCTTCGGTGTCGACGATTGCCGCCTCCACCAGTGGCCCTGGCACACCGGCCTTGATCCGATAGGTGGTGCGTTCGTCCTCGGAGCCGGCCATCAATTCGTCATTGAGGTGAGCGCACGATACCAGTGGGCCGGTTTCCGACATGCCGTAGGCGGCGGTCAATTGAATGCCCTTGGCCTTGGCCGCATCGTACAACGCATGATTGAGCGCACTGCCACCAATGACGATTTTCCAGCCGCCGAAGTCGGTGTCCTGGGCAGCCTTGGCATTGAGGACCATTTGCAGGATGGTCGGCACGCAGTGCGAGAAGGAGACCTTTTCCTTGCGCCACAACTCCACCAGGTACTCCGGATCGTAGCGTCCCGGATACACCTGCTTGAGCCCGAGCATGGTCGCCACATAGGGCAGGCCCCAGGCATGCACGTGGAACATCGGCGTGATGGGCATGTACACGTCGTTGGTGCCCAGCAGGCGCACGCTGTCGATCGACCCCATGATCGTCGACACGCCCATGGTGTGCAGCACCAGTTGCCGATGGGTGAAGTACACGCCTTTGGGGTTGCCGGTGGTACCCGTGGTGTAGAACGTGGTCGCCACCGAGTTTTCGTCGAAGTCCTGGAAGTCGTAGTGCGGGCTTGCCGCCGCCAGCAATTGCTCGTACTCACCGACGAGGTTTGGCAGGTCGGCCGTCTTTTCCGGCAGGTCGGTCAGGAGCAGGGTTTTCTCGACCGTGGTCAGGTGCCCGGTGATCGCGTTGTACAGTCCCACGAACTCGCTGTTGACCAGGACAAAGCGGTCCACGGCGTGATTCATGGTGTAGAGGATCTGCTCCGGTGACAGGCGCACGTTGATGGTGTGGATCACCGCGCCGATCATCGGAATGGCGAACATGCATTCCAGGTATCGGTGGCTGTCCCAATCCATCACCGCCACGGTATCCCCGGGCTTGACCCCGGCAGCCGTCAGCACGTTGGCCAGCCGTGCGACCCGTTCGATCAGGGTCGGATAGCTGTAGCGCAACTGGTCGCGATAGACGATCTCACGGGTTTTCTCATAACGCGCACCGGACATCAGCAGCCGTTTGATCAGCAGCGGATACTGGTAAGCGCCTTCGGCTGGGGGGATAACGCGAGTCTGCAACATAAGAATCCCTTTTCTGACTACTCGGTCGTGGCTGTAGAGTGAGCACTGTAGTGCCCCTGATCGCCAGCCAAATCAGCCAAAGGGATGATTTGCAAAGCCGCACGAATACCGGCATTGCGCCATCATTCGCCGGTAAACGTGGACCGTTACGCTCAGTGCATCTCGGTCAATGCGAGTTTCACGCCAATGGCGATCAGCACCGCGCCCATAGTCCGGTCGAACCAGTGCCCCATGCGGGCGAAACCGGCGCGCACGCGCTGCTGGCTGAACAGCATGGCCACCAGGCAAAACCAGATCGCCGTTGCCACCGCCAGATAAACCCCGTAACCGGCCTGCACGGCCAGCGGCGTATGCGGGTTGATCACCACGGTGAACAGCGACAGGAAAAACAGCGTGGCTTTGGGGTTCAGGCCGTTGGTTACGAACCCGGAAGTGAAGGCGCCACGCGCGGTGCGCTCGCCGGCTTCCTTGTGCAGATCGTCTGTCACGGCCTTGGCCGGTTGCGCCCGCAGCGCCTTGAAACCGATGTACAGCAGGTAAGCGGCGGCGGCCCATTTCAAGGCGTTGAACAGGACGATCGACTGCGACACGATCAGGCCGATGCCCAGCAGCGAGTAGCCGACGTGGAGGAAAATCGCCGTACCGACCCCAAGCGCCGTCCAGGTGCCGGCGCGACGACCATGGGTCACGCTTTCCCGTACCACCACGGCAAAGTCCGGGCCGGGGCTGGCGACGGCCAGCAGGTGAATCAGCGCAACGGTCAAGAACTCGGTCCAGTACATGAGGGCTCCTTCAGGCCAAGCGTAACTATTTATTTCATCTGGTAGGCTCGGCAGATTACGCCTTCAGTTCATTGCACAAAAGGTACAGTTGATGACGAACATTCACCGCGCTGTTTTCCTCGACCACCCGTCCCTGGACCTGGGCGATCTCGACCTCAGCCCCTTGCGCGCCTGTTTCAGCGAACTGCAGCTGTTTGCCCAGACCCTGCCCGACCAGGTGGTCGAACACCTCAAGGGCGCCACCGTCGCCATCACCAACAAGATCCGGATCGACGCGGCCGCCATCGCGGCCAGCCCCGAACTCAAACTGATCCTGATCAGCGCCACCGGCACCAATAACGTCGACCTCGAGGCCGCCCGAGCCCACGGAGTCACCGTGTGCAACTGCCAGGGTTACGGCACGCCATCGGTGGCACAACACACGATCATGCTGCTGCTCAACCTGGCGACGCGCCTGGCCGACTACCAGAAAGCCGTCGGTGAAGGGCGCTGGCAACAGGCCAAACAGTTCTGCCTGCTGGATTACCCGATCGTTGAGCTGCAAGGCAAAACCCTCGGTTTGCTCGGTCACGGCGAATTGGGCGGCGCGGTCGCGCGCCTGGCCGAAGCGTTTGGCATGCGCGTGCTGCTGGGCCAGATTCCGGGTCGCCCTGCCCGGCCAGACCGCTTGCCGCTGGAGCAGCTGCTGCCGCAAATCGACGCGCTGACCCTGCACTGTCCGCTCAACGAACACACCCGTCACTTCATCGGGGCCCGTGAACTGGCGTCGATGAAGGCCGGCGCGTTCGTGGTCAACACCGCCCGCGGCGGCCTGATCGACGAGCAGGCCCTGGCCGATGCCTTGCGCAACGGTCACCTGGGAGGTGCCGCCACCGACGTGCTGAGCGTGGAGCCGCCGGTGAACGGCAATCCACTGCTGGCCCACGATATTCCCCGCCTGATCGTCACCCCACACAACGCCTGGGGCAGTCGCGAAGCGCGGCAACGAATCGTCGGCCAGTTGACCGAAAACGCCCAGGGATACTTCAGCGCTAAGGCGCTGCGGGTCGTCAGTTGATAAACTGCGGCACTTTTTTCCACAGGAGCAGTTATGGATCCGCGCAGTGAAGTACTGCTTCGTCAGGCTGAATTATTCCAGGGTTCGGTGTTGTTGGCCGGTCTGCCCGCCGATGACTTGCTGGGCCGCCTGCCCGACGCCCATGGCTGGAGTTGGCACGCCGGCGATCAGGCCGCGCTGGATGCGCGCTTTGCCGAGCGCAGCCATTTCGGTGTTAATGCACCTGAGCGTGCATTTGATAGCGCCGTAGTGTTTCTACCCAAGTCCAAGGACCTGACCGACTACATCCTCAACGCACTCGCCTCGCGGCTGGCCGGTCGCGAGTTGTACCTGGTCGGAGAGAAAAAAAGCGGTATCGAAGGCGCAGCCAAACAGCTGAACCCGTTCGGCAAACCACGCAAGCTCGACAGTGCGCGGCATTGCCAGCTGTGGCTGGTCACCGTGGCCAACGCACCCGACGCCAAACCGCTGGAAAGCCTGGCCCAGACCTATGAGTTGCCGCTGGCCGAAGGCCCGTTGAAAGTCATCAGCCTGCCAGGCGTGTTCAGCCACGGCCGACTGGATCGCGGCAGTGCGCTGTTGCTGGAGCACCTGGATAAACTGCCAAGCGGCCACTTGCTGGACTTCGGTTGCGGCGCAGGGGTGTTGGGTGCGGCGGTAAAACGTCGTTATCCCCACAACCAGGTCACGTTGCTCGATGTCGACGCCTTTGCCGCTGCCAGCAGTCGCCTGACCCTGGCTGCCAACGGCCTGGAGGCAGATGTCATCACAGGTGACGGCATCGATGCGGCGCCGATGGGATTGAGCGCCATCCTGAGCAACCCACCCTTCCATGTCGGGGTGCATACCGACTATTTCGCCACAGAGAACCTGCTGCGAAAAGCAGCCATACATCTGAAAAACGGCGGCGAACTCAGGCTTGTAGCCAATAGCTTCCTCAAGTATCAACCGCTGATCGAAGAGCACTTGGGGGTTTGTGCCATCAAGGCCGAAGGACAGGGTTTCCGTATCTACCGTGCCAAACGTGGATAAAACTTTGTGCTTGCGCAATGGATTTTGCCTAGGCAGAATCCGCTCCGTCCTAGGGGAGTAGTCTCCCACGAGCGCCATGCTCGTCCGGCATGCGTCAACATACTTGGTCAACAGGCCATGGCGCATGCGACCCAAGCGTCCGCTTCAGACGGATCGCAGGGTTTGACAAGACCTATGACACGAACACCTTACCCGGGGCGGGAAGGCTGTACGTGTCATAGCCGTGTCGACCCGCCCCTTAGGAAAACCCCTGATGCTGGATTCACTACTGGTCCCCACCGCAATCGTTGCCTTGGCCGAAATCGGCGACAAGACGCAATTGCTCGCGCTCATTCTCGCCGCCCGCTTCCGCAAACCCTGGCCGATCATCGCCGGCATCGTCGCCGCGACCCTGGCCAACCATGCGGCGGCCGGCGCGGTAGGCGCCTGGGTCGGCAGCTTCTTCTCGGATACGATGCTGCACTGGATTCTCGCCGCCAGCTTTGCCGCGACGGCGCTGTGGACCCTGGTGCCGGACAAAATGGACGATGACGAAGCCAGTACCGCCCGCAAGTTCGGACCGTTCCTGACCACGTTGATTGCGTTTTTCCTCGCCGAAATCGGCGACAAGACCCAGATCGCGACCGTGATGCTCGCCGCGCAATACCCTGAACTGTGGCTGGTGATCATCGGCACCACCCTCGGCATGCTGATTGCCAACGTGCCGGTGGTTCTGGCGGGTAACTTTGCCGCGGACAAACTGCCATTGACGTTGATCCGTCGACTGGCCGCGTCGGCGTTTTTCGTCCTGGCGATTGTCGCGGTGTACAAGGCGATGCAGAGCAGCGGGTGGGTTTGACGGCGTAGGTCGGTAGACCGCGTTAACGTTCTTCGTCGGAACGCCGCCCGGAGCAAGCTCGCTCCTACAGATGGAACGCGCTCCCCTGTAGGATCGAGGCTTGCCCGCGAAGGCGGCAGCGGTCTCAATGCATATTTATCAGTGATTCCTGGCCCGCTCGTAAAGCGGCATGACTTTCGGAATCGCCGCCTGCAACGAAGCAATACGACTGGACGAAGCCGGGTGAGTGCTCATGAACTCCGGCGGCGAACCTTCCGAGGCCTTGGCCATCTTGTTCCACAAGGTGATCGCAGCGTTCGGGTCGTAGCCGGCACGGGCGGCCAGCTCGAGACCGATCAGGTCGGCTTCGTTTTCATTGGACCGACTGTTCGGCAAGGTCATGCCGTAGTTGGCCACGGCATCCGCCAGCGCCAGGCTACCCTGGCCCAGGCCAAACAAGGCACCGGCGCCCTGCTTGGCCATTTCGATGCCATAGGCCTTGGACATCGCCTCTCGACCGTGCTCGCGCAGGGCGTGGGCGATTTCGTGACCCAGGATGGCGGCGATTTCGTCGTCGGTCAGCTGCAGCTTGTCCATCAGGCCGGTATAGAAAATGATTTTGCCACCGGGCCCACAATTGGCATTGAGCTCATCGCTCTTGATCAGATTGACTTCCCACTTCCACTGGGCCGAATCCGGACGGAAAACCGGAGCCTGGGCAATCAGCCGATCGGAAATCAACTGGATGCGTTTGGCATCACTGCTGGTCTTGTCCAGCACACCCTTGCTGTTCGCCTCGCCCACCGTATTCTGATAAGACTGGGCGTACATCTGATTGACCTCATCAGTGGACAGCATGCTGAACATGTATTGCTTGCGCTCAACACCCACGGCGCCACCGCTGGTGGTATTGACCGACTGGCAGCCGGCGAGCAGCAGTGCTGCGCCCAGAGCACCTACAACCAAAATCTTGTTCATCGAAAAACTCCATGAAAACTGCCGCCTATCCTAGGCGTGGAAATGTATCGACGCCAGATACACTGGAATTAAGACGTTTTTTTCAGGCAAAGCTCTCATCGACGCAGGAAAAAATTCACAGCCCCCGCCCATCCAATGCAGGAGCCGCCGCAGGCTGCGATCTTTTCAACCCGGCGTAAGACACTCCGGCCCATTGAGCTTCGGATCATTGACCATGTTGGCCAGCACCCGCTCACGCAACGCAGCAGGTTCGCTGGCGAGCAACGCTTGCAGGGCATGCAGCGGGGTTTCGGGATCGAGCCAGATTTGCTGCCCCACTTCATCGAGAATCAACGGTCGACGCTGACTCGCCGCCGGTTGCGTGATCACCGCCGTGCTCAGCCACACCTGTTCCTGCACCGGATAGGCCTCCCAGATGGCGGCAAAAAACAACGATGAGCCCTCCCCCGGTGTCAGCCAGTACGGCCGCTTGCGAGTGGTGCCGCGCCATTCGTAGAAACCGTTGGCCGGCAACAGGCAGCGGCGCTCGCGCAAGGCTTGGCGAAACATCGGCTGTTCGGCGACGGTTTCGGCCCGCGCATGGGCCGGAGTGCGGGACAAGTCGGTCAGCCACGGCGGGGTCAGGCCCCAGCGGGCACGGGCCAGTTCACGCTGCCCGTGCGGACCTGCCCGCAGCATCAGCACCGAATCGTTGGGAGAAATGTTCCACTGGGCCTGCTGATCGGCCGGAAAACCTGGCAGGGTCGCGAAGTCGCGATTCCAGCGAAACAGGGCATAACGTCCACACATGGGGATGCACGACTCTTGATCAAACGAACGCCAGCCTAACAGACCAGCGTGCCGGGAAAGCTGTCCGGTTCATCGCCAGACAGCGGCAGCGCAGCATTGTACGCAGTGATCAGCTCACGGGCGTATTCAGCCTGGTCATTTTCCACCGCCAGTCCCAGCAGGCCGAAGATCGGCAATTCACCCGTGGCGCCCACCAGATCGCGCCCTACCAGGTGCGCCTCGACACCCTCGCTGGCGAGCATGCCCTGCAGCAACTCGCCTTCCATCAGGTTTTCCGGTTCGTAGATTCGCTGCATGGGCGCCTCTCACTCGTTTTCACTGAAGACCTCAAGAAACCAATCCTCTCCGTGAACCTGCAACACGAACGTGATCGGCCGACAACATACCTGACAGTCCTCGATATAGGTCTGATCGCCGCCGGACAAGTCCACCGTCGTTTCGACTTCTTCACCACAATACGGACATTCATACTGCGCAGATTCCAGCATCGCGGTCTCCCAGGTGACTTGTGCGTATAATCGCCGGTCTATTTGCAGGGCTATTTTTGTCTGGCTACTTTTTCAGACCGTGCCCTGCTGGTTTTCGATCAAAACCTTTACTTACCCTAGCCGTTTCTAACAAGAGAGCATGATGGGCGAATTCGATGCCATCCGACCTTACGACGATAGCGAAGTCCCAGCGGTGCTGGCACGACTGCTCGGCGACAAGGCGTTTCTAGATATCCTCACCCACTTCCGCTTTCCGCGTTTTGCCGGCGCCTTAGGCTGGGCGCTCAAACCCCTTATAGCTCATCGGCTACGCCGTGAGTTCGCCGGTATCACGTCGGTGGCCACCCTGCAGGACAAAGTCGAGTACTACGTCGACCACACGATCGAGCGCGCCACGGACGGTGTGACGTATACCGGCGTGGAGCAATTCAAGTCCGGCAGTGCCTATCTGTTCATCGCCAACCACCGCGACATCGTGATGGACCCGGCCTTCGTCAATTACGCCGTGTACCACGCCGGCCTGCCGACCCCGCGCATCGCCATCGGTGACAACCTGCTGCAAAAGCCCTTTGTCAGCGATCTCATGCGCTTGAACAAGAGCTTCATCGTGCACCGTTCGATCACCGGACGTCGCGAGAAGATGGCGGCGTACCAACTGCTGTCGGCGTACATCAATCATTCGATCCGCAACGATTGCGCCTCGATCTGGATCGCCCAGGCCGAAGGCCGTGCCAAGGACGGCGACGACCGCACCGAGTCGGCGATCCTGAAGATGTTCCACATGAGCCGCAAGGACGAGCCGTTCGGCGAGGTCATCCGCTCGCTGAACCTGACCCCCGTGTCGATCAGCTACGAGTACGACCCCTGCGACCAGGCCAAAGCCCGCGAACTCTACATCCGCGCCACCACCGGCAGCTACACCAAGGCTCCGGGCGAGGATGACGTGAGCATCGCCAAGGGCATCACCGGCTACAAGGGCCGGGTGCACGTGAACTTTGCGGCACCCATCACCGAGTTGTTCGAAGACACCAAGCAATTGGCGATCGAGATGGACAAGCAGATCCTTGGCGGTTACCGCTTGTTCCCGGTGCACTACCTGGCCTACGCCCAATGGCAAGGTGCCGATCCGCAACTGCAGGTGCCAAGCGCCAGCAAGATGTTCCCGGCCGACGAACTGGCCAAGGCTCAGGAACAATGGCAGCAACGCCTGGATGCCTGCCCCGAGGAGCATCGCCCGTACCTGGTGCTGCAATATGCGAACCCGGTGCGCAATCAGTATCGGGTCAAGGCTGGATTGCCGCTTTAACTGATTGTGGCGAGGGGATTCATCCCCGTTGGACTGCGAAGCAGTCCCAAAACCTGTGACTGCGATATTTCTGATTCATCGCATTCTCAGGGTTTGCGGCTGCTTCGCAGCCGAACGGGGATAAATCCCCTCGCCACAAAAGAACCCTTCACCACACCCCCCTCACCACAATGATTCAGACGCGCGTACTGATCCAGGATACGAGCAGCGCCAAACTGAGGCAGGCAAAACCGAAGCGATAGAAAAAACGGTTCATGCGCAGGGTTGCCCAATCCAGCGTCGGTTCCTGACTTGGACTGCTCTGGCGCTGCGCCTGGAGACTGGCCATCGCGCGCTGTTCGCGGCGACGCGTGGCGTGCAGCAGCCAACTGCCCGGGAAGGCCAGCAGCAAAGCCAGCAAATTGATCAATTTTGCGGGATGGGCGGTAAACAGCGTCATCAAATGCAGCGACATTACGAACCTCAAACAAAACCTTGGCAGCAGGCAACTCACCTGCGATCGCGGGCGGATTCTACCGAATGCCTGCGCAGCTGCCCCTGCCTTTACGACAATTAACCAGTCAAATGACCAATGGCCACGAAAAAAGCCCGAAGCCATCGCTGGCACCGGGCTTTTTGGCATCTGGCGAGACGTTTACTCGCCGAGAACCTGACCCACGGTTGGATCCTTGAACAAGCGGGTCAACGCATCGCTCAACACGTCGCTGACCAGCTTGGTGTTGGTTTCCTGGTTGGGTGCCATGCCAAAACGCTGGTCGAGGGACGCGCCGTAGCGACCGCTGTAGCGACGGTTGGCATTCTGTACATCGGAACGGAACGTCGCCCCAATGGTTGCCTCGGTCACGTACATCCCTTCTTTCGGCGACTGGTATTTCAATTCGGCCAGGGTCACGGTGATTTGCGGTGCGTTCAGCGCATTCGCCGTCGGGGTAAAGCCCAGCAAACGCACGGCCGCTTCAGCCTGCGCCTGCAGTTTCGGCAGGATCTGCGCGCCCTGCACGGTAATCGCGCTGGTCTCCGGGTACAGGCCGCCACGGGTGCCCAGGGTTGGCGACGGGCGCCCGTCGACCACTCGCACCACCACCGGCTGGCCGTGGCCAACCGGCGCCAATTGAGCCGTCAGCTTGGGTTCCGGGTTCAGTTGTTGCGGGCTGTGGGCGCAGCCGACCAACGTCAAGCTGGTCACAGTGATCAAACCGAACAACAGGCGTTGCAACATTCTCTTCTCTCCAGAATCAGGCACTAACAGGTCCGCAGTATAGCGGTGCGCCGCTGCAGCGAACCAGCGCAACCAGTGCAGAAAATTCTGACAAAACTTTCAGAAACCCCTTCGTGTCACGCAACTGTCACCCTCCCTACACTTGCACGTAACGGCTCACTGCGATTCTTGATAACAGTCACTCAGAAGGTACTTTGCCATGCGCTTTCTCGTTTCGCTGTTCGCCCCACGCCCAAGGCACCGCAGCTTTGCCCTGCTCGACAGCAACGGGCATTGCCAGGCATTCAAGCAGTGCAGCCTCCAGCCCATGGGCGATGGCTGGGTCGAAATCGAAGAAATTCGCCTCAACTGGTTGCACCAACCGCTGCCCGCCAGTGCGCGTGTCAGCCAGCCCCCATCGAGCTCACGGGTACAAAACCTGATGGCGACCTGACCAGACGCCTAATAAAAGTCATTAAACACGACCAATTCCCTGCGTTTCTTCGCTACAATCTCCCCCCGATTATAAGGACGTCTCCTGATCGGGCCTCGCAGCATCGTCAATGCTTCGGTTTTGGCACCCCGCACCGCCCACAGAGAGCCGCCCACACAGATCGAGTGAAGCTGGCGCGCTTGCTGTTCCTCAAGCACAACCTCCACTTTTCGCGAATCTGCAGAGCTGTCATTACGCTCGGTCACTGAGCTGTTTGCCCGTATTGCCTGCCTGGGTTCCCCCTGGCGACCAATCATCCGGGCACGGTGCCAGGCTGGGACAGCCCTTTTTTGAGGTTCACGTCTTCAAAAGAGCGTGAAAAAAACGGGTTTTCACAACTTCACAAGAGTGTGGCGAGCAAATGAATAGTTTTGCGTCTGAATATGCACCATTAGCGTCCAGTACAGCCCAACGACACAGGACCGAGTACACCTCGAATACCGGAGCCTGAAGCCTGTCCGCTACGGATTTGGTTGCACAAGCGGATGTATCGACCATAAGTCGAATTGCCAGTCGCACGTTGAAATGAGTTCATGGGACTCTTATTAGACCCGGCAGGTAGCGTCCGTCGAAGTTGCGAAAAATTGCGAAGATTCGGACATGGCGATCCTGCCATGGGTACCTGGGGCAACACAGACACGCCCCGTCACTCCTGGCAGCCATGCCGTCAATTTGGTGCTGCAGATTTTGGAGACGCGTTAAATGGCGCATAACGAAGCAGTCGACGTAGTACTGGTAGGGGCCGGCATCATGAGCGCCACCCTC
>Ga0105251_10003100_pt1 | contig 12353 bp, 16 predicted proteins | sample KBSS64metaG_FD_80424 | JGI IMG/M metagenome (GOLD analysis project Ga0105251, IMG submission 80424) | Switchgrass rhizosphere microbial communities from Kellogg Biological Station, Michigan, USA - KBS S6-4 metaG | ecosystem: Host-associated > Plants > Roots > Rhizosphere > Soil | place...
AGCCGGCCACGGCGAGGTCCTCGGGGACGCGCAGGCCGACCTCGCGGGCGGCCCGCAGGACACCGATCGCCTGGTCGTCGGTGGAGCAGAAGATGGCCGGCGGCCGGTGCGGTCCGGCGAGCAGTTCGAGGCCGACCTTGTAGGCGTCGTAGCGGTTGTACGGGGCCTCGAAGAGGCGTCCCTCGGTCGGCTTGCCGGCCTCCTGCATGGCGCGCCGCCAGCCCTCGACGTGGTCGGAGACGGGGTCGCCGACGGCGGGGGTCTCGGCAGTGCCGCCGAGGCAGGCGACATAGTCGTACCCGTGCTCCAGGAGGTGCCGGGTGGCGAGCTGGGCGCCCCCTATGTCGTCGGTGACGACGGCGACGTCGTCGATCGCCTCGGGGCGCTCGTGCAGGAGCACCACCCGGGCGTCCCAGGCGTCGATCTCGGCGGCCGCGTGGTCGTTCAGCGCGTGGCTGACGAGGATCAGCCCGGAGACCCGCATGCCGAGGAAGGCGCGCAGATAGTGGACCTCGCGCTCGGCGACGTAGTCGGAGTTGCCGACCAGGACCATCTTCCCGCGCTCGGCGGCGGCCTGTTCGACGGCGTGCGCCATCTCCCCGAAGAAGGGCTGGCGCGCGTCCGGCACGATCAGGCCTATGAGCTCCGTCCGCCGCGAGGCCATGGCCTGGGCGACCCGGTCGGGCCGGTACCCCAGTTCCTTGATCGCGGCGAGAACGCGCTCGCGCGTGGCCGGGGCGACCGGCCGGGGTCCGTTGTTGATGACGTAACTGACGACGGCGGTGGAGGTACCCGCCAGCCGTGCCACATCATCCCTAGTCACCTTGGCCACGCGCGGAGTCTACGCGGATGGACCTACCTCTGGGCAGGGCGTACGGCAGCTTCCTGGGGCTGCGCGGCGGCCCGCGTGGGAGCGGTCCCGTCCGGGCGCGCCGTCTCGTCCGCATCCTCCGGCTTTGGCCGGGCCGCCTTGGCCTTCGCCTCGTCGGCCCCGCGCTCCACCTTCTCGGGGGTAACGAATCGGTAACCGACGTTCCGGACCGTTCCGATCAGCGCCTCGTGCTCGGGCCCGAGCTTCGCGCGCAGGCGCCGCACGTGGACGTCGACCGTGCGCGTACCGCCGAAGTAGTCGTAGCCCCAGACCTCCTGCAGCAGCTGGGCGCGGGTGAAGACCCGTCCCGGGTGCTGCGCGAGGTACTTCAGGAGCTCGAACTCCTTGAAGGTGAGGTCGAGCACCCGGCCCTTGAGCTTGGCGCTGTAGGTCGCCTCGTCCACGGAGAGGTCGCCGTTGCGGATCTCCATGGGGGAGTCGTCGTTGACGATCTGCTGGCGTCCCATCGCGAGCCTGAGGCGCGCCTCGACCTCGGCGGGACCCGCCGTGTCGAGGAGGACGTCGTCGATGCCCCAGTCGGCGGTGACGGCCGCGAGACCGCCCTCGGTCACGACGAGGACGAGCGGACAGCCGGGGCCCGTGGAGCGCAGCAGCTGGCACAGGCTGCGGACCTGCGGGAGGTCACGCCGCCCGTCGATCAGGATGACGTCGGCACCGGGGGTGTCGACGAGGGCCGGGCCCTCCGCCGGAGCCACGCGCACGTTGTGCAGCAGCAGGCCGAGAGCGGGAAGCACCTCCGTCGACGGCTGAAGGGCGTTGGTCAGGAGCAGCAGAGAGCTCATCGAGCCTCACCCGCCCGGGTCGTCCTGCCTTCGTGCACGGTTCGCTCGCCCATAACGTCTGGTTCCTCCTCGGTCCCTGCGAGGACGTTTGCGGCACTGCTCTGTACGTGCGGCTCCCGCGATCCCAGGGATCCGCCGTGCCTCCGAAGCCCCGTACACCTGCGGTTTCCCGCTTCGTATACAACGCTCTTGAAAGCACAAAAGGACTCGGGGGCTACTTTGCCCGAGTCCTCATGCCCAGCAGAATAGCCCACATGAGCCCAGGTCCGGCAGGTCACGTGACGCGATCTTCCAAGATTCCACGCCTTGAGACGGCGTCGCGCGCCCCCCTGCGGAAGTTTCTGCGTACGGCCGACGGGGTGACGATCGACGCGGCCCACGACCCCGGAACGGAGTCGTCCTGTGACCTCGCGTTCGTCGTCGCGCACGGGTTCACCGGTGATCTGGACCGTCCGCACGTCCGCCGCGCGGCCGGTGTCCTCGCCCGCCGCGGGGCGGTGGTGACCTTCTCCTTCCGCGGTCACGGAGCCTCCGGCGGCCGCTCCACGGTCGGTGACCGCGAGGTCCTCGACCTGGCGGCGGCGGTCGCCTGGGCGCGTGAACTCGGGCACACCCGGATCGTGACCGTCGGCTTCTCGATGGGCGGCTCGGTGGTGCTGCGGCACGCGGCGCTCCACGGGGAGAAGTGGCCCGGGGACGGGACGGGCGAACCGGAGTCCGCCCGGGAGCGCGAGGAGCGCGCGCGGGCGCGTACGGACGCGGTGGTCTCGGTGAGCGCGCCGGCCCGCTGGTACTACCGGGGTACGGCCCCCATGCGGCGGGTGCACTGGCTGGTGACCCGTCCGGAGGGCCGGATCGTGGGCCGGGTCGGTCTGCGGACCCGTATCCACCACCGTGACTGGGACCCGGTGCCGGCGTCCCCGGTCGAGTGCGTCCCGTACATCGCGCCGACCCCGCTCCTCGTCGTCCACGGCGACCGGGACGGCTATTTCCCCCTCGACCACCCGCGCACGCTGGCCGAGGCCTCCGGCGGCCACGCCGAGCTGTGGCTGGAGCACGGGATGGGGCACGCCGAGAACGCGGCCGCCGACGGCCTGCTCACCCGGATCGGGGACTGGGGCGCCGCCCACGCGGGCTAGCCTGGCGGGGTTCACGCAAACAGGTGCGCGGACACCACACACCAGAGCACACCAGATCGCTGATTGAGGAACGAGATGGCAAAGGGCACGGTGCGTTACTGGGCCGCCGCCAAGGCCGCGGCCGGCGTCGACGCCGAGCCGTACGACGCGGGCACGCTGGCCGAGGCACTCGACGCGGCCCGCGAACGGCACCCCGGCGAATTCGTCCGCGTCCTGCGGCGATGCTCGTTCCTGATCGACGGTGATCCCGTGGGGACCCGCGGGCATGAGACGGTACGGCTGGCCGAGGGCGGCACGGTCGAGGTGCTCCCGCCGTTCGCAGGAGGGTGAGCGAGACGATGAGCAACCAGCCGTACGAGGGTCGTCGCGAGGCGTACGACCCGTATCAGCAGCCGCAGGCGCGCCAGGAGCCCCAGCAGGGGGCCGACTGGCCGCAGCACACCCAGCAGTGGGAGGGGCGGACCTGGGAGACGCAGGCGCAGGCGCCGGTCCAGGGGGCCGACCCGTCGTACCTGCCTCCGCAGGGGTACCAGACCTACGGCGAGCCCCAGGGGTACGGCGGTGTCGCGGGGGCGACCCTGCCGCCCGAGGCTCCGGACCGGCCGTGGAACCCGGAGGGCGCTCAGCCCGGTGCCGGGGCACCCGGTGCCGACGTCCCGGCGCCCGACGGCGGGACCCTCCCCGAGAGCGGGGCCGACGTCGCCTACGGGCCCGCCACGGTCGCCGGCCAGAACCGGCTCACCGACGCGCAGCGCGCCCGCGCCGAGGGACGGTCGCCGATCATCGAGCCCGGGATCCAGCCGGCCGCGCTGACGGCGCTGCTCGCGCTGCTGCTCTCCGGGACGGCGGCGATCGGCCAGTACGCGCTCGTCGCCCCGCTCGTCGTGCTCCAGGCCGTCACCGCGGCGGGCTGGTTCCGGCTGAACGGCATGTGGCCCGCCCGGCAGGGCATCGCGCTGGCGTTCCTGGGCGCGGTGACCGCCGACGTGGCGCTGCTCGCGGCCGGCCGGGAGAACGCGCCCGCCGCGATCCTCGGCACCCTCGGCGTGTGGGTCCTGCTGACCCTCGTGCTGCAGCTGCGCAGCCACGCCGACCCGGACACCCGGATGTACGGCCTGATGGCGACCGTCGCCTCCGCGGCGCTGGCGATCATCGCGGCCGGGCACCTGGCGGCGGAGCCGGACGCCGTCACGGTGGGCACGGCGGCCGTCGCCGCGGCGATCCTGGTCCGCGCGCCGCCGCTGCCCACGGCGGCCTCCGTGGGCGTCGCGCTGCTGGCCGCCGCGGGCGCCGGCTTCGGGGTCGGGAGGATGACGGACCTGGGCACACAGGGCGCCTTCCTGGGCGCTTGCGTGGGTGTCTGCGCGCTGATCGGGCACCGGGTCGCCAGCTACGACTACCCGTCCCGCTTCGTCCACTTCACCGCGGGCGTGGCGCTGCCGCTGGCCGCCGCCGCTCCGGCGGTCTACCTGCTGGGCCGCGCGCTGGGCTGACCCTCCGGTCAGGCGGTCGGCTCCGGTCGTCCGGACGCCGCCGATTCGTCACAAGTGATCGACAACTACCTTGAAGGGCCCCCGATTCGGGGGCCCTTCGGGGTTAGGCTCGCGTTCGGTGGCCACTCGGCCGTCCAGACGGGGCCGTCCCAGGTGAGGGAACAACGAGCATGCGCGCACTGCGAATAACCCTGATCCTCTTAATCGTTCTCGGCGGACTGTTCGTGCTCGCCGACCGGGTGGCGGTCTGGTTCGCGGAGGACGAGGCGGCAGGCCGGATCAAGAGCAGTGAGGGCCTCGCCTCCACTCCCGACGTGTCCATCGGGGGCTTTCCGTTCCTGACCCAGGTCGCCTCGGGCGAACTCGACGACGTGAAGATCGGCATCAAGGACTACGAGGCGCCGACCGGCGGCACGGGCTCCTCCGCCGGCACCATCCGCATCGACGACCTCGACGCCGAGATGCACGGCGTCGCCTTCAGCGGTGACTACAGCTCCGCCACCGCCGACAGCGCCACCGGCACCGCGTCGATCTCGTACGCCGAGCTGCTCAAGGCCGCCAAGTCCGAGCCCGTGGAGCTCGGGCTGGGCCTCACCGCCAAGGTGATCGGCCTGTCCGACGGCGGCAACGGCAAGATCAAGGTCGCCGTCTCGGTGACCGATCCCATCACCAAGTCGCCCCAGACGGTCTCGGTGCTGAGCTCCGTCAGCGTCTCCGGCGACACCGTGAAGGTGCACGCCGACTCCCTGCCCAAGCTGGCCGTCCAGCTCGCCGAGGGACGGATCCGTTCGATCACCGACTTCCAGCAGAAGATCGAGGAACTGCCGGGCGGCGTCAAGCTCGACAAGGTCGAGGCGGCCCCGGACGGCGTCGAGATCTCGGTGAAGGGTTCGGACGTCAGGCTGGTCGGGTAGAAGGCCCCACCGGAGCCCCGGGGCCTGTCGGTCCGGTGAGCCGGACAGGCACGTCACGGGGCTCCGGTGGGGCCCGTCGAGGGGCCCCTCGGAGGGGGGCTGTCCGATAGGCGAGACAGCCCCGTCCGTACCGCAGATGGGCCGACGCGACGGAGACCGGCCCGGGCCCCCGGAAGCCGTGCGATCCGGGCGTCGGCGGCACTCCCGTTTCGCGATACGGACGATCGCGTCTCAACATACGACACACCGGTGACATGCCCGCCTGTCCGTCCCTACGATCGGACCCATGAAGCGACAGGCGGACCTCACGAAGCGGCGGGCAGTAGACCTGTGCCGCGTCGCCGCCATGCTCTGTCGCACCTTCTGAGCGGAAGCGTTCCGTCTTCCGCGAGCCGGGCCCCTGGACCTCTCTTGTCCGGGCCACGATTGCGCCGCGCACGCCCTCACCGGCATGCACCGCACCGCGCACCCTCTCCAACGCACCACCCCGCCGCAACTGCCCCGGAGGAGAACGAGCATGAGCCGCAGTGACGTCCTGGTAGACGCCGACTGGGTCCAGGACCACCTGGACGACCCGAACGTGGCGATCGTCGAGGTCGACGAGGACACGTCGGCGTACGAGAAGAACCACATCAAGAACGCCATCCGGATCGACTGGACCAAGGACCTCCAGGACCCGGTCCGCCGTGACTTCATCGACCAGGAGGGCTTCGAGAAGCTCCTCTCGTCGAAGGGCATCGCCAACGACACGCTGGTCGTCCTCTACGGCGGCAACAACAACTGGTTCGCGTCCTACGCCTACTGGTACTTCAAGCTCTACGGCCACGAGAGCGTGAAGCTCCTCGACGGCGGCCGCAAGAAGTGGGAGCTCGACTCCCGCGACCTGGTCGACGGCTCGCAGGTTCCCGACCGCGCCGCCACCGAGTACAAGGCCAAGGCCCAGAACACGGCCATCCGCGCCTTCCGCGACGACGTCGTCGCCGCGATCGGCTCGCAGAACCTGGTCGACGTCCGGTCGCCCGACGAGTTCAGCGGCAAGCTGCTCGCCCCGGCGCACCTGCCGCAGGAGCAGTCGCAGCGTCCGGGCCACGTCCCGAGCGCCCGCAACATCCCGTGGTCGAAGAACGCCAACGACGACGGCACCTTCAAGTCGGACGACGAGCTCAAGGAGCTCTACGCCGCCGAGCAGGTCGACCTCGCCAAGGACACGATCGCCTACTGCCGCATCGGTGAGCGTTCCGCGCTCACCTGGTTCGTGCTGCACGAGCTCCTCGGTGTGCAGAACGTCAAGAACTACGACGGCTCCTGGACCGAGTACGGCTCCCTCGTCGGCGTGCCGATCGAGCTCGGCGCCAACAAGTAACCCCCAAGGCCTGAAGGACGGAATCGAAATATGTGTGGAGCGAAGGCCGGCGGCCCCGACGCCTCGACGATCAAGCCCGGTGAGACCACGATCCAGGGTCAGGTGACCCGCGACGGCGAGCCGGTGACGGGCTACGTCCGTCTGCTGGACTCGACCGGCGAGTTCACCGCGGAGGTCCCCACCTCCGCGACGGGCCAGTTCCGCTTCTACGCGGCAGAGGGCACCTGGACCGTCCGCGCGCTGGTGCCCGGTGGCACCGCCGACCGCACGGTCGTCGCCCAGACGGGCGGCCTCGCCGAGGTCGCGATCGCCGTCTGAACGGCGGACCGCCGTCGATGACGGCAGTCGACTGAACGGCCGAAGGGCCGCACCCCCGGGGGTTGGACGCTTACCGGATCGGGGTGCGGCCCTTCGGCTCGTCCGGCTCTTCCGTCCCGCCCGCCCAGGTCCGTGCTCCGGGCCCTCCGGGCCCTCCGGAACCCGCCGGCACTGCGCCGGACGGGTTGTCCGGGCCTACGCTGGTGGTATGTACGCGCGCAGGCGTCATCAGTACTTCGCCATGATGGGGACGTGCATCGTGCTGTTCGTCCTCGCCTGGGCGGTCGTGCGGCTGTGGTCGGTTCCCGCGGCCGTCGCCATGTGCGTGGTGGCCATGCTGATTCCGCCGGTGGCCGCGATGGTGGCCAACCGGCGGGGGCCCGAGGACCGGTGGTGGGACGATCCGTCCGGGGACCCGAAGTCCGACGAGTGGTGGGACGAACTGGACGGCAAGAAGCGGCGGCAGCAGTAGGAGCGGAAAGCGTCTATGTCGCGAACGAGGTTGTCCACCGTGGTGCTCGACGCGCCCGACGCCCATGAGCTGGCCGGCTTCTACCGGAGGCTGCTCGGCTACGAGGTGCGTGCCGAGGAGCCCGACTGGGTGCTCATCGGCCCGCCGTTCGGCGAGATCGGGCTCGCTTTCGAGACCGAGCCGCACTACACCCCGCCGGTGTGGCCCGCGGGCCCCGGCGACCAGCGGATGATGCTCCATCTCGACATCGAGGTCGACGACCTGGCCGAGGAGACCGCCCGCGCCGTGGAACAGGGTGCCCGGCTCGCCGTTCACCAGCCCCAGGAGGACGTACGGGTGCTGTTCGACCCGGCGGGCCACCCCTTCTGCCTCTGGGTGGACACGCGTACGCGGCGCAGACGGGGTCAGTAGCGCCGGGGAGGGCGGTTGCCGGCGGGAGCGCCGGCTCCGGGGGCGGGGCGGCGGTCAGTAGACCAGCGCCTGCGTCACGTCCGCCATCGCCTCCTGCACGAACACCTGCGCACCCGCGATCCGTACGCCGTCCAGGACGTCGTTCTCCATGATGTCCCGCCGCGCCGCGCACTGGGTGCACAGGGTGAGCCGGCCGGCCGCCAGGATCGAGTCGATCAGATCGGGCAGCGGTGCCGCGTGCGGCAGCTCGAACTCGGCGGCACGGCCCGGCAGCGCGAACCAGGAGGACTCGCCGGTCAGCCAGAGGGAGACCTCCACGCCACTGGCCACGGCCACCGCGGCGACGGTGAACGCCTGCGAGCAGCGCTCCGGGGCGTCGGCCCCCGCCGTCACCTTGATCACGAGCTTGTTCGCCATGGCCGCCATCGTAGTCCGAATCGTGATCAACGACGACGCAACCCCATGTACGGGCCATGGGTCTCCTGTGCGCGGATTCGGAATCCGCGCTTCACCTTCTGTGGGGGGACGTCTTGGAAGTACCCGAAGGATCCGAAACACCGGAAAGACCGGGCGTGTCCGACGACGCGCCGATCCTCGCTCCCGGTACGGCGTCGGACGCTCCGTCAGGGCCCCGGCCCCGCAGGCGTGGCCGTACGACGCTGATCGTCGCGACGGCCGCCGTGCTCGGCCTCGTCGCCGGCACCTGCGCCGGACTCGTGGTCCAGGCCCACCGCGCGCCCACCGAACTGCCCCCGCTGTCGCAGCCGGTGGTGACGCAGGCCGAGGGCCCCGCTCCCGAACCGCTGTCCGCCGCCCAGGACCACCGGGTGAAGACGGACGGCGACCTGCGCAAGCTGCTGCTCCCGCGCCCGAAGGGCACGAAGGTGCCCGAGTGGGCGCAGGAGCAGAAGGACGGCTGGCTGGACCTGGCCGGCTACGCGCACGCGCTGGAGGACTCGGACCGCGAGTTCGACGACCTGACGGAGGCGGAGTTCCGCCGGGCCGCCGGGGTCAGCTGGAGCGTGGGCAGCACCGACAGCACCGAGATCCGGCTGGTGCAGTACCGCCAGGAGGAGAATCTCAGCGCCGCGATACGGGCGAACGACTGGAACGTGGATGACGCCACCGGCTCCCCCTTCCCGGGTTCGAGCGACGGCATGGTCTACCTCTTCAAGCCGGAGCGGAAGGCCGGTTACCTCCCGGTCTACAAGGCGCAGGCGGCGGCTTGGCGCGGTGACATCGCCATGGAGATCTGGATCTACGACACCAAGCCGATCCCGAAGTCGAAGATCGTGGACCTGGCCGAGCGGCAGTTGGAGCGGCTGTGAACGAGCGATCTGTGAACCCGCAGGACACGGAGACGGTGAAGCCCGAGAAGCCCGTCCGCCGTGGCCGTGTCGCCGCCGTCGCCGGTGCCGTGCTGCTCGTCGGGGCCGTCGTCGCGGGCGGCGCCTGCACCGTGGTGACCGTGCGGGACGCCGACCGTGACGCGGGCGCGCCGACCTGGAAGTTCCCGAAGGCCACCGACGAGGAGGCCGAGAAGACGAAGGACGCGTCCTCGCTGGCCGCCATGCTCGTGCCGTACGACGACAGTCGGCACAAGGGCCCGGACATCGCCCGGTTCGGCTCCGACGCCGCGCTCAGCGGGGGCGAGGCCGCCGCGCTGCGCAAGGAGTCGGTCCGTGACCTGCCCCGTTCCCAGCGGCGGCGGATCGAGGAGCGGATCGACAAGCAGCACACCAAGGGCATGGCGATGCGCAGCTACCTCTACAGCGGCTCGGCGCTCTCCGGCGACGGCGTCTTCACCGTCAGCGTCGAACTGGTGCAGATCGAGGACAAGCGGGCCGTGCGGAACATGTCGACGTTCCAGAACGAGCTGTTCGACGCCGTCGACATCTTCCGTTCCGGACCGAAGATCGAGGGCCACAAGAACGCCAAGTGCTTCCTGCCGCCCAAGGAGAAGGAGGAGAAGCTCGACATGATGATCTGCTCCGCCTATCAGGGTGACGTTCTGGTCGACGTCGTCGCGTACGCGGCCAAGCCGATGAACACCAAGGGGGTCGCTCAGCTGCTTCGTGAGCAGCTCGACCGCATCCAGGAGCCGGGAGAGGCGGTATGACCGAGCAGACGACACCGGTCGAGCAGGAGACACCGGTCGAGGAGACCTCGTCGGGAGCCGAGCCGCGGGTCGTGTCGCGGCCTGTCGCTCCGGAAGCCGGGCCGGCGCCCGGTGAGCCGTCGGCCGCGCCGGAGGTCGTGCCGCCTCCGATGCCGGCGGTGCCGCCCGCCACCGCTCCGGTGGCGGACCCGGCCGACGCCCTCGAGGCCCCCGTGCCTCCGGTGAAGACCGAGAAGGACCGCCGGGTACTGCGCGCCGTTCTGCGCTGGACCGCCGCGGCCGTCGTCTTCGCGGCGGTCGGCTCGGCGGCCGCGTACGGCGTCACCGGCATGGAGCGCACCGACGTACCCGGGCTGGCGACGCGGAACGACGGGCGCTGGGCCTACCCGACGATCGTCAGGCCGCCGCTGCCGTCCGGCAGCCCGGGGCCGTTCGCCGACTCCAACAAGGCCGGCGTCCACTCCGCCGACCTGCGCAAGCTCCTGCTCCCGGCGCCGGAGGGCGCCAAGGCGGACGCGGCGCTGCGGGGCGAGGACGGCTGGCTGGCGAAGAAGTCCTTCGTGGCGCAGTACGCGCAGGAGACGGACCGGGACACGGTCGGCCAGTTGCTGACCGACTACGCCGTACGGCACATCGCCGCCCGCGGCTGGACCACCGCCGACGGGACGCACACGCGGATCTACCTGCTCCAGTTCGACACCGCCGCCCTGGCGGAGGACCTGATCACCAACAAGGTGGCCTTCTACGACTCCCCGCAGGTCGCCCTCCGCGGTGCCGCCACCGTGGAGCGGGACAAGGAGTTCCCGGACCGGGCCGACGTCGACCGGATCACCCGCTCCGCGTACGCGGAGACCAAGCCGTACGGCGCGCAGCAGGTCCGTGAGGCCTATCTGTCGGCCAATGACGTCGTCGCCCTGGTCGTGCAGTCCCGCAAGGGCTCCGCGCCCGAGGTCCCCTTCCAGCAGACGGTGGTCCTGCAGAGCCAGCTCCTCGGCTGAGCGTGACGGCCCGGCAGGGCCCACCTGGAAGAGAGCGCCGGGTCCCGGCCGCGTAAGCTGGGGCCCGGCCTTTGTGTACCTCCCCAGTCCCGGCCGCGCCCGGGCGGGGACCCGTTCCGCTCACCGAGGAGCACCCCGTGGAGATCTTCTTCGAAACCCTGCTGGTCCTGGTCTGCGTCGGCGTGCTCGCCTTCGCGGGACTGACCGTGAAGAAGCTGTACCAGGGCCAGCGCTGACCCCCACCAAGGAACTGTTCAGCTCATGATCGAGATCCCGTCGGACCTCCACAAGGACCTGGTCCCCCTTGTCTTCCTGCTCGGCGACTGGGCCGGAGTCGGTGTCCACGACTTCCCCGGTTCCGAGAAGTGCAACTTCGGGCAGGAGGTCACCTTCAGCCACGACGGCCGGGACTTCCTGGAGTACCAGTCCCGCACCTGGGTGCTCGACAACGACGGCAACAAGGTACGGCCGCTGGAGACCGAGCACGGCTTCTGGCGCATCGACGCCGACCGCAAGGTCGAGGTCGTGATGACCCGCGACGACGGCGTCGTCGAGATCTGGTACGGCGAGATCGCCGACAAGAAGCCGCAGATCGACCTGGTCACCGACGCCGTGGCCCGTACGGCCGCCTCCGGCCCCTACAGCGGTGGCAAGCGCCTGTACGGCTACGTGAACAGCGACCTCATGTGGGTCGGCGAGAAGCAGACCCCCGAGGTCGAGCTGCGTCCCTACATGTCCGGGCACCTGAAGAAGGTCGTCACCGCGGAGGACGTCGAGCGCTGGGCCAAGGCCCTGCCCGACGACATGCCGGACGACGGGATCGCCTTCTTCAAGTAGGACTCCACCGCGCGCTCCCGTGCCGCCCTGCCGTTCCTCAGGGCGGCGCCCACGGGAATGGTCCTAGACTTCCAGTGTGGTGAGCACCGACTGGAAGAGCGACCTCAGGCAGCGCGGCTACCGGCTGACGCCCCAGCGCCAGCTTGTCCTCGAAGCAGTGGACACCCTGGAACACGCGACCCCCGACGACATCCTCGGCGAAGTGAGGAAGACGGCGTCGGGGGTCAACATTTCCACGGTCTACCGGACCCTGGAGCTCCTGGAGGAGCTCGGGCTGGTCAGCCACGCCCATCTGGGGCACGGCGCGCCGACCTACCACCTGGCCGACCGGCACCACCACATCCACCTCGTCTGCCGCGACTGCTCGAACGTCATCGAGGCCGACGTCTCCGTCGCCGCCGAGTTCACCGCGAAGCTCCAGGAGTCCTTCGGCTTCGAGACGGAGATGAAGCACTTCGCGATCTTCGGCCGGTGCAAGGACTGCCAGGCCCGGCAGAAGTGACCGAAATAAAAACGGCGACCGCTCGGTCGTAGTGTGTATGTCCATGAAGAGTCCCCTCCTGTCCCTGCCCGGCGCCGTTCCCGCCGAGGGCGTGGACGAAGGCGTCGCCGCCC
>Ga0105251_10003108_pt1 | contig 12330 bp, 12 predicted proteins | sample KBSS64metaG_FD_80424 | JGI IMG/M metagenome (GOLD analysis project Ga0105251, IMG submission 80424) | Switchgrass rhizosphere microbial communities from Kellogg Biological Station, Michigan, USA - KBS S6-4 metaG | ecosystem: Host-associated > Plants > Roots > Rhizosphere > Soil | place...
AAAGACGACCGTCTTTCCAGCAGGAGGGCGCGCTTTGGTGGGAGCCAGGCGTGACGTATGGAACCGCCGCTGAAGTCGAGTGGGCGAGCCGTAAAACTATTTACGACGGGCCCGGTTTCAGCGACTGGGCGGCGCAGTGCGCAGGTTAGGTGACGCCCTGGCGGCGATCGAATTCCCAGCCCTTCCACGGAACCCGTCAGGCAGGAGCCGGCCATGAAGCGAGATTCGCATGTAACGTCGGTCAGACGTTCAGGTATCCGTTCCAAACCGTAACCGCCCACGCTATTGCGCCTCGTTCCTTCGGTTGCAGGCGATGGAATGAATGGGTACAGGCCGCCGGTTGCCGTGCCAGACGCGTCCGACGATCGCAGGGCTGAACAGCGACGACGGCGGCATCATCAAGTTGACAACCTTCAGGAACGCAGTCGCCAACGTGCTGTCCCGTGTCGCAGCAAGATGAAGCTTGCCGATGTACCAGTTGATGAAACGCATCGTCGGCGGCCGCGCGCCCTTCACGTCTGGATGGCGCAGGTCGTTGCCAACCGCGATGTCCCACGGAATATCGACGATCTTTGCGGCCGCCCCGAAGAATCGACGCGCAAGGTCGATCGAGCCCGCACGCAAGCACTGATGCAGCGTCAGCGCCTCCTCTGCTGCGACCGTCATGCCCTGCCCGTAGACGGGGTTGAAGCTGCAGATAGCGTCGCCGAAAACCAGGTAATTTTCGGGGAAGCGCGCGAGCCTTTCATACCGCCGGCGCAGGCTTGAGACGTGGCGGTAGCGCCTGTAATCGGTCAGCGGCTCTGCTCTTGCGACGACGTCATGAATCTCCATCGTCGGCAGCGTCGCCAGATACGTGAGAAAGCCCGCGTCGTTGTCCGGGGCGTCGTCGCCAAGATAACCCCCGGCGCTGACAATCCAGGTTTCGTTTTCCTGTGCGAGCATGACGCCGTTGCGCCAGTTCGGCGCGCTGCCAGCGACGACGATACCGTGCTTGCCGTCGAGATCGGTCGGCCGGCGCCGATAGGTACGGGTCGTGTAGCAGATGCCGATCTCGACCTTCTCCTCGGCGGGCGGGGGGTAGCCGAGGTCATCGAGCCACGCGGCACTGGATGAGCCGCGACCGGTCGCATCGACGACGAGGTCCGCGTCGATGATCTCTTCCGGCTTGCCCTTGGCGAATGTGCGCACGCCCGTCACGCTCTTGCGATCGGGACCGGTGGCAATCGCCCGCGCAGCGCAATTTTCGATGGCATGCACGTTGGGTAATCCCAGAAGCCGTCGACGCAAATGGCCTTCGAGCACCGGACGGCTCGCAAGCAGACCGCTCAGGTCGCTTGTGCCGTTGGCAAGCCTGACGTTGCGGCCGATCCAGATCACATCGTTGGCTACATCGCCGATCAGACCGCCGCTTTGCGCGACGACGTCATAGTTATATCCCGGGAAGAATTCCTCGAATATCGCACTGCCGCGGGCCAGGAGCCCGTGGGTATGACGACCCTGCGGCACGCCCTTGCGCGAGCTGTCGTCGGTGGGAAACGCATCGCGTTCAAGCACGGTGACGTTGGTATAGAAATCCGACAGGACGCGGGCGGCCAGGAGCCCACCTATGCCGGCGCCGATCACAATGGCATGCTCGCCGAGTTTCTTCATGGCAATCCTCCAGTTCAGTCTGTCGCGATGAGCACAGCGGCCATCGTCTGCAGGCAAATGCTAGGATTGCGTCGTCCCCTGAGCGTCCCCGGGACGCCGTCGTCGAGGGCTGTCTTGCCATGGCTTTTTTCAGCGTGCGAACGCTTGGATTTCCGGAGATCCGTCGGGACGGCCGGCTGTGCCAGCTGGCCTTGCGCAAGGGACTGGCTCTGCTCGTCTACCTGGCCGAAGCGAGGACGTCGGTCGGGCGCGACACCTTCGCCACGATGTTGTGGCCGGAAGACTGCGAAGAGGTTGTGCGGGCGCGGCTGCGGCGTCTGCTGCATCGCCTCCAGCTCTCGCTTGGCGACAGTGTTCTGACCATCGACCGCTCGACAGTTCGATGGTCGGAATCGATCGAACTGCAAGTGGATGCCCGGCTATTCGAAGAAGCTTGCGACCGCGGGGAGTTCGAGCGGGCGTGCCGCGCGTATTCGGGCGACTTTCTCGAGGGTTTTTCACCCGGCGACTGCCCGGAGTTCGACGAGTGGGCCTTCTTTCGCCGGGAAGCATTGCGAGGCCGGGCGATCCAGGCGCTAGAGAGAGTGGTGCACGACAGGAATGCGGCCGGTGAGTACGCTGCGGCGGCCGCGCACGCCGGCCGTCTTGTCGAGTTCGATCCGCTTAGCGAAGTGTACGGCCGTCACCTCATCCGCAATCTCCTGCTTGCCGGAGACCGGGCCACGGCCCAGCGCCACCTCGAGGCCCTGACACGCCGCCTTCGCGACGAGCTTCATGTGGCGCCCGAATCCGAGACGCGCGCGCTGCTGAGCGACAGCGCAGCCTTGTCCATCGACGATCCGCCGTCGACGCGCTACGTCGGCGGCGGCGGCGTCCATCTTGCATTCCAGGCCTGCGGCGTCGGCCGGATCGATGTTCTGCTTCTGCCCGGTTTCGTCTCCCACGTCGAGCGGGTATGGGAGGAGCCACGTTGCCGGGCGTTTTTGTCCTCCCTCGCCAGAATGGGCCGTCTCATCTTGCTCGATCGCCGCGGTGTCGGGCTCTCCGACAGAGTCGGGTTCAATCCCGGCGTCGACGCAACCGCGCAGGACATCGGGACGGTACTCGACGCCGCCGGCAGCCGTCGGGTCGTTCTGTTCGGCGCGTCGGAGGGCGGACCGGCATGCATCAAGTTTGCCGTCGATCACCCCGATCGTGTCGCCGGCCTCATTCTGTTCGGCTCACTGGCGAAGGGGACCGCAACGCATGATTATCGCCACGCGCTGCTGGCAGGTCAGTACGACGAGTGGCTGCGGCAACTCATTGCAGTTTGGGGTGGGCCTGCGGGCATTGAGACTTTCGCGCCGAGCCTGTCCGGCGATCCTCGGGCGAGAGCCTGGTGGGCAGGCATGCTTCGGGCTGCGTCGAGCCCGGGAGCCATCAAGGGCGTGCTCGAGGCGTTGCGCGATATGGATGTGCGGCATCTTCTGGGCCAGATTTCCGTCCCGACGCTGGTGCTGCACCGTCACGACGACCGCGCCGTTCGCATCGGCGCTGGCCGCCATCTCGCCAGACATATCGCGCATGCGCGGTTCGTCGAACTCGACGGGGCAGATCACTGGCCTTTCGCCGGAGATCAACAACCCGTCCTGGACAACGTCAGGCAGTTTGTCGAAAGTGTTGCGGCGTAAGTGCGAAGCACGGAAGACTGGTGGGCAGTGGCCACCGGCTTGCTTGCGAACATCGTCGCGTATGCGCTGCTCGCCCCGGGCAGCACTACCCAATGGCTGAACGTCGCGCAGGCGAGCTGGTCGAGCATCGGGCAACTCGCGGGCGCTCTCGGCAAGCATGCGCGCTGCCAAGCGCGCGCAGAGAACGGTCGTCAGCAAACCGGAAATCGCCGAGAATCGGGGATGCGCGCCGCCGAACTTGCTGACAGACTGTGTAACAAACACCTTTATTACGCGAGGCCGAAACTACCATGCGCTACTACTCTTTCGATCAAGGCAAGGACGCACTTCTTCTCCTCGCTCGCGTGCTCCTGATGGCGCTTTTTGTGCTCTTTGGCTGGCAGAAGCTGACGGGCTTCTCAGGCACTGTTGGCTATATGACTTCGGTCGGCGCACCCGCGCCGATGCTTTCTGCGGTTGTCGCGGTCGTCATGGAATTCGTGGTAGGCATCGCGATCGTCGTCGGCTTTTACACCCGCCCACTTGCCTTGCTGCTGGCCCTGTATACGCTCGGCACCGCGTTCATAGGCCACCACTACTGGACCATGACGGGCACGGCGCAGTACGCAAACATGATCAATTTCTACAAGAACGTCAGCATCATGGGTGGCCTGTTGCTGCTCGCAGCAACAGGCCCTGGCCGATACTCACTGGATCGGAAGTGAGGTCGTGCGAACCACGGCGGACGACACCGGGCAAAGCAGTCGGCCACCTCGAGTCGCGTCCCGCCGCATTGACGACTTTCGGGAAAAGACGGCTCGCGGCAAATCGCGTTGAACGCGTCAACCTCAATAAGACATGCGCCTCAATTTTCTGATTTTTCTGCCGTAAACGAGTCATGTCAGATCGTCTTCGGCTGGGCGAAGGCTCAACGAGCGCATGCGTGTCGACCTCATCACCTTTTACCTGTTAGCAATCGGAACGCTCCTCGCCAGCGGCGCCTTGACGCTCTGGGAGCGCCGGTCGTATCCGCGGCGCAGGCGCGAACTTGGCGTGCTGGCGGCGGGTTACGCTACGCTCGCATTAGGCTGCGCCGCCGCCGCGTTCCGGCATAACCTTCCCGGCCTTCCCGGCGTCGCGGGCTCCGCGCTGGCGAATCTCATCATCGTCGGCGGGTATCTGCTGAACTTGCAAGGTGTCGCGCTCCTGAACGAACGCCGCTACGGCCGGATCGCCCTCGGCATTATGTCGATGCTCGCGTTCGCCTGGGCCATCGCGGGCGAGCGCGGCGAAGCGGTTATGTGGGCATACATCAGCGCCATCCCCATCTCCGTGGTGTGCGGCCTGACCGCGCGCGAACTCCTCGGCATGCGCGATTCAAAATGGAAGCAGTCGCGCAACATCGCCGTGGCCGTCACGGGCGGTCACGCGCTCTTCTACGCGTTCAGGGTCACCATTCTGCCGTGGCTGGCGGCATCGTTCGGACCGCACTTGCTGGCGATCTTCGGCCAGGCGACGATGTACGAAGGGGTGCTCTATTCCGTCGTCCTGCCGATGACGCTCCTGCGCCTCGCGCGCGACGAAGCCCACGCCGATCTGCGACGCGAATCGCAGACCGATTACCTCACTGGTTTGGGCAACCGCCGATGGTTCTTCGAAGAAGGCGCAAGCGCCATCCGCGAAAGCAACGCCTTTCCGCCAGTGTCCTGTCTCGCGCTCGACCTCGACCACTTCAAGGCGGTCAATGACCGCTTCGGCCACGAAGCCGGCGATGAAGTGCTGAAGTCGTTCGCCAAAATTCTCCGCAGCGTGCTCGGCCGCGATGTGATTCTGGCGCGCATCGGTGGCGAAGAGTTTGCCGCGCTGCTGCCGGGGCACGAAAGCGCCCGCGCGAAAGACCTGGCCGAAGCCGTCGTTCGCCGATTCTCGCAGACGGTCACGCGCACGACGGGCGGCGTGGAGATCGCGGCCACGGTGAGCATCGGCATGGCGCGCTTTGGCACCGAGGAAGACACGCTCGCAAAAGTTCTCGCCGCCGCGGATCGCGCGCTCTACAGCGCAAAATCGCGCGGTGGCAACCGGCTCGAGATCGCGCGAGCCGCAACGACCCGCGCCAATCTCGACGATGCTCCGGACCGCCGCCTGACGGCCCTCTGAGCTTACTTCCTGCCGTCCGACGACCGACTCAGCCGATGAATTGGCAGCTTTATCGCTTCAATTCGAAGATGCTGTCGATCTCAACCGGGATGCCCATCGGCAACGTATGCACCCCGAGCGCGCTTCGAGCCGGAAGCTTGTCTTGCCCGAACAATGTCAGCAAGAGGTCACTGGCGCCGTTGGCCACCTGCGGATGTTGGGTGAACGACTGATCGGCACGCACGTAGACCGTCAGCCGGCTGCATCTCTCGACGTTGTCGAGCCCGCACGCCTGATCGACGCAGGCGAGGATCATGAGCATCGTCAGACGCGCTGCGTGCTGGGCTCTTTCCAGAGACACATCGACGCCGACTATTCCGACGATCGGCTTGCCATCCTCAAAGGGCCCGAGACCGGAGACATAGAGTTGACTTCCGGAGACGGAGACCGTTCGATAGGAGCCGAGCGGGTCGATTGGAGGCGGCAATTCGAGGCCCGCTTGTGCAAGGCGTTCGGATACGTTCATGTTCGGGTCAGCGTGATGTGATGAAAACAATAGAGTAACTTGGTCAATTCTGTTCGATGCAGTGGGCTCGAAAGTCCGATTCGAAGCACGTCAACCGGCGGTTCAGGGTTGCGAACCGCCGAATAGCTTTCGAACTCGATGAATGACGCGACTAGCGCCGTCCGGAACGGCCCCAGACGTAACGCACCCACCGTCGCCATCGGTTCGTTTGCGAGGTTGACTTGTGCGCAGCCTGTGCCTCCTGGTCTCGCTGTACTGACTGCTGCACCTTTTCGTAGACCTGGCGCATCGTCATGCCACCAGGACCCGTCAGTTTGTCGGGATCGGGGCAAGAATCGTGATCGGAGTCGTCTGTCATTGGAACGCCTGGTGAAGATAACGGAAAGTGCGCGCCTTGCAGGAAGCGCCGGGCATCACGCAGATCAAGTGCCGTCAGTTACCGCCGGCATTCGATGAGCCGGACCGGTAGCGCAGCAGATGATCGGTGCCGGATTCGGACAACCAGACTTCTCCTGGGCGACCCATCATCTGACGCACGTTCGCGTGCGCCCGCGGCAGCGCGAACGTCTCGAAACGCTCCGTGCGCGGGTCGAAGCGGACTAACGCGTTGGCGCTCCACTCGCTAAGCCAGACGATGTCACGGTCATCGACGAATATCGCGTAAGCATGCGGACTTGCGCCCGGCAGACCCCACTCGCGCCATTGATTCGTTGCTGGGTCGAACATACCGACCTTTCCTGCATTCCACTCGCTGATCCAGACGCGTCCCCGCGAATCGGACCACGCTCTGCGCGCGCCCTGGTCCGGTGTCGGCGGTTCGATGACCTTCGCCGCGCCGCTCACCGGATCGATGCGGCCAAGGTAGCTGCCGGCAAGGGATGCGAAATATAAGCTCCCGTCGGGCGTGACGCAGATTCCGTAGGCCCCAGGTCCGCGCGGGGCGTCGAACACACGCATCCTCTTGCTTGCCGGATCAAGCTCACCGTAGATACCACGTTGCCCGGTAAACCAGAGATGGCCTCGCTTGTCGAAAACCGCCGTGTTGAGGTTCGCGTTCTGTCGGTCCTTGGGCAATGGAAAGTGCGTGACGGCGAGTGTCCCGGCGTCGACGCGCACGATTGCATTGAGGCCGCCGTCCGTGATCCATGCCGCCCGATCCGGACCGATGATCACGCCGTGCGGTGCCGACCCGTTGCCGAGCAGGACCCGATCGGTCTTGCCGTTACGCGGGTCCAGCCGTCCGACTGCGCCTTGCGCCTGCGCGGTGTACCAGACGGTGCCGTCGGGAGACGGAGCGACGTCGTGCGGTGCGCTGCCGGCGGGAACGGCGAACGAATCGAACGATGGGGACTGGGCGTGTGCCGAACCCAATGCGAATATCGCGACAACGAGAGCCGGCGTGAAATACCGGATGACCCGGGATGTGATGCTTCCGTCCATAGTTGCCGTTGCCTCCACGTTGGGAGTTGACTCGAGGTCACGCCTGCGGCCTATTGTGTCACTTACTCGAGTATGTAGTTCAGCGCCGCGCCTAGCGGTTCCTTTGACACTGCGGCGAAACGATGGACTACACGGACTTTCAGGTGGGGATCTCCCAGGCGAACGCCCGCCGCCGGAATCGCTTCCTTGACGGCAGCATGATCTTCCGCAATGCGTTCGGGCTTGCTTGCGCCCGGAATCACTGCCGCGACGACCGGATTGGCAAGCACGAATTGCAGCGCCGCGGCCTTGACACTCACGCTGTGGCGATCGGCGATTGCCTTGATACGCGCGACCTTCTCGAGGATCTCGGGCGATGCCTTCTGGTATTCGAAGTGTAGAAGCGGATTGAGGGATAAACGCTATTCGTTCGCCGCACTCGCGGGGCGATAATCGACAACCTCGACCGTTCCATGACCGACGATGCGCGACCGAATCGACGACGAAATAACCTTCCGCAAGCTCGAAGTCCTGCTCGCATTCATGGAGACGGGCAATCTGGCGAAGGCGGCCGAAGCGCTGAACGTGAGCACCGTCAGCGTGCACCGCGCGCTGCACTCGCTCGAGCAAGGCGTGCGATGCGCGCTGTTCCGCCACGAGGGCCGCAATCTCAAGTCGACCGAAGCGGCGCAGATGCTCGCCGACGTGGCGCAGGAGGTGCTGACGCTGATGTCCGAAGGCATTCGTGCGACACGCGAGGCCGCGGGTTATTCGTCAGACCGGCTCAAGATCGGCTCGCTGTATTCGCTGACCATCAAAACCGTGCCCGGCATCGTCGTCGATATCAAGGTGCGCCGGCCGACACTCCACGTCGAACTGGTGCTCGGTCCGAATGTGGAACTGCTCGACAAACTGAAGCGGGGCGAAATCGATGCGGCGCTGATGGCGGTGCCGGATGCCGAACCCGAGGTCGAATCCATCCCCCTTTTCGAAGACGACATCTTTTTCGCCGCACCGGCGGGTTCCGCCTACGCAAACCAGGAGGCGGTCGACCTGCGGGACTGCCGCGACGAGGCATTCGTTTCGCTCGGCGAGGGCTTTGCGACCTATCACGGCTTCGTGGAGGCATTTCGCGTCGCTGACTTCACGCCGAACGTGACGATGCGAACCGGCGATATCTTCTCGCTGATGAACCTGGTGAGCGGCGGTGTCGGCTACACGCTTCTGCCCGGGCGCGTGCGCGGGGTCTTCGGCGACAAGGTGCAATTCATTCCGCTCAAGCCGCAATACCTGATGCGCCAGACTATCGGCGTGAGCTTCCTGCGCGCGCGTGAGCGCGACCCGAACCTGCTCGCGCTGATGGCCGTCTGCCGCTTGCGCACAAGAAGCGCTGGCTGACGCTTCACCGTTCGTCGCGTCTGCGTTCGCGTTCGACGAGCGCGCCGAGGTCCGGCAGCGAGGTCTCGCTGCAACTCACCGCGACGCCCTCCGTGAAAATCGGGCTGGCCATGCGCGTCAGGACATTTGCGGGCGGCATCTCGATCGCGAGGCGCGCGCCGCGCTCCCACGCAAGTCTCATCGTGTCGTGCCAGCGCACCGGCCGCGCCATATTGCCGGCAAGATCGGCGGCGATGCGCGCACCGTCGAACAGCGGCCGGGCGGCGCTGCTGCTCAGATACGCGATACCCGGCGCACGTACGTGGACGTCTGCGAATGCATCGGCGAGGGAGGCCGCGGGTGCGTCGAGCAGGGCGCAATGCGATGGCACCGCGACATCGAGACGCTCGCAACGTTGCGCGCCGTGTTCGATTGCGAGCGTGGACAAACGTTGCATCCCGGCATCGCTGCCCGAGACCACCATCTGCGTTTCCGTGTTGATGTTCGCAAGAAAGACGGGCTCGGTGTCGCTATTCACTTGCGCGATCAGCCGTTCGAGCGCCCGTTGCGTCATGCCGATGATCGCAGTCATGCCGTAGCCGCCCGGATAGGCGCGCTCCATCAACTGGCCGCGCAAGGCGACAAGCCTGGTGGCATCGGCGTAGGCGAGGGCGCCGGCGATCACGGCGGCGGGATACGCGCCGACCGAAAGTCCCGACACCATGTCGGGCTCGTGGCCGCGGGCCCGAATGACGCGCGCCTGAGCGACGCCCGCGATCAGCAGACAAAGCTGCACGGCGACGGTGGAGCGAAGCGCTGCCGCGTCGTCGATGCACTTCACGTCGTAGCCGAGCACGTCGCTGGCTTCTTCGAGCGTGCGGGCGACTTCGGTGTGCGCCGGCAACGCATGCAGCATGCCGGCGCGCTGCGAGCCCTGACCGGGAAACGTGAATAGCACGCTCATGATGCGTCGGGCGCCCAGGGATCGGCTACGAGCACGGGACCGCGCCCTGTCTTCAGCAGCACGCGGTCGGCCCGGCCGGCCCACTCCGCCAGAGCGAAACCGCCGTGGCCGTTATCCACTTGCATGTCGATGCGCGCGGGCGCGGCTCGCAGCAGCGACAGCAGCGCCCGCGCTTCCTCTCGCGGCAACGGCCGCTCCGCACGCACCAGAAGATCGAGGTCGCTGTCCTCCCGGAGCGTGCTCACGCCGCTTGCCAGCGCAAAGCCGACGCTGCCGGCAACGCCCCAGGTCAACGCGAGCCGGTCGAGTTCGGGCGCGAGGCGATCGAGTGCGCGAATGCAGGGCAGGTTCGCGAGCGCGACGTGTGCCCGCCAGCCGCGCCCCCGGGCGAGCGCCTCGGGTGTCACGCGCCGCACGATGCGCTCGCGGGCCACGAACGCCGCGAAGCGCTCGCCGCGCGTGCGCCCTCGAATCCCCACCGGCACGAGGCCATGTTCCGCGACCGCCTCGCGCCGCACGACGAGCGGCGCGACCGACAGCCACTCGGGCGAAGCCCATGCAGGCACGTCCGAAATCGGCCGGATGTCTTGCGGCGTTGCAATCCACAGGAGGTCGTGCGGGCGGATGACTTCTTCGTTGATGGACACGATGGTTCTCTCGGACGCATCACGCGCCCATCAGCGCCTTGGTCGCAAAGAAAAGCAGCGAGGGCCCGAGCAGGCAGCCGACGCCCGTATGGAAGGTCGCGATCAGCGCGCCGTAGGGAACGAGCCGCCGGTCGGTTGCGGCCAGCCCCGCGCTGACGCCGCTCACCGTGCCGGCCAGCCCGCCGAAGATCATCGCGGACCGTGGCGTCTTCAACCCCATGAAGCCTGCCGCGATCGGCGTGCCGATCATCACGATGATCGCCTTGATGAGACCCGTCGCGATGCTGAGCGCGATCACATCCGAGCTCGCGCCGATCGCCGCGCCCGTCACGGGACCCACGATATACGTGACCGCGCCCGCACCGATGGTCGTCATGCTGACCGCGTCCGTGTAGCCGAACGCATGCGCGATGCTCGCGCCGACGATGAACGGCAGCACTGTCCCGAGCAGCAGCGAGACCACGCCGATCAGTCCCGCCTTGCGGGCTTCGGTCGCCTGCACTTCGAACGCGGTCGCGACGATGGCGAAGTCGCGCAGCATCGCACCGCCCATCAGACCGACGCCCGTAAACAGCGGCAGGTCCGCGAGACCTTTTTGTCCTCCGGTGAACGCGCCGCCGAGGTAGGCAAGCACGAGGCCGATGACGATCGCGATCGCCGAGCCGTGCACGCGCCCGAAGGTCAGCTTGCGCGAAATCACCGACGACACCCACATGATGAGGCCCACGAGGAAGAACGCGGTGACGAGGCCGTTCTGGATCAGAATCTTGTCGAGCATATGCAGCATGGCGGTCTCCTGCTTCAGATTTCTTCGAGGTGCGGGGCGTTCACGAACGACGTGCTGTCGTGACCGGTGCGGGAAAGGACGGCGATGCAGCCCGCGCAGACAGCGGCAGCGCCCAACGCCGACAGCAGCGCGACGGGACCGCCCTTGAGCGCGGCGACAACGTTCTGGTTGGCCGCCATCGCGACGACGACGGGGATGTACATCGCGCCCCAGAAGCCCACGCCCGCTTCGGTCTCCTTCGGCAGCCAGCCCTTCTTGTGCAGATAGAGGCGCAGGAAAATCAGCAGCAACATTGCGATGCCGACGCCGCCGACGTTGGTCTTCACGCCGATGGCAACGCCGAGCAGATCGCCGAGAAATAGTCCTGCGAGGTGGCAGAACGCCAGAAGGGCGGTTCCGTAGATGATCATTTCGTGTCTCCGTTAATAAATTTATTGGCTTCTAGCGAGCCGCTGCGAAGGGCCGGTTCTAGCGCCACTGCTCCCGCAACTTGCGCCGCACGGTCGCGGAGGCCGCGCGGTGTTCGCTGCCGAGCCGGCTTTCCAGCCCGCGCGAAGGGTCGCGGCGAATGTCGTCGAAGGCGGCTTGCAGGGACGTCTCGACGGCCGTCTGATCGGCGCGGGTCGGCGCATCGGCATCGCTCACGCTGAGGAGCTTCCACAGCAGCCCGAGCGACGCATAGTTGTCGATGTCGTAGGCCATCGGCGGCACGCGCGCCGTGAAGGCTTCGAGATCCGCGACCGAGCGCAGCGTGACCCGCGCGGCCGATTCCTTGCCCATCGCATGAACCATGACCTGCGAATCGGCGAGCGCGATCAGCCGGTTCGCCTGATAGCCGTGCGCGAGAAACGCCCCGGACATCGCGCGCCCGACGATCAGCCCGATCACCGGATGACCCGCGAGCCGTGCGCTGGCGTAAGCATCCGCGGCACCGGCGAGCGCCTGGTGGATGCCATACGCTTCTTCGCGCCGTCCGTACGCCTGACTCGCGACATCGATGACCGCGACGATTGCGCGCTTCTCGTCGCGCTCCTTGTCGGCCGCAATGACATCGCGCACCGCCCGCGCAAGTTCCCACGCCTCGACAAGCCCGACCTCGCCGCCGCGCGCGCGCGGGAACGGGTTGTCCGGATCGGGCACCACGGCGATAAAGCGTGCGCGATGCTCGCCCA
>Ga0105251_10003110_pt1 | contig 12325 bp, 11 predicted proteins | sample KBSS64metaG_FD_80424 | JGI IMG/M metagenome (GOLD analysis project Ga0105251, IMG submission 80424) | Switchgrass rhizosphere microbial communities from Kellogg Biological Station, Michigan, USA - KBS S6-4 metaG | ecosystem: Host-associated > Plants > Roots > Rhizosphere > Soil | place...
CGTTTCGGCGGACGGCTTCGCGTCCTTCGGCGGCATCGGCGAAAGGCGGCCCTTGCAGAAGTCGGGGCCGCTCGCGAGGATGCGCACGAGCTTCACATCGTCGTCGAGCGTCGTGATGCATTCGATGATCGTCTCGCTCATCGGCGCGTCGATCAGATTGCCGTTTTCGGGATGGTCGAGGACCACGTCCACGAGCGGGCCGTTGCGGCGGATCGCAACGTGAGGGCTTGTCATGCCGGTCTCCTTGTCGAGCGTGTTCATGCGTCGCGGTGGATGAATTCCCACACGACTTTCGGCGTGGCGGGCATCGCGAGTTCGTCGGTGCCGTATTCGCTGAGCGCATCGGCGAGCGCGTTGAAGATCGTCGCCGTGGCGGGCGTGATGCCGCTCTCGCCGCCGCCCTTCACGCGCAGCGGATTGCCGTGGGTCGGGTCTTCGGTCAGTTCGAGGTTGAGTCGGGGAATCACGCCTGCGCGCGGCATGCCGTAATCCATGTACGAGCCGCTCAGCACCTGGCCCGTTTCGCGATCGACATAGCAGGTTTCCGACAGCGCCTGTCCGATACCCTGCGCGAGACCGCCGTGCACCTGGCCTTCGACGATCAGCGGATTGATCGGCTGGCCGACATCGTCGACCGACGTGTAATTGACGAGCTTCACGACGCCCGTGTCCGGGTCCACTTCGAGTTCGCACACGGCCGCGCCCGTCGGATGCGCGGGGACACGCGTGTTCACTTCGGCCTCGGCGTACAGCGTGCGCTTGGCGCGCTCGCCCGGCAGACCGTCGCGCGCGACGTGGGCGGCCACCTCGAAGAGGCCGATTTCACGCGATGAAGCTGCATCGGAAAACACGCCGTTAGCGAAGCTCACGTGCTCCGGCGCGACATCGAACAGCTCGGCTGCGACGCGCTTGCCGAGCATCACGATCTGCGCGGCGGTATCGACGAGCAGCATGCCGCCGAGGCGCATCGAGCGGTCCGAATGACTGCCGCCGCCCACGCTCACGAACGCGGTATCGCCGGTGCGCAGCGCGATCGACGCGATCGGCACGCCGAGATGCTGCGCGATGACCTGCGCAAACGTCGTTTCGTGGCCCTGGCCGGTGGACTGCGTACCGGACACGATATCGATGCGGCCTTCCGGCAGCACGGTCAGTTCGATGCGCTCGCGCGGCGCGCCCACGGGCGACTCGACGTAGTTCGCAAGCCCGATGCCGCGCAGCATGCCGTTCGCGCGCGAGGCGGCGCGCCGCGCCTCGAAGCCGTCCCATTGCGCGAGCTCGAGCGCGCGCGCCATGTTGCGCGCGAATTCGCCGCTGTCGTAGGTGAGGCCCATCGGGCTGCGGTACGGCAGCTTCTCGTGCGCGATCAGATTGCGCCGGCGGATCTCCGCGCGGTCGAGGCCGAGCTCCGCCGCCGCGAGGTCGAGCATGCGCTCGATCACGTGCGTCGCTTCGGGGCGGCCCGCGCCGCGATAGGGCGCGGTCGGCACGGTGTTGGTCATCACCGCGCTGATGTGCACGGCGGCGAGCGGCACGTCATAGACGGTCGTCATGATGCGCGTGCCATTGGACATTGGCACATAGGACACCGTATGCGCGCCGACATTGCCGATCCATTCGTTGTCGATGGCGAGGATGCGGCCGTCCCGCGAAAAACCGAAGGTGGCGCGCACGATCTGGTCGCGGCCCTGATAGTCGGAGAGGAACGCTTCGCTGCGATCGCTCGTCCACTTCACCGGCCGGCCGATGCGGCGCGCGGCCCACACCACGGCAAGCTGCTCGACGTAGATGAACGAACGCGGGCCGAAGCCGCCGCCCGTGTCGGGACAGACGACGCGCACCTGCGACGGCGGCACCTTGAGCGCGGCGGCGAGGCAGAGCTTTTGGCGCACGGCGCCCTGACTGCCGGAGATCAGCGTGTAAGCGCCGCTTTCGGCATCGAACATGCCGATCGCGGCGCGCGGCTCCATCTGGCAATTCACGACGCGGCTGTGATGAAACTCGCGCGTGAGGACGAACGGCGCATCCGCGATGATGCGGCGCGCTTCGTTGCGATCGCCGATCTGCGTCTGGAAGCACAGGTTGTGCGCCGCGCCCGCCCACAGTCGCGGCGCGCCTTCCTGCATCGCATCGGCTGCATTGACGACGGCGCCGAGCACGTCGTAATCGACCTCGATCATTTCCGTCGCGTTGCGCGCGGCGAGGGCGGTGTCGGCGATCACCATCGCGATCGCCTCGCCGACGTAACGCACGCGGTCGATCGGCAGCGGAACATGCAGCTGGTTGAATATCTCGCCGGTCGATGAAGTCAGGAAGGCCTTCTTCGTGGCGTCGATAGCATCGATGGGATTGGGCACGTGATCGACGCCCTGAAAGCCGTCGTCGAGATAATCTTGGCCCACGAGCACCGCGATCACGCCGGGCGCTTCGCGCGCGGCCGATACGTCGATCGAGCGCAGCGCGGCGTGAGCGTGCGGCGAGCGCAGGAACGCCGCATGAACCTGGCCCTCGACGCGCAGGTCGTCGGTGTATTGGCCGTTGCCGGTCACGAAGCGCCGGTCTTCGAGGCGCGGGATGGGTTGGCCGATCATCGTGTGGCGTCCTCGGTGGTGGCATCGCCGAGCGACGGATACATCGCGTGCGCCGCATGACGCACGGCCTCGATGATGTTCACATAGCCCGTGCATCGGCAGATGTTGCCTTCGAGCGCGTGGCAGATGCTCTCTTCGTCGAGCGACGGCTCTTGGCGCAGATAGAAGCTCGACGACATGATCATGCCCGGCGTGCAGAAGCCGCATTGCAGGCCGTGGCATTGCACGAACGCGTCTTGCACCGGATGCAGCGGAGCATTCTCGTCTTTACGCAACCCTGCGACCGTCGTGACGGCGCCGCCGCTCGCCTGCGCGGCGAGCACCGTGCACGACTTCACCGAGACGCCGTCGAGATGCACCGTGCACGCGCCGCATTGACTCGTGTCGCAACCGACATGCGTGCCCGTGAGACGCAGCGTTTCGCGCAGAAACTCGACGAGCAACGTCTCGTCGGGCACTTCGCGCGTCACGTCCTCGCCGTTCACCCGTAGTTGGATTTCAGCCATGGTTCACCTCGCTTACTGTGCGGCGGCGGCGCTTGCGTTTGCGCTCATCGTCGCGTTGAAGCGCTTGAAGAACTCCGCCGCGAGCTTGTTCGCCACCGATGTGACGAGGCGCGAGCCGATCTGCGCGAGCTTGCCGCCTACCTGCGCATCGGCGACGTACGTGAGAAGCGTGCCGCCTTCGTCGGCGTCGGCGAGCGTGACCGTCGCACTCATCTTTCCGAAGCCCGCGATGCCGCCTTCGCCCTGGCCGAGAATCTTGTAACCGTTCGGGCCGTCGCGCTCCGACAGCAAGAGCGTGCCCTTGAAGCGCGCCTTGACGGGTCCGACCGACGCGATCACGACGGCCCTGTACTCGTCGTCGTTTTGTGCGACGAACTCTTCGCAGCCGGGCACGCATGCCTGCAGCACCGCGGCATCGTTCAAGCCCTTCCATACCTGCTCGCGCGAGGCGGCAATGGTTTGCGATCCGGTGAACTCCATGTCTTGTCTCCTGAAAACGGTTTAGGCGGGCTGGCGCAGCGGCTGCGCCAGCAGCGCCAGCAATGCGCGGCGCGTGTAGGTTTCGATCAGATGGGCGCGATACGCGGACGAGCCGTTGGCGTCGTCGGGCAGGGTGGCGGCATCCATCTTCAGCGGGATGAGCGCGGCTTCGGACAGATCGGCGGCAAGCGCGGCTTCGGCCTCGAGCCAGCGGAACACCGACGCGCCCGCGCCCGTCACCGCGACGCGAATCGCATCCGCGAACTGCGCGATGAACACGCCCACCACGGCATAACCGGACGCCGGCTGGCGGAACTTCGCATAGGCGGCGCGCAACGGAAGCGGATACTCGAATTCGGTCACGAGCTCGCCGGGTTCGAGCGCGGTCTCGAAGGTGTCGACGAAGAAATCGTCGGCGCCGATGCGGCGCTGCGAAGTGAGCACCTGTGCGTTGAGCGCGAGCACGGCGCTCGGATAATCGGCGGCGGGGTCGTTGTTCGCGACCGAGCCGCCCATCGTGCCGCGGTTGCGCACTTGCGGATCGGCGATCACGCTCGCGAGTTGCGCGAGCGCGGGGATCGCCGCGATCACCACGGGCGAAGCGGCCACTTCCGCATGCTTCGTCAGCGCGCCGACGCGCAGCACGCCGCTTTCGACGCTCACGCCGCGCATCGACTCGATGCGCGTGAGATCGATCAGATGCGAAGGCGCGGCGAGACGCTGCTTGAGCGTGGGAACCAGCGTCATCCCGCCGGAGAGCGGCCGGGCGTCCTCGTGTTCGCGCAGCAGGCCGAGCGCTTCATCGAGCGAGGACGCGCGCAGGTAAAGGGTTTCGTACATGAAGTCTCCCGCGGCCGGTGGCCGTCAGGCCTGTTTCAGCCAGTTTTCCAATGCGGTCGCTAGCGCGACCGGCACTTCGTACATCGGGTAATGTCCCGCGTTCGCGAGCGTTTCGATGCTCGCGCGCGGATACCACGCGAGCCAGGTGCGATCCATGACGTCGGCGGTGAGCGACGGATCGTGCTCGCCGATGAAAAGCTTCACGGGCGTCTCGTTGCCCGTCACCTCGGCGGAAAAATCGCTCGCCGCCCAGTGCGGCAGATAGCCCGCGAATGCCTGCGCGCGCGATTGGCGTTGCGATTCCCGCGCAAGATGCGCGGTGAAACGCGGTGCAAGGCGATTGCCGGTCGAGAACGCGATGATCGCCGCGCGCCGTTCGACATCGTCGACAGCCGCACGAAACCCGGCGAGGCGCGTTTCGTCCATGCGCGAGCCGCACGCGGGCACCGCGCACACGCCCGCCATGCGATCGATGCGTCCGCGCGCGGCGAGCATTACGCGCTGAATCGCGACGCCGCCCATCGAATGACCGATGAGGCTGAAGGTGTCCCAGCCGAGCTGGTCGGCGAGCGCGAGCACGTCCTCTGCGGCTTCTTCGAAGGTGAATGCGCCGTGTCGCTCGCGCGAGCGGCCATAGCCGCGATAGTCGAAGAACACGTAGGTGAAGGCATCCGTATCGAGTGCGGGCACGAGCGGCTGCCAGTCATCGGCGCTGCCGAACCAGCCGTTCATCGCAAGCACCTTGCGCGGGCCGTGGCCGAGCTGCGTGTAACCGTTGAACGCCTGCGTCATGCCGCAACCTCCGTTGGCCGCGGCACGAACGCCGGCGCAATGCGCCCGCGACATTCGCCGAAGCCGATCGACACCGCGCCCGGCTTCGTCGCGCGCGCGCTCAACACGATTTCGTCGCCGTCTTCGAGCGCGGTGCGTGTCTCGCCGTTGGGCAGGCGAAGCGGGTCGCGGCCGGCGTTGGTGAGTTCGGTGAGGCAGGCGCGCGCGGCATCGTCCGCGCCGGAAATCGTGCCGCTGCCGAGCAGGTCGCCCGCGCGCAGATTGCAGCCGTTGCTCGTGTGATGCGCGACCATCTGCGCAAACGTCCAGTACAGATTGTCGAGATGCGTTTTCGTGATGCGCAGGTCCGCGGCGCCGGCTTCGCGCAACTGGCGCGTCGACAAATGCGCGTGCAGTTCCAGATGCAGCCCGCCTTGCTGCCGATCGCGTGCGCCATGCAGATGCGGCATGACGGGCGGATCATCCACGGCGCGCGCGACCGGCGCTTTGCGGAACGGCGCGAGCGCCTCCGACGTGACGATCCACGGCGACACGCTCGAATGAAAGCTCTTGCCGAGAAACGGACCGAGCACTTGTTCGAACCACTGGATGCTTTTTGCGGACCAGTCGTTGAGCAGCGAATAGCCGAAGATGTGCGCGTGTGCATCGTCGACGGCGATCGGTTGCGTGAACGCATTGCCCTCGCCGATCCACGCCGCCAGCTCCAGCTCGAAATCGAGCGCGGGCGCGGGGCCGAACACGATCTGCCCGTTCGCATCGCGATACTGGCCGTTCGGACGGCGCACGTCGCCGCCGCTCACGCGCAGCGACGAAGCGCGGCCGTGATACGCGATCGGCAGCGACTTGAACGCGGGCGGCAGCGGATCGGCGAGGCCCTTGTAGCGGCCGTGGCGCTCGGTGTGATGAAGCGACGTGAGAAAGTCGGTGTAGTCGCCGACTTCGCACGGCAGGCGCAGTTCGAGCGTGTCGATGCGCGGCAGCAGGGCGTCGGCTCGTTGCTGCATGCGCGCGCGCTGCGGCGCATCGCTTTTCAGCAGATCCGACAGCGCGGCGCGCAAAGCGCTCGCGTAGCGCTGCGGCATCGCCATCAGGCGATTCAGCGTGCCGTCACGCGTGGCTTCGCAGGCAATCGCCGCATCGCTGCCGGCCGCGAGCAGACCGCTGTCGAAGAGCGCATGCAAGTCCACCGCATGTTCGCCGATGGCCACGCCCGCACGCGCCGCGCCATCGCGCGAGAACGCGCCGAGCGGCAGGTTCTGGATCGGAAAGTCCGCGTCGGAGAGATTCGCCGAGTCGATCCAGCTGCGCCGGGCCGGATCATGAGTCGAGTTGAGCGCGGTCATGCGACGCTTTTTCCTTTGCTGGCCCAGGCGTCGAGCGCGGGGCGCGCTTCCCTTCGATAGGCAGCGAGCGTTTCAGTCGACGCGACGGGCACCGTCAGTTCGAGCCGCAAGCCGTTCGGATCGAAGAAATAGATCGAGCGCACGAAGTGATGATCGGTGATGCCAAGCACCTCGATGCCGTGAGCCACGAGACGTTGCTTCATCGTTTCGAGATCGTCGAGCGTGGAAAGGCGCAGCGCGATATGGTTCACCCACGGCGGCGTGTTCGGCGAAGGCTCTGCGGCCGTTTCGTCGCCGAGATCGAAGAACGCGATGTTCGAGCCGTCCGCCATCTCGAAGAACAGATGCACGTAAGGGCAATATTCGCCCGTGCTCGGCACGCGGTCGAGGCGGATCAGATGAACGAGCGGCAGGCCGAGGATGTCCTCGTAGAAGTGACGCGTTTCTTCGGCATTGCGGCAACGCCAGGCGAAATGATGCAGGCCGCGCACCGGCGGCAAATGGTCGGACATGCTGTGTCTCCTTGAGGCGGCGTGTTGAGGCGAGCTATGCCCGCTCAGACTTCGATGGCGTCGACGTCGTATTCGAACAGCCAGTTGTAGCGCTCTTTCACGCGCTCCTCGCTCCACTCGCGATCGACGTAATCCGCTGCGCCTTGCGCATGCGCGAGCGCCGGATTGTGAAAGCGCTTGGTGTTCGCCGCCGAGCCGCGCACGATGCGCGCCGTGCGCTCGAGGCGCAGCGACTCGTAACGTTCGAGCGCATGCGGCAGATCGTTTGCGTGGCGCGCGAGGCAGCGCGCGATCAGATAACCGTCTTCGAGCGCCATGCCCGCGCCTTGCGCGAGGAACGGCAGCGTGGGATGACAGGCATCGCCGAGCAGAGTGGCGTTGCCCGAGCTCCAGCGCGGCATCGGCTCACGAATCATGAGCGCCCATTTGTACGGGACGTCGATGGCCGAGATCATCGTGCGCACGTCTTCGTGCCAGCCGTCGAAATCGGCGAGACATTCGTCGATGGTGCCGCGCTCCGACCACGACTCGACTTGCCAGCCCTCGCGCTCCACCGCGCCGACGAAGTTGATGAGCTTGTGGCCGCGCAGCGGGTAGTGGATCACGTGGGCGCCCGGTCCAACCCAGTTGGTGCCGTAAGGCGTGCGCAGATGCTCGGGCAGTTTCGTGGCGTCGATCACGCCGCGCCATGCCATCACGCCAGAATAGACCGGCTCGTCCGCGCCGAAGAGCGCGCGGCGCACGCGCGAGTGCACGCCGTCCGCGCCGATCAGCAAATCCGCTTCGAAGGGGGCGCCCGAGACGGTCTGCACTTCGACACGCCCGTCCTTCTGCACGATCGACTCGACCTTGTGATCGAGCCTGACCGCATCGGGGCTACACGCGCGCACCGCATCGACGAGCGCTTCGTGGAGATCCGCGCGGTGCACGGTCAGATAGGGAAAACCGTACACTTCGCGCGATGCCGCCCCGAGATCGAAGAGCGGCCAGGTCTGCCCCGTGTTCCAGAGACGCACGCGCTTGCCGGGCGGCTCGCACGCGAGACTTTCGAGGCGCTCGCCGACGCCGATCCGGTAAAGCACGCGCGTGGCGTTCGGGCTCAGTTGCACGCCCGCGCCGATTTCCCCGAGAGCTTTCGCCTGTTCAAGGATGGTGACGTCGAAACCCGCTCTTAGTAATGCGGCTCCCGCCGTCAAGCCGCCGATACCGGCTCCTGCAATGACGATCTTCATTCGACCTTTCGACCTCTTTCGTATTGACGCTGTCTCTTATCGAGAAGATTTATCATTCGATAGATAAATCTTTTAAATGGGGTTTCGTTTTAAAACGGAACCACTTTAAAGGAACGTCATCCGCTAAAGAAGCAAAAGAATTCGAACGAGTTATCAATGAAAATTGATAATGCGCGAGCGCACGCGCATGAATCTCACATGCCCCAGCGATGCACGACCGCGCTTTCGATGCCGAAGAGATCGAGCACGCGCCCGATGGTGTGATCGACCATGTCGTCGAGCGATTCGGGGTTCGCGTAGAATGCCGGCACCGGCGGATAGACGATTGCTCCGGCTTCGGTCACGCTCGTCATGCTGCGCAAGTGGCCGAGATGCAGCGGCGTTTCCCGAACCATCAGCACGAGCCGGCGGCGCTCCTTGAGCGTGACGTCGGCGGCGCGCGAAAGCAGGCCGCTCGTCACGCCCGTGGCGATTTCCGAGAGCGTGCGGATCGAGCAGGGCGCGACGATCATGCCCATCACAGGGAACGACCCGCTCGAAATCGCCGCGCCGATGTCCGTGTTCGGATAAGTGACCGTGGCGAGCGCGCGAACATCGGCGACGCTGTAGGGCGACTCGTGCGCGAGCGTGACCTGTGCGGAGCGGCTCATCACCAGATGCGATTCGATGTCGAGCTGCCTGAGCAACTGCAGCAGCCGTACACCGTAGACGACGCCCGATGCGCCGCTGATGCCCACGATCATGCGCCTGGGCTGTACTGCGCTGAAATGCATCTGTGCTCTCCGTTTTAACCGTGATGGAATCAAAACGTCGCGGATGTTAGCACGGCGATTCAATCTCCCGGATAACTTATAGGGCTTTTTTGGATCGATCGGTAAAGACCCTGAGTGAATATTCAAGATGTTCTATTGATTGATAAATAACTCGTGATTCAAAACGCGAATTGAAGTGGTTAAACTCGGTTCCGCATCGGGTAGAGCGGGTTCCGAACGATGATCCGCAGCACGGTGGGATGCAGGAAGCCGGCGCCGACGAGCGACCGGCCAACGATAAAAAAATTGGAGACTTCGGTTGAGAACTTGTCTGCTCGTCGGCGGCTGCGCCGCGATACTGACTGGCCCCGTGTGGGCGCAGTCTTCTGTGACGCTGTATGGGAGCATCGACGTCGGTGTCGATTTCGTATCGAACTCTCAGGGCAAGCGCCTGTACCAGGAATCGGCAGGCAAGCGTCAGCCCGATCGCTGGGGACTGTTGATCAAGGAGGACCTCGGTGGCGGCAACACGGCGTTCGCGCGGCTCGAATCTGGCTTTCTGACCAACACCGGCGCGCAGATCAATCCGACGAGCTTCTTCAATCGCGATGCCTACGTGGGCCTGTCGAACGATCGCTGGGGCTCGCTGAGTTTCGGGAACATCAACGACTACATCTATCAATATGTCGGGCGGCTGAACAACTCGGTGCCGGGCATCTCCTCGTACTACACGCCCGGCAATCTGGACGGCCTCGCGAATACGCACGCGCTCAACAACGCCGTGAAGTACGAGTCGATCGATTTCCACGGTTTCCAGCTGGGCGCGATGAACAGTTTCGGCAATCAGGCGGGCGATTTCAGCGCGGGGCGTCAATACAGCATCGGCGCGCAATATTCGGGCGGCGCGGTGAATTTCGGCATCGCGTACACGATGTCCCATAACCGCACGGCCGATATCTTCGGCACCTTCAGCCTGAACTCGCTGCTCGGCCAGCCGTTGAGGCAGGGCACGATGTTCAACGCCAGCCGATACAGCACGCTCGCCGCCGGGGCCTCGGTGAGGATAGGCATCTTCACGCCGCACGTCACGTATTCCGGCGTCAAGCTACAGAACGCGCAAGGCTCGGCCACGCTGAACAACTATCAGGCCGGCGTGAACACGGAACTGGTCGGCAGCCTGGGCTTTTTCATCCTCGGGGTATCCGGGAATCACTCGTTGTTTCAGGGTCTCACGATCAACCAGTACAACCTGTTCCTGACCGATTACCTTTCGAAGCGCACACAGGTGTACGCGGGCGTGGGCCTGCAACGCGCTTCGGGTCCCGGCGCGCGCGCGGCGCAGTTCGGCTATCAGCCCTCGACGAGCGGCAGCCAGACGGTCGCGCGCATCGGCGTCAACCATCTGTTTTGAAGACATGGAGGCGTCATCGTGCGATGAAACGGAGTGCAAACGGCGCGCGAACGAGCGTGCGAGGCGGATTCATCACTTATTTCGATCGCTTCATCGTTTCTTTTTGATTGAGCCGCGCGGGGCCGACTCTTATATTGTCACTCCGGCCACGGCGCCGTCATGAGAGACATTCAGCAGCAGTGCGAGCGGACGCGCCCGACCGGTGCGTCCGTCCGCACGAGGTACACGGGACATACATGCAAGCAGACCGGACTTTCAACATTGCGACATTGATAGAAGAGCAGAAGACGGGGCGCTTCGCCGCCGGTCTGCTCTTCTGGTGTTTCCTGATCATGCTGATGGACGGCTACGATCAGACGGCCGTGTCGTTCGCGGCGCCCGCCATCATCAAGGACTGGCACGTCGCGCGCGGCGGATTCGGACCTGTGTTCGGCGCGGGCCTCTTCGGGACGTTGATCGGCTCGTTCATCTTCGGCTATCTCGGTGACCGGCTCGGGCGCAAGAAGGCGATCATCATCGGCAGCCTTTTCTTCGGTGCGCTGACCTACGCTTCGGTGTGGGTGACTTCGCTTCAGGAACTGATGCTGCTGCGCTTTCTGGCCGGCATCGGCATGGGCGGCGTGGTGCCGAATTCGGTTGCGCTGGTCGCAGAATATGCGCCGAAGCGCCTGCGCGCCACATGGGTCACGCTGATGTTCTCGGGCTTCTCCATCGGTGCGGGGTCGGGCGGCGTGGTGTCGTCGTCGCTGATTCATCGCTTTGGCTGGCCTGTCATGTTCGCGGTCGGCGGCGTCGGCTCGGTGCTCGTTGCGCTGCTGCTGATTTTCATGTTGCCGGAGTCCGCGAAGCTGCTCGTGCTGCGGCAGCGCGATCCGCAGATGCTGCGCAAACTCATGACGCGCCTGCGCCCCGATCTGAAAATTCCCGCCGATGCGCACTTCGTGGCCGGCGAAGTGCGCGAGAAACAGCGCTTCGTGCTGAAGCTGATTTTCTCCGATGGTCTCGCCGCCATCACGCCGCTGCTGTGGATCGTGTTCATCGCAAACTCGATGGCGCTGTATTTCCTGCAGAACTGGCTGCCGATTCTGATGGAGGGCATGGGCATCGACCCGCGCGGCGCGGGGCTCATCACGATGATGTTCTCCGTGGGTGGCGTGATCGGTGGTCTCGTGCTCTGCCGCTTCGTCGATCGTCATGGTGTCGCGGCGATCATTTCGTTGCCCGTCATCGGCCTTCCGGTCGTCGCGGCGCTCGGCCACGGCTCGTCGCAGGGCTGGCTCATGCTCGCCGTGTTCGCTACCGGCTTTTGCGTGGTGGGCGCGCAGTACGGGCTCTATGCGGTGGCCGGCATGATCTATCCCACGTCGTTCCGCTCGGCGGGTGTCGGCAGTGCGATTTCGGTGGGCAAGATAGGCTCGGTGTCCGGGCCCGTGATCGGCGGCCTGCTGCTGTCGATGCACCTGCCCGTCACGCAGCTTTTCTATGCGGCCTCGCTGCTGTTCCTCATTGCCGCCGTGTTCTCGACGATCCTCGCGCTGCTTTATCGCGCGCGCTTCGGCGAACCGCGGAACGTCGAGACGGCCGTCGAACCGGCGCAGGGTTCGCTGGTGCAGGACTCTTGATCACGTAATCTCGCGGCTCGGCGCGCCGCCGGGCCTTCCGCACGGCGGCGCGGCAGATAAATCTCATGGTTGTGGCATCGAAAGGCATGCGACACGGCGTACGCTGCAAGCGCGAGGACACTCCGTCAGAAAGCAATGGACATGAGAAGGCTTCCGAAGTGCTGTGCAACGTTGCAAAAGCACAAGCACCACGCGCCTCCGAACGAACGCGTCGCCCGGCGTGCATTTTGAACGCCGCATACAA
>Ga0105251_10003116_pt1 | contig 12308 bp, 12 predicted proteins | sample KBSS64metaG_FD_80424 | JGI IMG/M metagenome (GOLD analysis project Ga0105251, IMG submission 80424) | Switchgrass rhizosphere microbial communities from Kellogg Biological Station, Michigan, USA - KBS S6-4 metaG | ecosystem: Host-associated > Plants > Roots > Rhizosphere > Soil | place...
ACGCCTGGACGCAACTGCCGCAACGAAGGCATCACGAGCATGCAATCGTCATAGGGCGTCGCGACGGCGGCTCCCTCCGACCATCCGATCACGCTGCCCGCTTCGTGAAACACTTCGAGGCCGGTGTAATCGCCCGCAAAACGGAAGTCCATGCTTTTGGCGACGACCGGTTCCGTCACGCGCACGACGAGCATTTCTCGTGGTGACGGCTGAATCCAGCCGTCGGGCACATCTTCCTTGTCGATGACGCCGGAGAGCAGCAGAAAACGCGCGGTCACGTCGCGCGCCACTGTCACCGCAGCCGCTTCCCAATGCTGTCCGCATTCGATCAGCAACGCGTTCTTGCCGCTCGACGGATCGCCGAAGCCTTCGTAATCGCGCATGCGCCGGCCTTCGGGATGGCCTTCGTCGCAGATGACGGTCGCGGGCGTGCCGAGCAGCGCCGACAATTCAATGCCCTTGTCGAGCGGTCCCGCGACGATCAGCGGCTTGCTCTTTTCATGCATCGAATGAAGATCGAGCAGCAGATCCACGGTGTCGATGACAGGCCGCATCGCGCGGGCACGGCGCAGCTCGCTCGAATCGCGCGAGGTGTCGTCGAGCGCTTGCGCGGTCCAGACGCGATTGAAATCCTGATCGACGAAACGCGACGCATCAGGCTTCTTCGCGTCGAAGCGCCCGTATGCTTCGACATTTGCGAAGGCAAGCGTGAGCCTGCCGCGACGCGGTCTCAATCGAGCGCGCAGCAAGGCATCGACGACGATCGCGCCGCACACTTCGTTGCCGTGCGTGAGGGCGTTGATCATCACATGCGGACCGTCGATGCCCGAGTCGAACGTATGCACGTACGGCACGCCCGCGTTGCCCGCTGCATGCGCGCTGATATCGGGGAACGTGATTTCGATCGGATAGGCGTTCATTCGAGACCGCCCTGGCAGAGATATTTGATCGACAGGTAATCGTCGAGGCCGTACTTCGAGCCTTCGCGTCCATAGCCCGATTCCTTCACGCCGCCGAACGGCGCGGCTTCACTTGAAATCGCGCCTTCGTTGATGCCGACGAGGCCGGCTTCGAGCAGCCGCGAGACGCGATCGATGCGCTTGAGGTTCTGGCTGTAGAAATACGCGGCGAGGCCGAACGGCGTGTCGTTTGCGGCGCGGATCGCTTCGGCTTCGTCGTCGAAACGGAAGAGCGGCACGACCGGGCCGAAGGTTTCCTCGCAACTCAGTTGCATGTCGGGCGTGGCACCGGCGAGCACGGTCGGGGCGTAGTAGTTCGGGCCGAGTTCGGCGAGACGTTTGCCGCCCGTGAGCGCGCGTGCGCCGCGTTCGAGCGCGTCTTTCACGTGACGTTCGATCTTGTCGACCGCGCGCGCGTTGATCATCGGGCCGATCTGCGCGTCGGGGTCGGTCGCGGGTGCAACCTTCAATGCGGCCACGCGCTTTGCCAGCAGATCGGCGAACTTGTCGTACACGGACGACTGGACGTACACGCGATTGGGGCACACGCAGGTCTGTCCGCCATTGCGGAACTTCGATGCCATGAGTCCCGCGACGGCGGCATCGAGATCGGCGTCGTCGAATACGATGAAGGGCGCATTGCCGCCGAGCTCCAGCGACAGCTTCTTCAGCGTGCCCGCCGATTCGCGCGCGAGATACTTGCCCACCGGCGTCGAGCCCGTGAAGGTGATCTTGCGCACGCGGCCATCTTCGAGCCAGTCGGCGACCGCGTCCTGCGCGTTCTCGCGCGATGCGCCGATCAGATTCAACGCGCCCGCCGGCACGCCGGCTTCATGCGCGAGCATCGCGAGTGCGAGCGCCGTGAGCGGCGTGTCTTCCGCGGGCTTGCCGACGACCGTGCAGCCTGCCGCGAGTGCGGGCGCGATCTTGCGCGCGATCATCGCGAGCGGGAAGTTCCACGGCGTGATTGCAGCGACGACGCCGACAGGCTCCTTCACCGCGCTCATGCGCTTGCCGCGCTGCTGCTGCGGAATGATGTCGCCGTAGATGCGCGTGGCTTCATCCGCGAACCATGCGACATACGACGCGCCGTACATCACTTCGCCGCGGCCTTCCGCGAACGGCTTGCCTTGTTCGAGCGAGATCAGACGCCCGAGCGCATCCGCGTTTTCGACGATCAGCGCATGCCAGCGATGCAGCACGGCCGCGCGATCTTTCGGCAGCGTGTCGCGCCAGGCGGGAAAGGCGCGCGCGGCGGCATCGGTGGCGGCGCGGGCATCGGCGGGGCCGCTGTCGGCCACTTGCGCGATGACCTCGCCCGTCGCGGGATCCGTGACGGCAAAGCGCTTGCCGCTCGCGGCGGGAACCCACTTTCCGTCGATGAAATTGTCGGCGCGAATCAGATCGCTCAACTCGTATCGTTGCGTCATGATGGTCTCCGGAAAAGATCAGGCGAGCAGATGCGCGATGGCCTTGCCCACTTCCGTGGTGTTCGCGCGGCCGCCCAGATCGCCGGTATGCGGTCCTTGCTTCAGCACGGTCTCGATGGCGGAGAGCATCGCGTCGTGCGCGCCGCGTTCGCCGAGGAAGTCGAGCATCATCGCGGCCGACCAGATCATCGCGACCGGATTGGCGATGTTCTTGCCCGCGATATCCGGCGCGGAACCGTGCACCGGCTCGAACAGCGAAGGGAAGTTGCGCTCCGGATTCATGTTGGCCGAAGGCGCAATGCCGATCGTGCCCGTGCATGCCGGGCCGAGATCCGAAAGAATGTCGCCGAAGAGATTCGTCGCGACGACCACATCGAAGCGATCGGGGTTCAATACGAAGCGCGCGCACAGAATGTCGATGTGCTGCTTGTCCCATTTGATCTCGGGATACTGCGCGGCGATTTCGGCGGCGCGCGCGTCCCACCACGGCATGCTGATCGAAATGCCGTTGCTTTTGGTGGCGACCGTCAGCGTCTTCTCGCGCTTTTGCGCGAGATCGAACGCGAACTTCAATACGCGCTCCGCGCCCTTGCGCGTGAAGATCGACGTTTGCGAGACAAACTCGCGATCCGTGCCTTCGAACATCGTGCCGCCGACCGACGAATACTCGCCTTCGGTGTTTTCGCGCACGATCATGAAGTCGATGTCGCCCGCCTTGCGATTCGCGAGCGGCGAGGGCACGCCGTCGAAAAGACGCGCGGGGCGCAGGTTGATGTATTGATCGAACTCGCGGCGGAACTTCAGCAGCGATCCCCACAGCGAGATGTGGTCCGGCACCGTGTCCGGCCAGCCGACCGCGCCGAACAGGATCGCATCGGCGTCTTGCAGTTGCGCCTTCCAGTCATCGGGCATCATCTGGCCGTGCTGCGCGTAGTAATCGCAACTCGCCCACTCGATATGCCGGTACTCCAGCTCGATATTGAAGCGCTCGCTCACGGCATCGAGCGCGCGCAATGCTTCGGGCATCACTTCCTTGCCGATGCCGTCGCCCGGAATCACGGCAATACGATATTTGCTGGACATGTGCTACTCCGCGTGAAGATGATCGACGATAAAAGCACGCACGTGCAAAACGCGCGTGCGTGCATTCATGCTGAAAGAATGAGGCGCGCGCCTCAATGATGATGCTGCGAGAAGAGTGTTTCGAGCGGGTAGTGCGTCTTCACGAACGACGTCTTGATGATGACGTAGCTGAAGTACTTCTCGATGCCGATCCCACGTTCCAGCAGCCCTTCTATGATGCTCTGATAATGGCTCACGCTGCGCGTGACGAACTTGAGCAGATAGTCGTAACCGCCGCTCGCAAGATGGCATTCGACGATCTCGTCGACATCCTTCACGGCATTCACGAAGTTGATGAAGTCTTCGCGGCGATGATCGGCGAGCGTGACTTCGGTGAAGACCACCTGCACGTCGCCAAGCTTTTCGAGTTGAATCTGCGCGCCATAGCCGACGATATAACCCGCTTTCTCCAGCCGCTTCACACGAATCAGGCAAGGGCTGGGCGAAAGACCGACTGCATCGGCGAGCTCCACGTTCGTGATGCGCCCGCGCTTCTGCAATTGCGAGAGGATACGCAGATCGATTCGGTCCAGCTTGCTGTCGGTGCTCATCGCGGCGGGTTCGGTCTCGCATGTCGGCGGTCGGTCGATGTTATCACGCAGCCGCGCGGGAACTGAAGCCCGGTCCGCCTCTCAGCGCGTCGCGCACGTCGCTTTGCGCGAGCACGTCATCGAGCGTTTTCGTGAGGCGCTCGAACAGCATGTCGAAGTTCGCTTGCGTGTAGCACAGCGCCGGTGCGAAGCCGAGAATGTTGTCGCCGAACGCGCGAAACACGAGGCCGTTGCCATAGGCCGCGCCGGCGATGCGGTCCGGCAGCTTGAGCGATACATCGAAGCCGCGCTTGCTGTCCTTGTCGGCGACGAGTTCGAGCGCGCCGAGCAAGCCGCGATGACGCGAATCGCCGACGAGCGGATGATCGAGCAACGCGTCGAGTCCTTGCGCGAATCGCGGCGCCTGCGCGTGGCCGTTCGCGAGCAAGCCGCCTTCATGATAGAGCCGCATCACTTCGAGCCCGATCGCCGCGCTCACCGGATGCGCGGAGTACGTGTGGCCATGTCCGATGACCGCGGACGCATCGGCGCCATCGGCGATGCCTCGATAGAGCGCATCGGACATGAGGACCGCGCCCATCGGCGCATAGCCCGCGGTCAAGCCCTTCGCGACCGTCATCAGGTCCGGCTCGACGCCTTCTCCCTGGCACGCGAAGAGCGGACCGGTGCGGCCGAAGCCGGTGATCACTTCATCGGCGACGAAGAGGATACCGAGCTTGCGGCACGCATCGCGCATCGCTTTCAGCCAGCCCGCCGGCGGCACGATCACGCCCCCCGAGCCTTGAATCGGCTCGCAGAAAAATGCAGCCACGTTGTCCGCGCCCAGCTCCGCGACCTTCGCTTCGAGCGCCTGCACGGATGCCGCGATGAGCGCGGCGTCATCGGCGTAATCATTGCGATACGCATACGGCGAAGGAATGTGATGCTGATTGGGCAGCGGCAGATCGAAGTTGCGATGAAACGCGGGCAACGCGGTCAGTCCGGCGCCGATCGACGACGAACCGTGATAACCGCGTTGCAGCGCGATGCAATGCTTCTTCGACGGACGGCCCGTTGCGTTGTAGTAGTGCGTGATGAAGCGCAGCGCGGAATCGACGGCATCCGAGCCGCCGAGCGTGAAGTACACGTGTTGCAGCGACGCGGGCGCGAGTTCGACGAGCTTTGCGGCCAGTTCGATCGCGGGTTCGGAGCCGAAGTGGAAATAGCCCGTGGCGTAGGGCAGTTTCGCCATCTGCTTCGCAGCGGCCTCGACGATGCTCGCGTGCCCGTAACCCGTATTCACGCACCACAGGCCGGAGAAGGCGTCGAGCAGCTGCTTGCCTTCGATATCGCGCAGGAATACGCCATCGGCGGAATCGAGCACGGTCACGCCGCGCGCTTCATGCGCGCGATAGCTGACGACGGGATGAATCAGATGCTGGCGGTCGGACTCGACAAGCGACTTGATCGACATGATGCGGCTCTCTTTTCGCGAAGGGGGCGGAATGGCTCTTGACCGCTTCATACTATCGGCAGAGCCGTATCGCGCGCATCGCCAAAAAAATCGCAAAAAAGCAAATTCGCGGCGTTTTTCAGGGGCGCGCAGCATTTTGTGCTGCGCGCCCCCGACGACGGACTCAGTAGCCGCGCGTGCGGTCGATTTCGCCGATCATGCGCTCGCCCGCGCGATGGCGTCGCAGGTTCTCCAGCACCACGTCGACGGCGCTTTCGGGCCGCGTCGCGCTTGCGATATGCGGCGTCAGGCGCACGCGCGGATGCGTCCAGAACGGATGCGTCGGCGGCAAGGGCTCGGGATCGGTGACATCGAGAATCGCGGCATGGAGGTGGCCGCTGTCGAGCGCATCGAGCAAATCCTGCTGAATCACGTGCGGGCCGCGCCCGACGTTGATGAACGATGCGCCTTTCGGCAGCGTCTCGAACACGTGTTTGCCGATGAGGCCGCGCGTCGCCTCCGTGAGCGGCAGCAGGCACACGAGGATATCGGTGCGGGCGAGGAACGCATCGAGCGATTCGATGCCCGCATGACATTCGACGCCTTCTATCTCATGCGGCGAACGGCTCCAGCCCGCGCAGTCGAAGCCGAAAAGACGCAGCGTTTTCAGCACCGCGGTGCCGAGCATGCCGAGGCCGAGCACGCCGACGCGCCGCGTCGACGCCGCGCGCACGGGCCTCTCGCGCCATACGTGCTCGCGTTGCTGCGCGGCGTAATCGAAGAGATCGCGATGAATGGTCAGCACCGCCTGCGTCACATATTCGACCATGCCTTCGACGATGCCCGGCTCGGTCATCCGCACGACCGCGACATGCGGCGGCACGCCCGACAGATCGAATTGATCGATGCCCGCGCCGACCGAGAAAATCACGTCGAGATTGGGGAACGTCTGCATGACATCGGCGGGCGGCTGCCATGCAGCGAGATAGCGCACGGCGGCGGGATCGCCGATATCGGGCCACACGCGGAAGGCTACGTCCGGCGCTTTTTGCGCGAAATGCTGCGCCCATTGCCGGCCGCGTTCGGGATCGGCTTTATAGAGGATCGTCATCGCTGTCAGCACAACGCCTGATTGATGATCGCGAATTGCGCGACGGATGCATCGTGCGGCGGCGTGCCGTTGCGCGCCATCTTGATGACCGTATCCACGCGCTCGAGCCCGATGCCTTCGAGCCAGTCCGACAGACCGCTTTCATCCGGCGTGTCGATGCGCGTGAACGTGCCTTCGCGGGAAGCGAGCGCATGGGCGATGAGCGCCCGCGCGCGTCGCGCGTGCTGCTGATCGGCGGTGACTGCAACCACCGGGCCGATCGCATGACCGCGCCCGAACTCGCGGATGAGCGAGAAGCCGAGCATTTCGCCGTCGCGTTCGAGCACGACGCCTCGTGCGACGTTCAGCAACGCAGGCAAAAGCGCGCTTCGGTCGAGTCCGCTCGCGCGCGATGCGAGATCGGCAATGGCGCGCGTATCGCCCGGCTCGATCGCGCGCATCCGCTCGCCCGGCGGCAAGTCGATTTCAGGCACGTCGAAATCGGCGGATTGATGCTGATGAATCGCGCCGATGCGCCTGAACCCGAGCTTGGCGTAAAGCGGCTCGCCCGCGGGCGTGGCATGCAGCACGGTGATGCGCTTGCCGAGCGCTTCGAGCAGCAGTTCCATCAACTTGCGGCCGATGCCCTTGCCCTGGCAATCCGGCGCGACGATCACCATGCCGAGCGATCCGCCGTCGTCGCCATACTTCCAGCACAGCGCGGTGCCGACCACGCGCTCGCCGTCCTGCGCGATGAAACCCGCGCCGGCGTCGAGCACGAAGCGCCAGTCATCGGCGCGATGCGGCCATTTGACTTCCACCGAGAGCGCATGCGCCGCGGCGATGTCATCGGCGGTGAAGGGGCGATAGAGAAGAGCGGATGTTTCAGCGGCGGACACGGCATGCTCCACGTATGAGGATGCCTGTCACTTTGACATGCGGCGCCGGCACACTGATAGGACGATCCTGCTGCGTCAGGTGGTCGTCGTGCGCCCTCGCATCCCGAGCCATGCGAGTCCGGCCGCGCCGAGTCCAAGCGCCGCCGCCGCAATCCATAACGCGATGGAGAAGGAGCCCGTGTGCGCCGCGATCGGCGCCGCGACGAGCGGTCCGGCGATTTGTCCGAGCCCGTATGCGGCGGTCGCGTATCCCATCAGGCCCGCCGCGGCTTCACCGCGCAGCCGGCGCGCCTCGCGCATCGCGAACAAGGTGATCGCGGTGAAGGGCAAGCCGAGCAGCGCACTGCCGATACCGAAGCCGAGCGCGCTCGGAAACACGATCCCCAGCAAGATGCCGAGCGCCTGAATGAGATAGCACGCCGCCGACAGCAGCCGGTTATCCCACGACAGCGGCAGCCGCGCGGCGATCAGCGCGCCGGCGATCAGCGCGAAGCCGAACGCGGGCCAGAACAGGTCGGGCCACGGCGAGCCCGGCAACGCCTGTCGCGCGATGACAGGAAGAAAGGTCGCGGTGATGATGTAGCCGAAACCCGCGAGGCTGTAGAGCCCGACGAGCCCGATCGAATCGGCGCGCGACGATGCGGGCGCCACGCGATCGGCGGCATGCGCGCGCTCGCGCGACGCCGGTGCCCGATGCGCGAGCGTCCTCCATACGAGCGCGCCCGCCACGCACGAACAGACCGCGAAGCCGATCCATACCCACGGCGCCGGCACGCCGAACGCCGCGGCCGCCGCACCGAGCAAACCGGTCGCCACGATGCCGACGCCGGGGCCCGCATAGATCACGCCGCCGAGGCCGTGCGCGTCGAGCTCGGCGAGCCGCCGCAAGCCCCATTGCGACGCGAACACGAATGCCCACGCGCTGACGACGCCCGCCGCGAACCGTATCGCGGCCCACAGCCAGAAGAGATGGACGAGGCCCATCGCGAGCGTCAGCACGATGGTCCACGCGAGCGCGAGGCGCACCATGCGCGCGTGATCGATGCGGATCGCCGCGCACGACAACGCGCCGATCAGATAGCCGGCGTAGTTGGCCGATGCGAGCCAGCCGCCGTGACGGATATCGAGCGCGCCGCTTTTGAGCATCAGCGGAAGCAGCGGCGTGAAGGCGAATCGCCCGACGCCGAGCGCCACCGCGAGCACGACGGCGCACGCGAGCGCGGCATATCGCGCGTGATGAGCGGGCAACGACGATGCTTGAGCGGGCGATGCCATAGTCGATAGGCGAAGCGGTAATGCAGCCATCCTAGCTTGATCGTAGTATCTTGAAAAATGAATAATCGAGATACAACCAATCTTCTGGAAAGATCATGGATCTGTCGGCATTGACGATTTTCCGGGCGGTCGTGCGCGAGAACGGCGTGACGCGGGCAGCGGCGAAGCTCAATCGTGTGCAGTCGAATGTCACGACGCGCATCCGTCAGTTGGAAGAGACGCTCGGCACGGATCTTTTCATCCGCGATGGCCGGCGTCTCGTGCTGACGCCGGCCGGCGAGACCTTGCTGCCTTACGCGGAACGTCTGCTCGCGCTCGCCGAGGAAGCGCGGCACGCGGTCAGCGAGAATCGTCCGCAAGGCCGTCTGCGGCTCGGGACGATGGAAAGCACGGCCGCGAGCCGCCTGCCGCGCGTGCTGGCCGCCTACCACCAGCGCTGGCCGCAGGTCACGCTCGAACTGGCGACGGGCGTGACTCGCGCGCTCATCGAGAGCGTGCGCACCTTCGAAGTGGACGCGGCTGTGATGGCGCGTCCCATCGAGCCCGACGCGCTTGCCGCCGAGCAGTTCGAGTCCGTGCCGGTGTTCGAGGAAGAGCTGGCGCTGATCACGCCGCGCGGACAGCATCCGGTGGCGATGGGGCGCGAGTCGGCGGGCCTGACGCTCGTGGCGTTCGAGCGCGGTTGCGCTTACCGCTCATACGCGATGCGCTGGTACGAGCAGCAGGGTATCAGGCCCGCGCGGGTGCTGGAGCTGGGTTCGTATCACGCGATCGTCGCGTGCGTGGCGGCAGGGGCGGGCGTCGCGGTGGCGCCGCGCTCGGTGCTCGAACTCGCGCGGCTGGATGGCGAAGTGGACCTGCATCCGATGGGCGAGCTCGGTCGTGTGGATACGCTGCTCGTGTGGCGCAAGGGGCATTTCTCGGCGGCGCTCGACGCGATGCGCGAACTGCTGGTGGGCGGAGTGGCCGCGTGACTGCTTGAGATGTTGCATGGAAGTCGAGTTCGGACATAATCGATATCAGCGAACTGAACGTTGACGTGAGGTCGATCCATGCAACTGCAAACGGGTAACCTGTTCGGCTTCGAGGCAAAGCACGGCAGCGAAGAGCGGATCGACATGCTCGTCACGGGACAGCGCCTGAACGTGGAGCGCATCGTGTCGATGGGACACGCGAGTCCCGAAGGCTTCTGGTACGACGACTCGCGCGCCGAATGGGTCGTGTTGCTGACGGGCGCGGCCGTGCTCGAGTTCGAGGAGGACTCGACGCGGCACGACATGCATCCGGGTGACTACGTGCTGATCGAGCCGCATTGCCGGCATCGCGTCGCGTGGACGCATGCCGACGAGCAAACCGTATGGCTTGCGATCTATTACGAACGATGAAGGCGCGTCGAGCGTGATGCGACCCGCGCTCACAGCAGACGAGGATCTTGCGTCGCGGGTTGCGGCGAAATCTGCAATGGCACCGGAATGTGCAGTTCCTTCAAGAGCGCGGCGGCGCTGGGCCACGACGCCGGCAGCGACGGCGGCAACTCGGGAATCGTGTTGCCGCCGCCCGGCAGGGTCACATGCGCGATCCCGCCGCGCACGGCGGACATCGCTTGGCGGTCGATCGTGTCGACGCGAGGCAGATCGGTGATGGTCAGAGTGGTCATGGCGGGTCTCCTGGCAAAAGTGAAGTGAATGGCGACATGCAATTCGCCACTCATTCATTTGCACGCGGCGTGCCAATGGGTGCGAAAGTCTCTGTTCATAGGCGTCGAGCGGGTTCAGGTTAAGCGCGCAAGCGTGTCACGCGACGGCTGGCGAGCAACAGGTCGATCGCTTGCTGTCGGCGAGAGACAGACTTTCTCCCGTCAAGTCGCATCGCACAGCCTGAACGATTGTCCAGTTCGGCAAATCAGGTCCAGCGAGGAGTGGCGAAACTCATGATGAAGCTCGGGGTGCTCGGCGTCGGCGATCTGACCGAGAAGATGATTCGAGGATTGCATCGTAGCGGCACCGATACGGCGTTTATCCTTTCGCCCAGAAGCCGCACGAGGGCGGAAAGTCTCGCGAAGGATGTCGGCTGTGCGTTGATGCGCGATAACCAGGAAGTCGCGGATGCCGCTGATGTCATTCTGATCGGCGTTCGTCCGGGGCAACTCGACGAGCTCGCGCAGGAGATCACGCTGAAGCCGGGCATCCCGCTCGTTTCCGTCGTCAGCGGCGTGCCCGTCGGCGATTTGCAGCGTATGTTCGGCGCCCGGGAATGCACCCGCGCCATGTTGTCTCTTGCTGCCGAGATCAATCGCTCGACGGTCGCGGTCTATCCCGCAAGCTCAGCGATGGCGCCATTGCTCGCTGCGCTGGGAAATCCGGTGCTTCTCTCGACTGAACGCGAATTCGAGCTTGCCACGGTGGGCGCATGCATGAACGGATGGTTCTATTTTCTGCTTCACGATCTGCAGCAATGGTTCGTTCAGAAGGGCTTCACACCCGACGATGCAAGACAGCTCGTGCTCAGTGGCGTTGAAGACTGCGTTGCTTACTCGCGATACAAAGCATCGTCGGGAATCGGCGAAATCGGTTCATCCATCGCGACGGCGGGCACCTATACGGCGCAAGGACTGGAGGTGCTGGAAAAGCTCGGCGGCAACGCGGCGTGGAAAGCCGCATGCGAGCATGTGTTCGATCAGTTGACCGCGAAGTAACCCGCGGGCGCGATCGCTCACTCGAACTCGAAGTTGCGCCGCGCGTAGAAGCGCTGAAGCTCGTGCTTTTTCGGCCGTACGCCCGTGAAGACTTCGACGTACTCCGGAATGCGCATCATGCGGACCGACATGTCTTCGTCGGGTTTCGTCGAGACATAGCCGGCCTGCGTGAAATAAGCCACGCGCGCGCGGACATCGGCTGAGCGCGGCGCATAGTCGAATCGCTCGAACAGGGCAGTGAGCGCCGCAATGCGTTGCGCATCGTCCTGCGCCATCTGCGCCGCAATTTCCGGCGATTGCTGCGCCCAGTTGCGTATAGCGGCCTCGAATCGCGAGTCGAAAATAGTGTCGTCGAACCAGCAGTCGAATACGTTCAGCATCGCTTCGCACACACTGTCCGCATACGCTTCCGTTCGTTCGATCCAGTTGCCTGTGTTCTTCTGTTTCCATCGGTCGAGCAGTGCGGCGAGCAGTTCCTCGCGATCCTTGAAGAACCAGTAGAAACTGGTTCGCGAAAGATTCAGCTTTTTTGCAAGCGGCAGGATGCGCACCGCATCCACGCCGCCTTCGAGGAGGCCTTCATACGCCGCATCCAGCCACATTTCGGCGGAGCCGCGCACCCCGTCGAGCGTCTCGTCCATTTCGTTTTTTCCCTGATCGATCATGCGTCGTTGTCAATGTACACCATTGTCTCCCTACTTGACACATGTGTACAGTGGTTCTACTCTTCATCACGACAGGCGTTTCGTTCCCACTCGCTTCGATGAGGCATCCATGTCCACGGACCCGCTGCTGCAGCCTTACACGCTGAAACACCTCACTTTTCGAAACCGGATCATGACGACGTCGCATGAA
>Ga0105251_10003127_pt1 | contig 12285 bp, 10 predicted proteins | sample KBSS64metaG_FD_80424 | JGI IMG/M metagenome (GOLD analysis project Ga0105251, IMG submission 80424) | Switchgrass rhizosphere microbial communities from Kellogg Biological Station, Michigan, USA - KBS S6-4 metaG | ecosystem: Host-associated > Plants > Roots > Rhizosphere > Soil | place...
CCAGCGTTCATCCTGAGCCAGGATCAAACTCTCCGAAGAAATGTTTGACTTGCTCAATTAAAAAATAAAAATTAACGTTGACGTTTGTCGCTTTGTTCAGTTTTCAAAGTTCAACCGCCGCTCCTAAGCGACTTTAATATTTTACCGAATTACTTACATAATGTCAATAACTTTTTTATTTTTTCAGCTTCGTTGTTACTACTTTTTCTCAACGACGCTTTATTATAATAAATTAAATTTTTATTATAGTCAACGACTTTTCAAAAAAATTTTTTGAAATTTTATACATAAAGAAATATATTTTATTATTACCTATCATTTCCCACATGTCACTAAGCTCTAGAATTACCCTTCTCCTACCGATTTAATACACATCGGACTATATATCCTTTAATATTTCCCCTTGATAAATAGTAGAGCCCACGGAATTCACGATTCCATGGGCTCTACTATTTATCAAAATCTGCCACTTTGGCGGCATAAGCAACAGATTTGAAAGAGAAATAGGTACCTTATCCCTGTACAAGGATAATATATTTTATGCATAAATTTAAAGAAAGCTTGTACACAAGCCTAAAAATAAAAAAATAGGCAACTCTGAAACAAATTGAGTTTTTTTAGAGAATGTATAGGAAGCACTTTAAAACAATAATAATCTATGAACAAGGCCTACATAAGCTCTTTAAAAAGCAACTCTCCATAACCTATAGAACAAAATAAAAAAAATTGCCCTTAATAACGCACGAAAGATCAGCATATGTATCTTGAAAACGATGGTATTAATTTTATCATCATAGATAATAAAATATTATTTGTACAAATAATATTTTTAAAAAATCTTAGGTACCTCAAGCAGCTTATATCCCTAAAAAAACAATACCCTTTTTACTACAAGGAATTCCTTTTTCATCTAGTTATATAAAAGCTTTAATTTACTTAGAGATACCTGTCTATCATAGGGACATTTATTCTTCAGATATTAACAATTTATTCTATGTAAAAAACCTAAGAATGTTTGGACAAGTACCTATTTCTGTTTTAATACTATATTTACAATTCATTGAATCTTTTATAGTTTTGACGAGCATTTTGGCGACTTACTTGTACATAGTATAAAAATATAAATGGAAGAGATAGTAAAAAACATGGTCTTTTCCGGAGGTTATGGCGGCCACTTCGACTTGGGAGGAGGTTGTGGCTACGGTAGTGGTTATACAGATAATAATTTCGCTATAATTATTGTTCCTTTTGTTTTATTAGTAATCGTTGGTTATTCTTGTTTTAAAGGTGATCATTAATTAATAATTGAAGTTTTATTAAGCTATATTGCTATCACAACCACCTAATAATCCAAAAAAAAGAAACCCTATCCCTTGTTGGTACAAGAGATAGGGTTTTAACATTTAAAATGTACTTTACATAAGCATTTTCAAATGAATAGATACATCCAAGACTGAATGAGTCTTTTTTTGTTCTTTAATTTTAAATACTTATTTGTATCTTGAGACTTCCTTGCTTTTTTCACAGCTTATAATCCTCTTTAAATTGATTTACCTACACAATGCTTATTATAGAAAAAACATTTAGCTTACTTCGTCTATTGTTCCTGTACCAACATTTATTTTATTTCAAAAAAACAAAAAAGTAGCTGATGCTTTCTGACTGAACTACTAGCAAAAACCGATAATTTCGATAAAGCAAATTTCGTCCATGTTTATCCCTATTGTTCCATCTATACCTTTAACTTCAATTCTTCCTTCTTCTACCTCAGATAGCGTTGCGTTCATAATAGTTTCGTCATCAGTTTTTACTTTGACCTCTTCTCCAAGGAACTTTAGAAGATATAAATGAAGAGGAATTCCAAAAAACAAGTTTATTAACTCAGGCCTTTTTGCTACGAATTCTCCAAAGTTTAATGATAATTCCCTTTTCGTACATTTATCTGCATCAATAAGCTCTTGTTCCTGATGTATATTTGTTTTACAGGATTTATCACGATCTATGGTGATGAGTCGATTAAATAATACAAACACCAAATCTCCATCTGATGAATTTATTTCGATGAAGTCTCGACCTGCAGTAACAAGTATTCCTATTTTTTCTCTCTTTTTCTGTCTACCACAATTAATCTCTGCTTTTACACATATATCTTGAAGAGCAAGCAACTCTAATTGAAGTTGTCGCTGATTATTCGGATCTCTTCTATTGCCCAGTGATCTTAGTAAATCATTTGCTGCTTCAATACACTCTTGCAATTCATCTAATGATTTAGGAGGTAAAGGGCTGTTTGCAGAAGCAAAACGACGTGTGGGGATTTGCTCAGGGCATAAATTACAATCTAAGTCATCGCATGAACAATTTTCACGTTTACATTTTGGACATTGACTCATTTTAAATCACCTTTATTATCAATATTGAATGCCAAGTTAGATTTTAAGCGTGCCAAGCAATCCAATTCCTTATCTAGAACCCTTATAATTCCCCACACACCTAATTCAATATCCCAGCGAATGTTACCTGATCTATACATATAATCTCCCGGTTGATTCAGAAGTCCTCCCGCTCCGTAGAAGAAAAGAAAATCGTCACTAGTTCCTACAGAATTTTGTCCCCTCACACTTACGACAGAAGAGTTAACGTCATTTGGGCTTCTACGCCACTTATGTCCATGAACAAGAAAAGCATGCGCTCTTGCACGATCAGCTGGAAACACAAAGCGTACTGTCACTGGGTCTCCTGGATACGCTAGAAACAATGGAGTACTTGGATCCCCGTGTATTTTTGAACTGAATACTTTTGAAACATCTGGCACACGCTTTAGACGATGACTAAATCGCTCCGCACGATAGTTAAATCCTCTTGAGCCTTGATCCTCAAAATCCTCTAACTCTTCTTCAGGATCGACATCAAGATTCAAGATTACTAGTTCTGGATCAATAATAAGACATCCATCTTTATCAACAAGCCTTACACCATCATGCATGAGTAATGAAAATTCCCTAAATTCAGGTAAAATAGGATTTGTAACAATAACTTGACTACCAGTTTGGACTTCATGTCTATCCATCGGATCAAGATATGTTGATCCCCTAGGCTCTACAATTAGCATCCCAAAAGCGCCATGGTGTCGATGATTGCGAATATCAGCCATATCCCAAAGGTTTACAGATCCAGCTTCATAATCTAAATACCATTGATACGTAATGCTTTCATCTATTCCAACGGTTTGATCAAGATTGAATCCTACTGTTGCTCCATCTGAGTCTCTCACATCATAAGCAACTAATTGAGCATGTAGAGAAATCCGTTCTGAAGGTGGGAATGGCGCTTCTACTGGTACTTCCGGATAGCCATGGCGTTTCTCGTTATGAAAGGAGTCTCTTAATTTGTTTGTTAATGTCACTTGGACACATTCTCCAACATTTCCACGCAAGATTAGTGGCTCGGGATTTAGTTTCCCACATAAAATATCATCTACATCCTCTTTAAGAGCAAAAATTATACCGTTAGGGTCATGATCTCCGGCCTTGTTGTATATAATCGGGGTATTGATTGCTACCACTTCATACTTACGAATAGGTGCATCAGGAGGGCAAGGTCTTCCAAACTGCTGGACCATAGGAGGTTTCTTTCCTGTTGGACTAGGCAATGGTTCTGTTCGTTTCGTTGGTTTTTCTCTATCAGGTAATGGAATTAAATGTGGAACACTTTTTTCAAAAGTACGGAAAATCCCCCAGCTCCCCAGCCAAATATCATCTATAGATCCATAATGATATAACATATCAAAGTCGCCTTCGCCTTCGATGTTAAATTCAAGCGTGAAGGCTTCTGCTATTACTATATGTTGATCTTGTGCAATGTCTGAATCTAAGTCCGGTCTTTCTCTATGCCACCGTTGCCGATGGAGGTTAAAACTATGTGACTCTTCATGGGATCCTTGAAGAAGACGAATTCGAACCGGATCTCCGTTGTATGTTTGTAACATTGGTGTTACTGGGTCACCATGAACCCATGAACTAAATACATAAGCGGGATCACAATCAGGTTTTTTCAAACGGAACTGAATAGGCTCACTTCGGTAGTTAACCCCCATGACACCTGGATCATCAGGAGATCCTGGAAATGGAGGCGCATTTAATGGACATCCATCTTTATCAAATAATAAAGAAAAGTCATGTACAAATAAACTTAACTCTCGAAAATCAGGTATTAAGGCATTTACAATTGTTGCTTGCGTGCCAGATTCTATCTCTTTTCCTGTCCGGGAATCCAGGAATTTTGATCCCCTAGCTTGAATACCAATACCGGCAAAAACACCATGTTGCTGATGCTCGTTTGCAAACAAATGATCATGCCAAAATGTTGCTTTTAATTCTACATCCGCAAACCATTGATATTGAATTGTTTCTCCAGGAAGAATACCAGAATCATAATTCCAACCAACATTCGCACCATCGGCAACAAGAGGGTCGAATTTAACAAAGTGAACATGCATTCCTGCTTCATACGTTCGATTAACTAGCTGAAACGCGTTTCCACCCACAGTCTCAGGTAACTTATTTGTATACTTAAACCGTATACATTCCCCAGCATTTGCACGTATGAATAGAGGCTCAGGTTCTTTACGTCCGGCTAATACATCCTCTTCATCTTCAGCTAAGACATATAATCGACCTTCTGGGTCGTGCCAGCCTTGCTTGTTGTAAGTGATGGGCATCTGCATAAGTACAACATGAAATTCTCTTTCTGGGGTAACACCCGGTTCACATGGATTGGTAAAAACAGCTCCAGGGCGAGCATTTGGAGCAAAAGCATTTTGTTCAATCTGTGTTGCTTCTCTTCCACCTTCAACTCCAAGAGGTGGCCGAGGAGCCTTGAAACCAACAATTCCAGGAATAAAGTTTGGAAAACCTGGTTTTTCTGGTGTTGGTTCAGGTGGAAGAGGAAGACCTGGCAACGGTTGAAGCGCCTTAATGGGAACTCCATTTGGATAACATTGGCTTCCATCTTGCAATGTATCAAAGTTTCTTTGAATTCCCCACATCCCTTCCCCAAAATGAGGATAGAGATGACAGTGGATTATAGCATCTCCTGCAGCTCCTTGTAAGCTTCCAGCACCGTAAAGAGGAGTTACTGTATAATCAGTTTGTGGTGAGATAGCTTGAACATCCAACAATTCAGAATCCTGATCTGTTGGTTCAAATAGCCATTGATGAACATGGTAATGAAAAGAATGAGTTTCTTTGACTCCAGCATGCACAAGTCTTATTTTTAGTGGATCTCCTACATAAGCACGTAAAATTGGGGTAGCTGGATCTCCAAATACCCACGAGTCATGGTGCACTTCTTCTCCTTCGCAATCAGGACAGACAACCCCCTCTTGGAGTAACCTCATTCTATTACGCATGGGCTCTGAACGATAGTTAACAGAATGAGTGGCTTCTGGTTGAAGGGTATGGGGAGAAATAGGCGTTTGGCCCGTTAAATCATGGACTTCCATCTCATCATGAAAAAACCAACCAAACTCTCGAAAAGATGGAAGAAGTGGATTATGAATATCAGCAAAAACACCACTATTAATTGGTTTTCCTGTAACAGGGTCGGTCCACCAAGAACCTCGAGGTTGCACGAAAAGCGCACCAAACAAACCATGAAGATTGCTACCCTCTTCGCTAGACAATGTATTGCCTAAATCTGAAAAAAAGCTTACGCCCAGATTGGTAGCTTTCCATTTATAATACATTTTACCACCTGGTTTTACTGTAGTATCTGGATTCAGACCAACAAATGCTCCGTCCGAATCCCTAACATCATACTCGACTTCTTGAATGTGCATAGATGTATTGAATGGCAACTGATTTTCAAAAAGAATCTCAATATCGTCCCCTACATTTGCCCGAATGACCAGTGGCTCAACCAAATCTACAGGGGTAAAAGGATTATTTTCAACTTGACGTTTCACTCGGTTTTCATTTTCCTTTAGCACATACATCATGCCTTCCGGGTCATGATCACCAAAGCGATTCACCACAATTCGTATTGGAATAGCCACAATATGAAAACACCTTATCATAAAGTAACATCCCTTATATCCGGAATAGGCTTTCCATCTTCCTCAATATAAAAAACCTCTATATTGTCAATGTGAATCCGAAATATTTCATCATCTAACTCGGCAACGTTGGTAATCTCGGCTTCTATTACAAGATAGTCACTAAGTACTTCAACAATGGAACCAATAACTAAAAATGGATATGGACCAATTAAAAGCAAAGCCCTTTTTCCCGGGCTTTCCTCAAAAGCTTTCGTAACGACAGCCTGACGAAGTGCATTAATATCCGGTTCACTAAGACCAAGTTTTTCTGCTAATTCTTCCTTTGTCATATGATCATCCCTTCTATATCCTTAACATTTTGTATTAAATGAGTGGTAATCTTCTACTACAATCAAATGGAGTAAATAGAGCAATATGTTCCATGGGAAAGCTTAATGGTGTAGGAAATTTATAAAACGGTGCATTATGCATTTTAATATTCACAGGATCTAAGGTGACAAATCCGTTTGTTACGTCTACTAATTTTCCACAAAAGATAGGTCTAAATGTTTGCCCTAATATATTTAACTGGTCTCGCATAGTTACAAGCATTACATTCTCATTTAGCAACTCTTCAAATATTTGATTTTCCTCAATAATTGATTTTCCCATAACTTTTTCCTCTCCTTCTTGGTGCTTGAACCTAACACATTTTATGAAAAAATTAGTTAATTGCCCTCGTTAATAACACTTTTATGCTCTAATATGGAAAAATTACCAAAAAATACCTATACCCTCTAGTAACATCTGGAAATTACCAAAAAAGACCTATCTTATTTAGTTCAAAATCACTTGTTTTTCTTGCTAAACTTTAAGAATAATGACTGGAAAAAAGCTATAATTCTTCCTTGTTTTATATAATTTATTTTAGGAAATGGAATAGTTTGCGTTTTATGATTTTTTATAGAAATTTTCTTTGGAGAAATATCATTAACTTTACCTTTTGTAATCTGATCAGCATATATAGTTAGTCTTGTGCCTTTCCAGTTCTTTAAATTAGTTTGTAGCAGTTCTTCAAAAAACTGTTGTCTTAATATTTCTTTATTTGAAACGGTCTCACCAAAATTAGTCAGCAATTTCCTTCTGAGTTCTTCATCAAAGATTACATGTTGGTGGCTGCTAGGCACATCAGGAACACCAAATGGAGACTGAGCAGAATGTATAGAATCATATGGTATCCAGATCCGGGTAAAGAGCGTTTTTAACATGACAAAGTCTCTCCCAATCACAGTGACTTTACCTATAGTATGAATATTTTCATCCTTATTTCTTGAATAGACCTCTACTACTTGATTTTTTTTATGTTTAAAAAACCGTAACAACATCATATGCTTTTTGTAGTCAGGTAATTGATTACCTAAATTTTGCAAGTTCACCCCATGAATGTATTGCTGCAGCATCTTCAATTCATGTAAGGGTAAAGCACTAGCTGGTGAAGTATATCCACTCTCTTTTTTTAATTCTGGATATTTTTTATCATACAGTTCATTATTGTTCACATGTTCTTCAGTTTTCTTCATACTAATCTCTCCTCCAATTGCTTATCTTTGTAAAGGAATTTTCGCCCAATATTTAAACATACAATATACAAACGAAAATGGAGGTCTCAACATGAGCTTATTATTTATATTGATTCTAGTGAGTTATTTCATTGTTTGTTTTATTTCGTACGCCTTTTTGTATAGACTAAAATATTTAATTAGTTATCACCTTGGGATGAATCTTGCTATGTTAAGTAGTGGAATTATGGGAATAGCAATTGGAACTGTTCTTGGCCACGCTTTTCCAACGCACTATACGGTAGTAACAATTATTTCTACGCTTGTTGCAATCGTAATTGGGGCGATATTTGGTGCATTGGTGGATTATCAAACATTACTTTCTGGAATATCAGGTGGGTTAATGGCTGGAATTATGGGACCAATGATTGGAGTTGTAGCAGATTTTGGACTTATTACTTTTTGTACGATTCTTGTATATTTAACGTTTGGACTACTTTGTTTTTCAGTTCGTTCTTAACATTAAGGCAGCGGATTTGAATACGTTATAATAGAGACTAGAAAAACAATGATTGTCATTAATATAAAATCAATTTTCACAAATAATCCTAAATTCGCTGTTTTGTGTTTTTTTAGTTTTAGTCGAATCAATCCTCCTATTATAAAAACAAAGATAACAACTAAAAGTTTGGCTAGTAAGAAAAGACCCCAGTTAGTGAATAGTTGATCAGCACTTGAAAGGAAAAAAACAGTTGTAAAAATACCCGTTATTGATAAGATGATAATACTTAACAAGGCGTATAATGAAAATAGCGGTAGAAAAGACTGAACATATAATCTCTGTTTTCGCCAGTAAATAATAATAAAAAGAAGACCTGCCGCCCAAATCGATGCTGCAAATAAGTGAACAAAATTACTTATAATTAATAAAATTGTAGGTTTAAAGTCAATGGAATGACCGTTTAAAACTTTTGCCAAAGTAATGATGAATATCCACAAGAAATCCAACCATCTATTTCGAAATAGACAGGCAAAACCAATAAGAGACAAAGTAAGAGAAACCAACCACATTAAACTAAAATGGGATTCAAACGAGAAATCCGCAGTGGCTATTAATCCACGACTTTCAAAAATGTTTATTTGGTTTAAAATCATTGAGATTAATCCAATAAGATGTAGCATTTGGATTATAATTCCCCAAAAGAGATATTTCTTCTTAAACTCCGTTGAATAATTGTGAACAAAATTCCACCAAAAAACCCAGCCAATCAATAAAAGTAGCCCTAGATAGTAAACGGCTCTCATCAAGTAAATGAATAGTTCGATTATATTCCCTTTACTTTGGTCCGTTTCTTGAGGTTGAGTATTGTTGGAGTCATTCTCCATATGATTATGATTATCACTATTTTGTGAAGTGCTTTTCTCATCACCTTTTTGCTGAGGAGACACCGCCTCATTTTCTTTTTCATATTTATCTTCTTGCTGTGAAGAAGCCGAATTAAGAATTTCAAAGCTATAGGACCCTCTCATCGGATGTCCATCATTGGAAGAAATCACATAGTAATCTACCTTATAAATTCCACTTGTCAACTTTGGTAATTTAAATCGAATTTCCTTATTATTTTCACTTAATTGTACTGACTCACTTTTGACTGTTTTTTGCTTATTGTTAGTTACGGTTATCGAGGCAAGATTTTTATCTATTTTATCACCAAAAGTGATTTTCACCTCTTGAGGAGGTGATTTAAGTTGACTGTTCGGAGCAGGTGTTATTTCCGTAACAAAAGAATGACTCTCAGCTAAATTTGCTCCTATTCCAAAAAAGAACGCGAACATAAGGAATATAGAAATAAAGTGTTGTTTAAACTTGAACAAAATTCACACTCCTTCCAAGCATATATGGATATACCCTTATTTAATAACTGATACAAAGTATATTTTCCATAAAAAAAGGTGAGAACCTTATCTCACCTTTTTTTACATAATTTGTTTTAAAAAATATGCCTTCTACTTAAATAGAACAAGGATTAACTTCACTAATCATAATTTATTTAGGATCTAACCAATGAATTTCATCGATATTGTCTTTTAGTATTGTAACAATGTCGCCGTTTTCTTTTTTTAATTCGATAAAGTCTATACCCACATCAAAAATTTTTCCTCTTTCCTTCAGGCCGGAAGTTGTTTCAATTTCTACTTTACAACCTTTAGAATTTAACAAATTGAAATTTAAATTCCTTGTTAATCCTGCTAAGTTCACACGGAAATTATCTTCGCAACGTTCACATGGGAATTTAACAGGGACTTTACATCCATCATTCTCAAATTCTGTGCTGCGGAAATCTCTATGCGACTCATGACTATGAACATCATTCTGAGCTTTTTTTCTTTTTCTAGCTTTAAGGAGCAAATCAATTAAGTCATCAAAATTATTAGAAATTTCATTGGAAGAATGTCGTTTAGATGGTTTCAAATTAACACTCTCCTTTCTTTTAAGAGATTAACAGTGACCATGAAATAAATTATCGAAAGCATAAATAACTGAACAATTCTTTATTATCAAGTCCTTAGAAATGATGCGTTGGCATAGTTTATTTATATGAAAAAAGATTTATTTTGTCTTGATATTTTTAAAAATCGTTAAAAGAACCTATTGGAGATAGCAGACACTAATTTTTTAAAAAGAACGGCTTGAAACATTAAGGACTGTAAAAGCAGAGAATTATCTTGACAAAAAGTAAAGCCCATTTTGCTTAAATTCTTCAGGAAAGTTAAAGTAGTTTGCAAAATCAATCTTATAAAAAACAAGGAAGTTACCCCAGAAGGGAATTCGTTTAAATAAAGTATTTTTTAGTAACTGCTTCTGCTTATTAAAATCAGAGATACTCCAATCCCCAAATTTAAGAGTGGAGCACTTTCAACAGGAATTAGAGACGTAAGTTCTTTTTTTCAATCACAAATTAATAAAAGCAAATTTAAAAGGATTGAGTCCTGTATAATACAGAATTCAATCCTCACCAGTCTCCTAAGCAAAGATCTACCTTTTTAGGTAGATACGGCAAAGGTAGTTTACTTCTTTTTTAAATATATAGCTTTTATAATTACCTATAATACCCCTTAAAAGAATTCAGCAAATAAAAAGAAAAAAATCTCTCTTTTTAATAAAATTCGCTACCTTGTTTATTTAATATCCAAATAAATGGATTTATAATCTGTAATTCAAATATTATCTTCTTAAAAATGCAATCTAGCTTTTATGAAATTAGCTCTTTTCATATACTAGTACTAGTTGCAAAGTAGATATCTAATTTACTAAAAATATTTTCATTAGTCTCGATTAGGTTTCCAAAGATTAATAATTCTTATCTCCTTACAACGGTTTTTTCTGCACTCGCACTCCTTTTCAGAATGCTTTTTTCTGCACCCGCACTCCTTTTCAGAATGTTTTCTCTTCTTATAAGAGTGATCATTACTCATATTAAATTCACCTCACTTCTACTCCTATCATTCATTATCATATGTAAAAATAAGGAATACGCAAGGGTGCTTGTACCATATTTGAAAATTTTTCTAAAAGCAGCTTGTGCAAATCGTCTGATTAGGAATTTAAATTTCTACCTTTTTTTTTCAACAACTTTCTTTTGCTTAACATTAATACCTTTCATTAAAATATTGCTCTATCCTTAGTTACGTCATACAGCTTAAGTATTAGTACATGTACCTTGTATCAAATAAAAGAGTTGTTTGAATAAAAACCGTTTTAAGAGTAGAAAAAGTGTTTATATATTTATATGATATTTAAATCTTTGCTTCTGACAAGAATCATTAAGATGCCTAAAGATATATATCGTATACAGTTTAAAAATAGAAAGAACTATTGATAGTAGAAAATACCAGTAGTTCTTTCTATTTCAAGTATTAGGTTGTGTAAGTTGATGTTTGCTTAAATATCGAGTATTTAACAAGGTTTTTTTGATTTTCGTTTAGGAGGCTTTGGTTTTGGGGGTTTTGGCTTTGGTTTAGACTCGTCTTTTTTTTCACAACAATTACAATAACATTTGACAATGACTGTTTTTTTATATTTGCGTTTTTTTTTATACTTGCACTCTCTCTTATAATGAAGTTGTTTTTTAAAGTAGTACTTATCATCAGCAGCGTTATATTCCATATAATACATACTTCTATCCCTCCTTTGGTTCCATATCATTTATATCTTGCAAAAGACTTTAAGTGGTATCTTACATAATATGTAAGATAGTTATAATTGTTTGGACAAGCGTGGACATTATAAGGGGATTCACTACTAATTTAAGAAAAAGGAGAATTTCTATTAATATAGGACTTCCCTTTTTCATGATCTATAAGAGAGCACATTATGTAAATTAGAGATGAATGTTATATATAATATAAAAAAAGAAAAATCATCTGGCTTTTTATTAAACCGGATAAGCTAAATGTTTACCTTATAATATTTGAATTTTTATATACTGACCTTTTCTTGATCCATTGATACTACAGCGTTTATAGCATCTATCAGCACAACGTTATTATTTATTAATTTTTAGTTCCCTGAACGCTTTAAAATCGCGTTCATAGTGAATTTTCTTTGACCCCTTTCATTTCTTTTAAATTTATATCTGGCTTTTTCTAATCCAATAGACCAACGTCTTAGAGTTGACGTAGTAACTTCAG
>Ga0105251_10003135_pt1 | contig 12264 bp, 4 predicted proteins | sample KBSS64metaG_FD_80424 | JGI IMG/M metagenome (GOLD analysis project Ga0105251, IMG submission 80424) | Switchgrass rhizosphere microbial communities from Kellogg Biological Station, Michigan, USA - KBS S6-4 metaG | ecosystem: Host-associated > Plants > Roots > Rhizosphere > Soil | place...
GACATCCTGAGCAAAGGCGATCAGGGCTTGCGAGTTGGTCTGTGCGGGTGAAATTGATGCGCTAAATTTGCCGGTACCATCAGCCGTCGCAGTACCGAGAACGACTCCTCCGCTGCCAGTAATGGTGACAAGACTGCCTGCTTCGGCATTCCCGGTCACGATGGTTCCCGTTCCATTAAAGGTCATGCCCGTTGGTGCAGCTGGTGGCGTGGTATCAACCACAATCACCGATGGCAGCGACGTGGTGCTGATGTTACCCGCCACGTCGGTCGCGGTGACGGTGAAGGTGTGACTGCCTTCTGCCAGCCCTGCCGTTGGTGAAGTGTAGGTCCAGTTGCCGCTGCCATCGGCGATGACGGTAGTATACGGCGCACCGTTATCGTAAATGGTGACCGTCGATCCCGCTTCTGCCGTTCCGTTGAGCGTTGGTTTGTTATCGTTGGTGACTTGCCCGCTACCGAGTGTGTTGTTAAACACGCCACCCGCAACATCATCAACAATTGACGAAATAACCGGTGTGGTTGGGGCTGTGGTATCGACGGTAATGGCAAAACCGGCTGTCGGGCCACTGACGTTCCCCGCAGCATCCGTTGCGGTAAGGGTTATGGTATGTAAGCCCGTCGGCAGTGGCGTGGTCGGCGTAAACGTCCAACTGCCGCCAGCAGGAACTGTCACGGTGCCAATCGGTGTGCCGCCATCGAGGATGGTAATGGTCGTGCCCACTTCACCCGTGCCACTGATCGTTGGGCGCGCATCGTTAGTGACTTGCCCATTTGTGAGGTTAGCATTAACCACGCCGCCTGCCACATCGTCATACACAGTTGGCAGCGCAGGCGTTACCGGTGTGCTGGTATCGATAGTCAGCGTAAAGCTGCCAGATACTGCCCCGATGTTACCCGCCGCATCGGTGGAGGTTGCCGTAAAGACATGCAGACCATCGTTCCGGGTTGGTGGTGTATAGCTCCAGTCACCGGTTGGGCTTGCGGTAACCGTGGCGAGAAACACGCCATTGTCAGAAATACTCACTATAGAGTTGGCTTCCGCCGTCCCGCTCAGCAACGGCGTGTTGTCGTTGGTCGACTGCCCATTGACCAGTGCGCCAGTGACCGGGCCGACATCATCAAACGCCTGAATGACGACCGGGGCAGTTGGTGCCGCTGTATCGACGACGATATTGAATGTATTCGACGGTGCGCTGACGTTGCCCGCGCTATCCGTTGCGGTGACCGTAAACGTGTGGCTGCCGTTAGTGAGTGGCGCACTGATATCCGGCGTGAAGCTCCAGACGCCGCTCGTAGCTACAGTGGTGCCAAGCAACGTGCCGTTGTCGTAAATCGTGATGGTGGCCCCGGCTTCTGCCGTTCCGCTGATTAGCGGGCGAGTGTCATCCGTGGATTGGCCTGCGGTTAAATCGCCTGTGGCTGAACCGAAATCATCCGTAACAGTGGTAATCACCGGCGCGACAGGTGCGGCCAAATCAACTACCACGTTAAAAATGGCCGATGGTGCACTGACGTTGCCTGCGGCATCGGTGGCAGTAACGGTCAGGTCGTGTGAACCACTACTTAACGCGGTTGGTGGAGTAAAGCTCCAGGTGCCACCAGAGCCAACAGTTGCGGTGCCAAGCGGAGTAGGGTTACTGCCATCGTAAATTTTGATGGTGGAACCCACTTCTCCCGAACCGGTGATAGCAGGGCGCGTTTCGTTGGTCGGCTGGCCACTGGTGATCGGCCCAATATTTGGCGCGGTATTATCGGTGACGGTCACAATCAGCGGCGCGGTTGGGGCGATAGAATCCACGACGACCGTGAAGGTGGAAGATGGATTACTGATATTCCCGGCGGCGTCAGTGGCGGTGACGGTCAGGCTATGGCTGCCCTGGCCGAGTGCGTGACCACTGTCAGGTGTGAATGACCAGTCACCGGTTGGGCTTGCGGTGGTCGTGCCGAGGACGGTAGTGCCATCTTTGATCGTGATTATCGCGTTCGCTTCACTGGTGCCGCTGATGGCCGGTTGCGTGTCTTTGGTCAGCTGGCCGTTGGTCAGAGGGCTGTCGACGCCCACTTGAGTCTGGTCGTCCACCACCAGAGTAATGGCAGGCACCACCGGAGCTGCTGTATCAATGACGGCATTAAAGGTGGTTGCCGTGCTGACGTTGCCCGCGGTATCCGTGGTGATAATGGTCAGATTATGGCTGCCATCAGTTAGCGCTGGGTTCGGGGTGAAGTTCCAGTTACCTGCGCCATCAACCAGGGCAGTACCGATAACGTTACCGTTTTCGCTAATGGTGATAGTGGAGTTCGCCTCGGCTGTTCCGGTAAAGGTTGGCGTGTTGTCATTGGTCGGTACGCCAGAAATGACTGGCGCAGGTGTTCCTACGTTGTCAGTGACACTGCTGATCACAGGCGCTGTGACGAGCGTATCAACGTTTACCGAGAAGCCAGCAGAAGGTGCGCTGACATTACCGGCCGCATCAGTTGAAGTGACGGTTATCGGATGCAAGCCCTGGCCCAAATCGGTGGTCGGCGTGAAGGTCCATGTGCCTCCAGTGCCGACTACGGCGGTGCCGATCGACGCGCCATTATCAAGGATCGTGATAGTTGACCCAACTTCACCGGTGCCTGTGATCGTTGGGCGAGGATCATTGGTGGCCTGACCGCTGTTAACGGTTCCAGTGATTGGGGCTACATCGTCAGTGACGGATGTGATAACCGGAACCGTCGGTGCGTCTGTATCTACGATGATAGTAAAGGCTGGCGACTGGCCGCTGGTCTGAGCGGCAAAGGTCTGGCTAACCGTAAAGGTATGCGAGCCTTGGGCCAGAGCTGCTGGGATCTGGTAGCTCCATGCGCCTGAAAGATCGGCCGTCACGGAGGTGCCGAGGACTAATGTGCCATCCACGTAGATATGAATAATTGCCAGAGGTGTTGCGTTTGAGCCATTCAGTGTCGGCGTGGTGTCGTCGGTTGTTTTTCCGTTGACGATATCTCCGGTAACGGTACCTACGTTATCCACAACATGGTCAATGGTTGGTGGTTGAAGGGTGAGTGAGAGAGTTGTATCAAAGCCTGTTGAAGGGCTTTGGTTTCCTGCAATATCCTGCGCTATCGCTATCAGCGATGTGCCTGGTAACTGGGCAGGCGACAGAGTGATAGCCCATTTTCCATCGGCATCAGCGATGCCACGGCCCAGCTCCGTTGTACTGTTACTGATGATGACAGTACTGCCAGCTTCGGCAGTGCCGCTGGCAACTGTGCCACCAGGGACTAAAACAATCGGAGCCAATGGCGCAACAGTATCAATGTGTAAAAGAATGGGGTTCGTTGATGCCACCGTATTCCCGACAGCATCGGTAGCACTAAAGGTAAACGTATGATCGCTTACGCCAGCCGGGAGCGCTGTCGTTGGCGTGAAGGTCCAGGTGCCATCTGTACCCACAATTGCGGTGCCAATTGCCGTGGTTCCACCATTGTCGTAAATAGAAACGGTGCTGCCAGCAGTACCTGTGCCGTTGAATGTCGGAGTCCTATCGTCGGTATAGCTGCCATTCACCAATGGCGTTTGAATCGTACCGACATTATCAACAATCGCTGTCACCACTGGGGCTGCGATCGGCGTGGTGTAGACGGTCAGTGTAAAGTCGGCTGAAGGCGCGCTGATGTTACCCGCAGCATCGGTTGCGGTTGCAGTAATATGCTTCACGCCGTCTGTAAGTGGTGTGGTTGCAATCACCCATGTTCCGCCAGATACCGTTGCACTCCCGATAACTGTGCCGCCGCTGTACAACGTAATGGTATCGCCATTTACGCCAGTGCCATGCAATGTCGGCGTGCTGTCGTCAGTCACCCCTCCGGTTGACAGCGAAGCCTGGACTGGGCCGACGTTATCGTCAGCAGAGACAATGGTTGGGGCTGCGGATGCGGTGGTATCCAGGGTGAAAGCAACCGAGCCAGACGGCAGGCTTTTGTTACCCGCAGCATCAGATTCGATAACGCTAATGGAATGGTTTGCCCCGGAGATAGGCGTTTGCGGCGTAAAGCTCCAGGAACCATCCGCCCTGACAGTCGTCGTGCCAATGTCTGAGCCATTATCGCGAATGGTGATGGTATCGCCCACACTCCCTGTACCTGAGATGGTTGGTGTGGTGTCGTTGGTGCTGCCGCCATTACTCATATTGCCCAGTACGGGAGCCTGATCGTCAGTGACCACCGGGATGCCCGGAGTGGCTGGCAATGTTGAGTCAATTGTCAGTGTGAAGCCTGCAGACGGCAGGCCGACATTGCCCGCCGGATCGGTCGCTACGGCCGTCAGCGTGTGTGAGCCTTCACTTAGCGGCGTGGTCGGTGTAAATGTCCATGTGCCGCCAGCCGGAACGGTAACCGAACCAATCGGTGTGCTGCCACCATTGTCGTAAATTTTGATGGTTGCCCCCGGCTCCCCTGAGCCTGAGAGCACGGGTGTGCCATTCTGTGTACTGCCACCGTTAACGATTGGGGCGCTGCTGCCCGCAATTTCACCTTGAGCACTGGTAATTGCCGGTGCGGCAGGTGGCGTGGTATCGACCGTCAGGTTAAAAATGGCGGCAGGACTTGCGTTGCCTGCGGCGTCAGTTGCGACGGCATTTAGCGCATGTGGCCCTTCAGCGAGCGGTTGCGCTGGGATAATGGTCCATTTGCCATCGCCGCCCACAACGATGGAGCCGATAGCGGTAGCACCATCGTACAGCGTCACGGTGCTGCCAGCCGGGCCGGAGCCGTTAAATTGCGGTCGGGTATCGTCGGTCACTGAATTGTTGGCAAGCGTTGCGGTGATGCTACCGATGTCATCGTCCACCGTATCTATGGTTGGCGCGGCTGGTAGGTTGGTGTCCACCGTAATGACATATTCTGCGGAAGGGGCACTGGTGTTGCCCGCAGCGTCAGTGGATGTCACGGTGAAATGGTATTCCTTGTCCACAAGATCCGTGGAGGGGGTGAAAGTCCAGGTGCCTGATGCGTCAACGGTGACCGTTTCATTAATGGTTGCGCCATCGGTAATAGTCACTTCTGTGCCGGGCTCACCGGTACCACTTAGCGTCGGAGTTGAATCGTTGGTGAAGCCGTTATTCGGTACCGAACCCGTTATTGGCGAAGTGTCATCGCTGACAAGCGTGATCGCCGGGGCTTGTGGGGCAACAGAATCAACGGTAAGCGTAAATGCAGACGCAGGACTCGTGTTGCCATCGGCATCCGTCGCGGTGACAGTCAAGTTATGCAAACCCTGAGCAAGAGGTGTGCTGGTATAACTCCAGTTGCCGTTGCTATCTGCAAACACGCTATCTAATAGTGCACCGTTATCATAGATTTTCACCGTTGCACCCGCTTCGGCTTTACCCTGAAGCTCTGGTCTTTCGTCGTTGGTGGTCTGCCCATTCGTCAGATTGCCGACGTAAAGCGGGACATCATCGACGACTGCGTTGATAAGCGGAGCAACAGGGGCTGTGGTATCAGGAGCATCAACAGGTGTTTCAGGGCCAGTATTGCCTGCCGGGTCGGTTGCAGAAACCTCGAGTGTTTCGCCGTTGGTTTGTGAGGGTGAAATAGGCACAGTAAAATTACCGTCTGAACCCGCCTGGCCGCTGCCGAGTGGGTTACCTTGGTCATCAGTGACATTGACGGTGCTACCCGGTTCGGCTTTACCTGTGACAATACTGCCTTCATCGTTAATTGTGACATCAGTCGGTGCTGTTGGCGGGGTGTGGTCCTGCGCAAAGACGGTCGCATTGCCGCTGACGTTATCTGCGCTATCCGTTGCAGTGACCAGCAGCGCTTGCGCATTGAGCTGCGCTGAAGTTAACGGAGTGACATCAAATAGACCGTCATCACCGGTAACGCCTGTTCCCAGAACATTACCGTTGCCATCGGTAACAGTAATGGTACTGCCCGGCTCCGCGCTGCCGGTGACATGCAGGCCATCATCGGAAACCAGCAAGTCCATTGGGGGAGAGGGGGGCGTTGTGTCAACATCAACTGTAAACCCAGGCGACGTACCACTGGTACCAAATAGGTTGGTGGTGTTGAAAGTGAGTGCTTGTGGACCATCAGCGAGTGGCTGGGTTGGGGTAAAGGTCCAGTGGCCTGTTCCATCAACCAGTGACGTTCCCAGAAGGACGCCGTTGCTAAAAATGTTTACCGTACTGCCCGCTTCGGCAGTTCCGCTAATGGTTGGCGTATTATCGTCAGTGACCTGGCCGTTGCTGAGTGGGCCTGTGGTCACTCCTGCATCATCCTCAACACTATCCAGCACTGGCACCGCTGGGAGCTGGGAATTGGAAGCATTAAAACTGGTATCAGGGCCGACATTACCGGCCTGGTCTGCAATGTGTGCAACCAGCACTTCGGCATGCGTTTTGGCAGGATCGAGGGTAAGAGTAAAGTTGCCGTTGTTATCTGCGGTCGCAGTTCCTAACTGAACATTATTGCCATCGGTCACGGTGACAATGGCGCCCGCTTCGGCAGTACCGGTCACTGTCGTGCCATCGAGGCTTACGTTATCAATGACAGCTGCGGCTGGTGGCGTGTGGTCAACAGTAAACGTCGGGCTGGTTGTGGTGCTGCTAATGTTCCCCGCCGCATCGGTTTGAATCAACGTAATGGTGTGGGTGCCATCGGCAAGCGGCTGGGAAGGGGTGAATGTCCATTCGCCATTACCATCAACGGTGACTTGAGCGATCTGCACACCATTATCAAAAATGGTGACTTTACCGCCTGGCTCGCCTTTACCGTGGATCCCCGGGAGTGTTTCATCCGTTAGTGCGCCATTGACAATGACACCGGTCAGTTTCCCAGCGTTGTCCTGCAAAAGATCTAATTCAGGGGCGTCAGGCGCAACGGTATCGATAGTTACCGTGTACACGGATGAGGCTGCACTTTCACCCTTAATGTTAGTCGCCGTCGCGGTAAAATCGTGGGTGCCATCGGCAAGCGGCGTACCCGGTGTAAAGGTCCATGCCCCGTTTGCATCCGCGACCACGCTGCCAATTTGCACGCCATTATCAAAAATGTGAATAGTCGAACCGGCTAGCGCGAACCCTTCTATCGTTGGGGTATTATCATTCGTGGCGCTGCCACTTAATACCAGCCCGGTGACGGGTTCTGCGTCATCTGTAACGCCTGTCATTACTGGCTCAATGGGATCGGGAATATTGGGTGCAGTAACAGTGCCATCAGGACCCGTATTACCTGACGGATCGGTGGCATGCGCGGTGAGTTCTTCACCGCTAATTTGTGGGGTTGTGAGTGGAATGGTGAAACTTCCATCGCTGCCCGCGGTGCCGCTGCCGATCACCTGGCCACTGCTATCGGTTATGGTTACTGTGCTGCCTGGTTCCGCGTTGCCGGTGATCGTGTTTCCGTCGGCCGAAATACTCAGGTTGGTAGGGGCGGCCGGTGGTGTCACATCATTGACTGGAGGTGGCGGGTTTGGATTGCCCGAGCCGCCATTGGAATTGCCACTATCGCCATCACTTCCACCACCTCCGCCCCCACCACCCGCAGCAAGAGCAATACCACCTGCAACAGCTACACCACCTAAAACCCATGGCCAAATAGCGGCACCGCCATGGTTTTCTGCACCCGTGGCAACCATGAGATCATCAATATTGTTGATATGTTCGAAGTGAAAAGCCGAATCTGTATCCTGTACCCACCACAAAGCACCATGGCTGTCTTCGAGAACCAGTTGGTTGCCACCTTGATCGGTGTAAGCATAGAAATTTTTAACGGTAATGACTTCGCCGTCACGAAGAGTGATAACCATATCCTGGTTAGTTCGAGCGATGCTGGCGATATCAGAGCGTTCGGCTTTAAGTTCGACAATTGAAGGAGCGGTTAACGTAATTTCAGAGGCTTCAACATTGTTCGTTACGCCAGTAAGTTTTGAGATGATTGATATTGAACGCATTGTTATCACTCCATTCGGTGTGAACAGGGGTAGTCTTTAGAAATGCTTAAGCTTGCAAGTAATTTCCCCGAGACAAATTGTTATAGCAATCTCACGCATTTATAAAATTTAAAGCGAACGAATCCGGACATCAGAATATTGACGACTAACATAATTGGAATGTGTTTGCTTACTACAGGGCTATCACTTTATTTAAATGTAAAATTCATACTTTTGTATCATTTCCATTCGGGGATAATGAAGATATAGACAGGAAAACATGAAAGCGCAAATTAAGGGCCGCTAAGTGAATGTTTTAGAGTTGGTTAATATGATTTTTTTCCTAACGACTCGCCAGTGATCTATGAATTTTTGTTATAACTAAAAAAAGATGGCTATGGCTGTAGTTGTTTGATTGTAAGGTGTTTTTTTAAAGGTTGGAGGGGGTGCTTGTCCATTTGTTAATGTTCCATCATCAATTATATAATATCCATTGTATTGGTATGGTTATTTGTGTGTGGGTAATTAATTGTTTTCTTTAGTGAAGTAAACGACGTTTGTGGGGATGGTTTTTTATAATTTATATATAAAACTGAAAGGGAGAATATGAAATATATACTGAGGTTTTTTCTGAGTAGCACATTTCTAAAAAGATCGAAAAATCTATTTTTAAAAATGATTGCTTGCCGTAACTAATTTCTTTCGGAGAAGATGTATTTCAAATGAATTATTAATGAAGCATTAGCAGGGGTTAACATTACTGGCCCTATGCTGCAAGGACCAGTAAAGATTTCTGAGGGTTATAGACGTGATTATCGACCAGCATGTTTCATAATGCGCGCTTTATCCACCGCCCATTCTTTGTCTTTCACATCATTACGCTTGTCGTGTTGTTTTTTACCTTTTGCGACGCCGATTTTCACTTTGCACCAGGCGTTTTTCCAGTACATCGACAGCGCCACAACGGTATAACCATCTCGGTTAATACGGCCGTAAAGATTATCCAGCTCACGTTGGTTAAGCAGGAGTTTACGGGTACGCGTAGGGTCACAGACCACATGGCTTGATGCCACGTTTAACGGGGTAAAGTTTGCGCCAAACAGGAATGCTTCACCATCGACCAAAATGACGTAGCTGTCACCGATGTTGGCTTTCCCTGCACGTAGCGATTTTACTTCCCAGCCTTGTAGCACGAGGCCCGCTTCAAACTCATCTTCGATAAAGTATTCATGGCGGGCGCGTTTGTTTTGCGCAATGGTGGCTGAACCTGGTTTGAATGCTTTTTTCTTTGTCATAGTGCTGCTCAGTATAAGTAATCCAGGAGTTCAAATACACCCCGCTTCGCTGCGAGGATGAAGGCATATCTTAGCACGGCTCTAGCCTAAGAGTTTTTCTTTGCGTGATGATAAATGTTATTATTTGCCCGTTTTGTGACTCTCAGGAAATGCTATGCCTCAGATTACCCGTACTGCGCTAGTGCCTTACAGCGCGGAGCAGATGTATCAATTAGTGAACGATGTGAAATCTTACCCAGATTTTTTACCAGGTTGCACAGGCAGCCGGGTGATTGACGCGTCGCATGATCAGATGACGGCGGCGGTAGATGTTTCTAAGGCGGGTATCAGCAAGACCTTCACTACGCGCAATACGCTTACAAGCAATCAAAGCATTCTAATGCATCTTGTCGATGGGCCATTCAAGTCATTGATGGGGGGTTGGAAGTTTACGCCGCTGAGCGCTGAAGCATGCCGTATCGAGTTCCAGCTTGATTTTGAATTTACTAACAAACTAATCGAACTGGCGTTTGGCCGTATCTTCAAGGAACTTGCGGGGAATATGGTTCAGGCGTTTACCGTTCGTGCCAAAGAGGTCTACAGTGTCGCCTGAAATTAAGGTCGAAGTCGTTTACGCGCTACCGGAAAAGCAGTACTTGCTCAATGTACGACTGGCGCAAGGCAGCACTGTTGAACAGGCTATTGCCGCATCGGGAATTCTCGAACTGCGCACGGATATCGATTTGGCAAAGAACAAAGTAGGTGTTTTTAGCCGACCGGTAAAACTCACCGATACGGTTAATGATGGCGACAGGGTGGAAATTTATCGACCTCTGATCGCTGATCCGAAAGAGCTCAGACGCCAGAGAGCTGAAAAAGCTGCTCAGAAGTAGCCAAAAAAAAGGTGCCGATTGGCACCTTTTTTATTGGTTATTCTTTTTCCAGCTTTGGCTTGTTGTCGATGTTGGTCAACACACCGCTGCTGTTGAAGGTCAGCGTCAGCGTTTGCTGAGTGACATTTTCATGCCCCGGTTGCTGGCGGAAAACATAGAACCAGGTACTTGTACCGAATGGATCGGTCATCATTGGCGTACCCAGAGCATACGCAACTTGTTGTTGAGTCATGCCAGTACGAATCTTTGACACATCGTTCTGTGTCAGGTAGTTCCCCTGGTTAATGTCGGGGCGGTAAACCACTCGCTCCAGAGTGGAACAGCCTGCGGTCAGCATAAGAAGAACCGCTGCGGCAGCAGTCAGCGTTTTACAGCGCATAGTGATTTGATTCCTTTTCGGGCCCGAGCAGCACATGGCTCATTCATAATATGCCGATGATAATAAACCTTTACGCAGTTTAAAACATTAAGGCGCTTAACTCTGACCCTGGTTCGGCAAAAAAGTTGGCTTAAAACCTGCTCAATTAACAATATGCTAGCGGAATGCTTGTTTTTTGAACGACACACATCATGCACTGCATAATGTGCATCGACAATAGCCGTTAAGCTGCCAGTAACTCTTTTGCGTTGGCAAGTGTATTGCGTGTGACTTCGCTGCCACCGAGCAAACGAGCCAGCTCTTGCAGGCGTGAGCGTTTATCCAACGGCTGCATATGGGTTTCCGTCATTTCACCATCGGTTTCTTTGCTGACAAAGAAGTGATGATGCCCACAACCGGCAACCTGCGGCAGGTGGGTTACGCACATGACTTGCGTGGACTCGCCCAACTGGCGGAGTAATTTGCCTACCACTGCGGCGGTTGGGCCGCTGATCCCAACGTCCACTTCATCGAAGATTAAGGCCGGGGTTTCCATTTTACGCGCCGTGATCACCTGAATGGCCAAAGCAATACGTGAAAGCTCACCACCTGACGCCACTTTTGCCAATGGTTGTAATGGCTGGCCAGGGTTAGTTGTTACACGGAAATCAATGCGGTCTGCACCTTCGGCGGTTAGGTGATTTTCGTTAAACTCTACGTCGATAGCCAGTTTGCCGTGTGGCATTGATAGCGAATGCATGCTTTCGGTAATCAATTCGCAAAGCTCGGCAGCGTAATGTGCACGGCGTTGATGTAATTCATGCGCGATACTCAGTGCTTGCTGATGATGGAGAGTCACTGCCTGCATCAGTTCGTCCTGAGAGCTGGCCTGCTCGTCGAGCTGCTGCAACTCTTCTAGCAGTTGCTGGTGGAAAGCCGGCAATTCTTCCGGTGCAATGTGGTGTTTGCGTGCCAGGGAGATTTGCCTGGAGATCCGCTGCTCCAACTCATACAAACGGTTTGGGTCCAGATCCAGTCGGTCGCAGTAGTGGCGTAACTCATCGCTGGCTTCTGAAATCTGAATGTTGGCCTCTTCAAGCATATTCAATACACCAGATAGTTTTGGGTCCATTCCGGCTAATTCTTCCATCAGATGGCGCACGGTATACAGTTGGCTTTGCAGATTGTTCTCTTCGCCATCGGCAAGGATCGCCAGCGCTTGTTGGCTGGTGGAAATCAGTTGCCCGCTGTTTGCCAGCCGTTTGTACTCCTCATCGATTTGTTCGAATTCACCTGCGACAGGTGAGAATTCATTGAGTTCTTTGAGCTGGTAATTAAGCAGTTCGGTACGTGATGCACGTTCCTGAGCAAGTTGCTGATACTGTGCAAGAGTTCGGCAGCTTCGATGCCATTCCCGGTAGCGTTCTGCCATTTGCTGCAAGAGGGCAGTTTCCCCGGCATAACCATCAAGCAGGTTTTTTTGATGTTCAGGTTTCAACAAAAGTTGGTGCGCATGCTGTCCGTGAATTTGAATCAGCATCTGGCCGAGATCACGCAGCTGTGAAAGAGGAACGGCAGTGCCATTAATAAAGCCGCGTGAGCGACCATCGCTGCTGATAACACGACGCAACAAGCACTCGCGCCCATCATCAAGCTGGTTTTCTTCCAGCCAGCGCAAGGCTGCGGGGGTATCTTTCAGGGAGAAACGGGCGCAGAGGTCGGCACGGCCGGCACCACGGCGCACCATGTCTGCTTCAGCGCGGCCGCCGAGACACAACCCCAGGGCATCAATCGCAATAGATTTACCGGCACCTGTCTC